>Ga0306869_1000670_pt1 | contig 14961 bp, 12 predicted proteins | sample AntRauTorckE6833_FD_190421 | JGI IMG/M metagenome (GOLD analysis project Ga0306869, IMG submission 190421) | Saline lake microbial communities from Rauer Islands, Antarctica - Metagenome Torckler E6 #833 (v2) (version 2) | ecosystem: Environmental > Aquatic > Non-marine Saline and Alkaline >... | reverse complement strand
CGAGGGTAAAGCAATCCAGGTACACCCATTAGTATGTGCAGCGTTTAACGCCGACTTCGATGGTGACCAGATGGCGGTACACGTACCACTTTCCGATGAGGCACAACAAGAAGCAGCAGCATTAATTGCAGCTGATAAAAACCTATTGAAACCTCAAGACGGTAATCCGATTGCAACACCGTCACAAGATATTGTGCTTGGATGTTATTGGATGACCAAAGACGTCGAAGATGCAGCTGGTTCAGGTAAAATATTTGGAAGCCCGAACGAGGCAATCATGGCGTATGACTTTGGTGAAGTTGATTTCCGTGCTCAGATAAAGGTGCGCGCAACAGAAACAGAGCGATATGCACAATATGACGGCGGTATTTTCGAGACAACCGTAGGACGACTGCTCTTTAACTCAGTACTGCCTAAGGACTACCCATATGCGAATAAGGCTATGAAAAAGAAAGACCTATCTCAATTGGTTGATGAAATCATTCATCGGTATGGTGTTGAGGAAGCAGCTATTATTCTTGATAAAATTAAAACTTTCGGGTTTAAATATGTCACCATTTCTGGTTCAACTATTGGATTTGGTGATGCAGCGGTGCCAGAAGAGAAGCCTGACATTATCGCAGAAGGTGTAAAAGAAGGCGCAGAAGTACAGCAACAATTTGATGATGGACTTATTTCAGAGGACGAGCGATATCGAAAAGTTATCGAAGTGTGGGAAGGTATTCGTGACCGTATAGAAAAACTCGTTGGAGATAGTTACTTCACATCAGAATCAATGTCAGATATGATCGATTCAGGGGCACGTGGTAACATCAGCCAGCTATCTCAGATGGTGGGTATGAAAGGTTTGATTGTTAATACAAAGGGTCAATCAATTGACTTTCCAATTATTCCATCATACAAAGAAGGTTTGTCTCCAACAGAATACTTCATTACTACTCATGGTGCTCGTAAAGGACTTACGGATACCGCTCTTAACACCGCCAAAGCTGGTTACCTAACACGACGTTTGGTGGACGTAGCACAAGATGTTGTAGTTACCGAGGAAGATTGTGGAACAAAAGAATTCATTATTGCAAAAGCTGAAGACATTGACGGAATTAAAAAACCAATTAGCTTTGCAGTAACAGGACGTACCGCATTTGAAGCAGTCAAGGATGAAGAAGGCGAAACACTCGTTAAAAAAGGAGGCATTATTACAAAAGACATCGCTAAGAAAATCGATGAAGCAGGTGTTGAATCGGTAAAAGTACGTTCACTACTTAAGTGTGAGACACTGCATGGAGTATGTCAGGAATGTTACGGTCAAGATCTAGGACGCGCAGCGAAGGTAAAAGTAGGTGAAGCAGTAGGAGTTATCGGAGCACAAGCGATTGGTGAGCCAGGTACACAGCTTACACTACGTACCTTCCACGCCGGTGGTGTTGCAGGACTAGACATTACTACAGGTCTTCCTCGTGTTGAAGAGGTCTTTGAACGACGTAATCCAAAAGCTAAGGCAACGGTTGCTGAGGCAGATGGTGAAGTTACGGATATTCGCAAAGAAGGAAGTGAAACCGTTATTACCGTTCTTGGAGATGGTGGGGCAGATAGTCAGGTAAAAGAATACCGACTCATTGGTATGCACGTAGCTGTCGTTGAGAAAGGACAGCGTGTTGAAGCAGGTGATGTTATCTCAGATGGTTCTGCAGATATCAAGGAAATATTCAAATATGGGACACCTGATAAAGCAAAGAAATACATTATTGATGAGATTAATAAGGTGTATGAGTTGCATGGGTCTCCAATTTCACCAAAACACATCGAAATTATTGTACGCCAAATGTTCTCACGACGGAAAATTACCAAGCCAGGTAATACGCAGTTCACTACAGGTGAAGTGGTTGAATACATTCACATGGCAGAAGAAAATATACGTGTAGCTGAAAACGATGGAGAGCCAGCTGAGGGAGATACCGTCGTAATGGGTATTACTGAAGTATCACTTTCTACAAAATCATGGTTGTCATCTGCATCATTCCAACATACAACACGTACGTTGGTATCAAACGCCGTTCGTGGAGAGCATGATGAACTACGAGGTCTTAAAGAAAACGTTATTATTGGAAATCTTATCCCAGCAGGTACAGGTATTAATGATGCCTTCGTACCGTTTACTGCACGACCAAAAGTTGCCGTAGATGAAGAGACAACAGAGGCGGCATAGTAATCGTCGTTCCTATGCTATACTAGCTTTAGGAAACACCTATGTCATCAGATGCAGAACAAATAAAAGACGCACTGCCTATAGAGGAGGTAGTTGCCTCATATGTTAAATTAGAAACCTCGGGTAAATACCTCAAGGCGAAGTGTCCGTTCCATAATGAACGGACGCCGTCTTTTGTGGTTACACCAGAGAGGCAGAGGTTTCATTGTTTTGGGTGCGGTAAAGGTGGTGATGTATTCTCGTTTGTACAGGACATTGAGGGTGTCGAATTCTACGACGCTTTGCAGTTGTTGGCAGAGCGTGCAGGCATAACGCTTACAGGTAAAGACTCAGGTCAAGGAGGGGATACCATGAAACGGTATCGTCTGATAATGGAGAAAGCACAGGCATGGTTTGAAGTGCAGCTACGCAAGGATGAACAAGTGGTTGCATACCTTAAAGAGCGCGGATTAACTAAAGATACCATGGTACAATTTCATATTGGCTATGCACCATCTGGTTGGGACGGATTACACGCGTATTTACAAGGGAAGGGTTTTACTGATGAAGAAATACAGGCCGTCGGTCTATGTACTAAAGGCAAGCGCGGTATGATAGATCAATTCCGTGAACGTATTATGTTTCCCATCGCTGACACACAGGGACGCACTATTGCTTTTACTGGACGAATATTTATTCGCCCGGAAGAACAAGAAGATCCTCCAGAATACAAGGTTAATACAGGAAAATATATCAATAGTCCCGAGAGCCCGCTGTTCTCAAAGTCAAAAGTACTGTATGGATATTACCAAGCCAAAGAAGCTATGCGTACCGCAAAACGCGTCGTCGTAGTCGAAGGTCAATTAGATTGTATAGCTTCTGTACAGGCAGGAGTAGAAGAAACGGTGGCTATATCGGGTACTGCTTTGACTGCTGAACAGGTCAAACTACTGCTACGTTTTGCACATAAAATTGTTCTAGGATTTGATATGGATAAAGCAGGATTAGCCGCTATGTATAAAAGTGCGTTGTTAGGGTATGAACACGGTGCAGCTATGTACGCTATTGGCTTATCAAAAGGAGCTGACCCGGCATCATTCATACAAGAACACAGTGCAGATGCATGGAAAGAGCGCGTAGATGAGGCGTACCCATATATACAGTATCTTATTAAGATACTACGCGCAGGCCGCCATGAGACTAAAGCTATTGCTCGTATACAAAAAAAAGTATTTCCTCTTATAGCTCGATTACCACTACAGGCAGAGCAAGACCAATCACTACGTGTCTTGGCTGATATGATTGGTGTATCATATGAATCATTGGAGCGCGATTTTGCTAATATGATCGACATAGAGATGACTGATCACACAGAGCAAGGCGACCAACAAAAACCTTCAGTGACGCAACAAGGTTCACGTCAAGATCAATTGATTGCCGAATTACTGGGTATTATTTGGTGGGAAGAATCACGGGGCGATATTGATGAGCCACGAAAATCACTGAGCGCATTTCTCAAAGAACAACTGGGAGATATTTATGAGACATACATAGTATTATTTGAAGAAGAGCGCAATCGCCTTGTTTTTCAAGCAGAAATGCGCTATGATACAATGTCAAATGACCGCTATGCTGTAGTGCTCGAAAATATGAAGGACGAATTACTGCAATCTCGTCTTGAACAAGAGCTCGAAGAAGTACGGCGCGATCTACATACCGCTGAGCAACAAGCAGATGAAGCTGCGTCAACAGCATTGCTCAAGCGCTACCAAAAACTATCACAACGATTACAGGATATTAGTTAACCTTTCTAACTACGTATACTATCTATGCCTACTAAAAAAAAGACAACCACAAAAAAGAAAGCAACAAAGAAAAAAACTGCATCTTCTACAAAAGGGGCAGTAAAAAAGATCACTAAAAAAACTGCAAAAAAATCAATAAAGAAATCAACAGTAAAGAAGGCTACTACAAAAAAGAAAACAACCAAGAAAAAAACTACGACTAAAAAACCTTCAGTAAAAAAACATACATCAAAAAAACGCACAAAAAAAGAAGCCGAAAAAATAGAAGAAGCGGCTAAAGAGTTAATCGAAAAAGGAAAACGACGTCGTTTTGTAACCTATGATGAAATACTGAAAAAGTTCCCAGATATAGAGGACGATATTGTATTTTTAGATGAACTGTATCAGCGTTTCGAAGAGTCAGGTATCGATGTCTATGATGCTGGAGGCATGCTCGCCAGTGAAGAAGAAAACAAAGCAGCTATTAGTCTTCTTGACTCAAAATATGATCGAGAATCGAGCACGCATGATTCTATCCAAATATATCTACGTGAGATTGGAAAGTATCCGTTGATCAATGCTGCAAAGGAGAGAGAATTAGCGCAACGCATTCTTGATGGAGACGATGAAGCAAAAAATCTTCTTGCTAAGGCTAACTTACGCCTGGTAGTGTCTATCGCAAAAAAATATGTTGGACGTAGTCCAGACCTGACACTACTTGATTTAATCCAAGAGGGTAATCTTGGTTTGTTTAAAGCTGTTGAGAAATTCGACCATACCAAAGGATTTAAATTCTCTACCTATGCAACGTGGTGGATTCGTCAATCTATCACACGTGCACTAGCTGATCAATCACGTACTATCCGTATTCCGGTCCACATGGTTGAAACTATTTCAAAATACAAACAGGTGTATCGACGACTTAATCAAGACCTAGGACGTCAGCCACTTCCCGAAGAGATTGCTATGGAAATGGAAATTGATGTTGAGAAGATTCACATGATTGGAAAAATTACCCAAGATACCATGAGTTTAGAAGAACCAATATCAAATGACTCCGATGAAAAATCAACTCGCGGTGAGTTTATAGCTGATACGAAAATTGCTAGTCCGAGCCAAGAGTCATCAAAACGTATTCTAACTGATCAAATACATTCCATTCTAGAAGACCTAACAGAAAAAGAGCGACGCATTATAGAGATGAGATATGGGCTAAATGACGGTATTAATCATACCCTTGAAGAGGTAGGTCGCGAGTTTGGTGTAACGCGTGAGCGTATCCGTCAGATTGAGGCAAAAGTTCATGAAAAAATTCGCCTTAATGTTAAGGTGCAACAATTACGCGACTACTAACTGGAATCGTGTTATAATATGCACGTATACGTCATTATTAACAATCATAAAAAAATTTATATGTCACACACAAAAAAATGTTCAATGAGTTCATGTCGCGTACCCGCACTTGTTCTTGTTGTTATCGGAGCTCTTAACTGGGGATTAGTAGGAATTGGTATCTTTGCTGGTATTAACTTGAACGTTGTGAACCTTATTCTTGGTGGTGTTGCATGGCTCGAAGCCATTGTATACCTATTGGTTGCACTTTCAGGAATCTATTTGGCGTTTGCAGGATGTTGTTGTTCAAAAAGCTGTAAAGATGATGCATGTTGCAAAGATGGAACATGTTGTGCTGATGACGATGAAAAATCAGCAGAGGCACTATCAATGGATCGACCAGGTGCGATGCCTGATGCAGATGGAGGAGATGAATAAGCAGTACAAATAGTACTAATAAAAATGACTCGTGAGGGTCTTTTTTGTTGCTATATATACATATGACTGGTATAGTAGTCATGTGGAGACGCTTGCTACAATACTTTTATATGGTGTACTATTTTTTGCCGTGTACGTGCAAGTTTTTTTATTGGTTACGTATATTGACACACGCAAGACGTTGCCAAGACGTACCGGCGACATCAAACTTGAAACATATCCTTCGGTGTCTATTTTAGTTCCATGCTATAACGAGCAAGATACTATCAAAAAAACAGTGGAATCTTTGTTAGCACTTCGCTATCCCCATGACAAGGTTGAGATTGTACTTATAGATGATGGATCGACTGATGCGACACTTGATCATATGCGCACATTCGCACATGATGAGCGTGTACGTATTTTGCACCAGACTAATGCAGGAAAGCATGAAGCGCTTAATTATGGGTTACGCATGAGCGAAAGCGATGTGGTGACAACACTAGATGCTGATTCGTTTGTTTCACCATATGCATTACAGCGTGTTGTACACATGCTTAATACACAACGACGTATCTACGCAGTAGTTTCGTCCATTCTTATTCAAGATCCAAAAACCTGGGTGCAGTATGCTCAAAAAGCAGAGTACGAGATGTCTATCTATGTAAAGAATATGCTTGCTCGCATTAACGGGCTACATGTTACTCCTGGACCATTCTCAGCGTTTCGACGCGAAATTTTTGATAAGGTAGGTATGTATAAACAAGCGCATAACACAGAGGATTGTGAAATAGCTTTACGAATTCAACAGGCTGGATACGCTGTAGGGTACTGTACTGATTCCTACGTGTATACTGTCGGTCCGTCTACGGTAGTGAGCTTATTTAAACAACGCGTTCGTTGGATATATGGATTTTTACGCAATCTACTAGATTACCGTGAAATGTTGTTCGACAGACGTTATGCGGGTCTTGCATTTTTTACGCTCCCTACGGCGATTATTTCATTCGTCACCGTACTTGTAACAGTATCATTTATAATATATCATGTTGTCCGTGCCATTATCGCTTTGGTTCAATACATAAGCGCTGTAGGATTTAGTCCTGATGCCATCACAACCCCGTCAGCCTTTTCGATACCACTTTCTGCATCAGTATTAGTAATGATTGCACTGTATGTGCTGGTTGCAGTATCGATACTTATTGGTCGTCGATTAGGAAGGCAACGTCTAGCAAGTATAAAAGATGTTATCCTGTTTATTATTCTTACCGCAACAGTTGCACCCTTATTTATTATGAAATCTATGGCGGATGCGGTTCGCACTAAACAATCGCGTTGGAAATAATTTATGTCTCTAGAACACACACATCATGACTGGAAAAAGTATATTATTGTATTTCTCATAACATTGGGTATTTTTTTAGTAGCGATTTATTTTAGTAATACAGTAAGTAATCGCAAAATTGCCATCGTGCGTAGTCTACAAGACAGTGTAACAACGGATATTTTATCTTCAGAGACTCGTTTTGCATTACTCGAGCAGACGTCATGTGATCATCTTATCGATGGAGATGATCCTATTCTCTCAGAAGAACTAGGACTGTTCGGTTCTCGAGTAGCTAGTATGGAGCGAGAACGCGGTGCACGTGACCCTGAAGTCCAACAAGTAAAACGCTACTATTCACTCTTGCAAATAAAAGATTATTTGCTTACAAAACAACTTGGTAGTAAATGTGAAACCGATACTACAACTATACTGTTTTTTTATAAAGATCAGTGTGCTGAATGTGAGCGACAAGGCTATGTATTAAATGCCATTCAAAAATTATATTCAGAACTCCGTGTATATAGTTTTGATATTAATATTCAGCTTTCAGCGGTGCGTACATTGGCGTCTATACATGCCTTGCAAGAAGGTGATATGCCCGTACTGATTATTAACGATACGATGTATGAAGGTTTCTTTACGTCCAGCGAATTAGAAACTCTTTTACAAGATGAAGGATACGTAGAGACTCCAGTAGAAAAAGAGGAAGACTCTGTCGATGATGACACCGTCGAGAATGAGGAAGTTGTGGAGCAGTAATATAAAAAACCGGCGATGCCGGTTTTTTCATATGAGCCAGAGAGCAGATTCGGTCACTCTCGTGGGTCTCACTACACGCACGGCGCTTGCTGTGATCTCACTCCCTTGACCTCCACTCGGGCGCTCCGCTTCGCGGGCCTTGCGCGCCCTCGGTTCGAATCACCTTCTGGCGTACTACAGTAAAAACCCAATGCTTTTGCATCAGGGCTTAACTGTTGTATGAGCCAGAGAGCAGATTCGAACTGCTGACCGTCCGCTTACAAGGCGGGTGCTCTACCAACTGAGCTACTCTGGCGTTACGAGATACTTAGGTAGTATCTCGTTTTTTTATCTTGTCTTTGTGAGCATGCATCTCGGCTAAGAAGTCTGATGCAGGTCGTTTGTATAGTCGATCATGCTCTTCCGAATAGTATGTGAATAGTTTCCGGATGTGATGTCGTAACCATGACCGTAGTGTATTTGCAAATACTAGGTAAGATCTCAGTACGCCGTGTAGTAACGTGCGCATCACAGGTCGTGATGTTCGACGCACAAATGAATGTGCATCCACCGTTACAACAACGAGGTCTATACTAAACCATTTTTGCGTGTAATGCAAACGTGGAATTGTAGATACCAAGCGTGTTTTTTTGTATGTAATAACAGATAAAAACAACGCCAGTACAATAGAGAAACCAATAAATATGTAAATAAAAATCATAGAATAAGGTGATTATGCACCAAGTACAGTGTAGCGCACAAATCGTGCAATTTCAATTTTCTCACCGATTTTTTGAATAGCTTCTTCGACAAGCTTCCCAATAGTAAGATCTGGGTTTTTTACAAATGATTGTTCCAATAGTACTTTTTCACCAAAGTAGTCATCTACTTTTCCAGCAACAATTTTCTCTTTGATGTCTTCTGGTTTATCCATCTCTGCAACTTCGCCTTGCATGATTGCTGTAACTTTTTCTCGTTCAGCGTCTGTAACTTCGTCGGGACGAACGTATGCTGGATTCATTGCGGCGATATGCATAGCAATGTCATTAGCAAGATTTGTGAATTCCTCGTTTTGAGCAACGAAATCAGTTTCACAATTCAATTCAATGAGTACGCCGATTGAATTATCGCTATGAATGTATGATCGAACAACACCTGCTCCTAATTCGCGGTCAGCTTTTTTGCTCGCTGCTTTTGAAGATTGCTTGCGCATAATAATGCGCGCTTTGTCCATGTCACCCTCTGCTTCTTCAAGAGCCTTTTTACATTGCATAACCGAAACTCCTGTTTCGTCACGTAATTTTTTTATATCGTCAGTTGTGATAGCCATAATAGGTTATGTGTAGTATTAGTGAATAATTAAGATGTAGTATACCGTTTTATTTTCCGCTTGAGTAGGCGTCACGCAAAGCGTGCACCGTATACTCAACACTAGGTCGCGTTGCGTCGTTAGCAACAACAGGGTAGGCGATAGGGTTAATATTACAGTCAGTATTTGTAATAGCGACTAATGGAATACCAAGAACGGTTGCTTCTTTCGTTGCGATGTCTTCGTGTAATGAGTCAACTAATACGATAGCATCAGGCATTCCTTTGAGAGAAGTAATTCCACCAAAATTCTTTTTCAGCTTTATAATTTCTCGTTCAATCATCAACCCCTCTTTTTTAGTTTGGAACACTAATTCATTATGTTCTTTTTTGTATTCAAGATCCATTAAACGATCCGTTCGTTTACGGATTTCTTTAAAGTTTGTAAGTGTTCCACCGATCCATCGTTCGTCAACATAAGGCATGTTCAAGGCGTCAGCAACGTTAACAACAATATCGCGAATTTCTGGTTTAGTTCCAACAAAAAGAATAGTCTTACCTTGAGCGGCAAGTCCTTTCATATATTCTTCTGCAGCTTCTAATTGTTCGACTGTTTTTTCTAGGTTGATTATATCTCCACGATTCTTTGATGTGTAGATATAGGGGATCGTTGATGGGTGACGACGGGTTTTTGAGTACCCGAATTGTGCACCACGATCAAATAATTCTTGTACGCGTGTACTCATGATGTGTGTGCTTCTTATAGCTAGAACCTAGCTATGAGGGAGCGTTATATAAAATAAAAAACTCGTAATAATTACGAGTCCCACAAAAATAATTTTTATTGTCTAGAGCCTAGTGCCTAGATCCTAAAAGCTAATTATATTGTGGTACCCGTTCTGTCCTGCGACTACCTCTTACCCAGATATGAGTGAGAGGCACAGATACGTTCACTACTATAGCAGAAAAATGTTTTTTGTAAAGTAATTACCTTTGCCAAAACCCTTATTTTCCAGTATTATGGCTATATTACTTCTAATTTCTGCTAGCTGCAAAAAGCTAGTTGCTAAATGCTAACCTTATGAAACAATCTCAATTATTCACAAAAACACGCAAAGAAGCACCTTCAGATGAGGTTTCAAAAAATGCCCAGTTATTAATACGTGCAGGATTTGCGCATAAAGAAATGGCAGGGGTATATGATTTGCTACCTTTAGGACTTCGCGTGGTTAATAATATAAAACAAATAGTACGCGAAGAAATGAATGCAGTTGGTGGGCAAGAATTAATTATGTCTTCGCTGCAGAATAAAAATATATGGACACCGACGAATCGGTGGAGTGACGAACTGGTTGATGTGTGGTTCAAATCAGAGCTTCACGCTGGTGGGCAGGTCGGATTTGGTTGGTCTCACGAAGAGCCTATTACAGAAATGATGAAATCACATATTGCGAGCTTCAGAGATTTGCCTGCATATATGTATCAATTTCAGGTAAAAATGAGAAATGAGCTTCGCGCAAAAAGCGGGCTTATGCGTGGTCGTGAATTTATTATGAAAGACATGTATTCATTTTCGGCAGATGCGCAACAGCATGATGATTTTTATAATAAAACGATAGATGCTTATATGAAGGTGTTCAAGCGTCTTGGTATAGGAGATGAAACATTTGTGACATTTGCTGACGGTGGTGCGTTTACAGAATTTAGTCATGAATTCCAAACTATATGTACAGCAGGAGAGGACACTATTTTAATTAATAGAGAAAAAAATATTGCCATTAATGCAGAAGTCTTGAACGAAAAAACACTGACTGATCTGGGTGTAGAGCGAGGCGAACTAGAAGAAGTAGTAACCGCAGAAGTGGGAAATATCTTTAACTTTGGTACATCAAAATGTGAAGAAATGGATTTGTATTTTACTGATGAAAATGATCAAAAAGTTCCCGTACATTTAGGTTCTTATGGAATTGGTATTACTCGTGTCATGGGGGTAATTGCAGAAATGATGTCAGATAATAATGGTCTCATTTGGCCAGAATCAATTGCACCATTCCGGGTACACCTTCTCAGTCTCGGAAAAAATGATGAAGCAGAAAAGCTTTATAATGAATTAACAGAAAAAGGCGTAGAAGTTTTATTCGATGATCGTGATATGCGACCAGGAGTAAAATTCGCTGATGCTGATTTAATAGGAATTCCGTATCGCATAGTGGCTTCTGAAAAATCACTCGAAGTAGGTGGGTATGAGATAAAGAAACGAAATAGTGATGATGTCGAGGTTGCGAGCACTGCGGAATTGTGTACTATGCTTGATATATGACGTTTCTAGAGAAAATCTATAATAGATTCAGTAATGACATAGGCATTGACCTTGGAACAGCTAATACGCTGGTATATGTTCGTGGTCACGGTATCGTAATTAATGAACCGTCAATTGTCGCGCTGAATAAAAAAACGGGGCGTATTGTGGCTGTTGGAGCAGAGGCAAAGCGAATGCTCGGACGAACACCAGGGCATATCCAAGCTATACGACCATTGGTTGACGGTGTCATTTCAGACTTTGAAGTTACCGAGGAGATGCTTGCGTATTTGATTAATAAAGCCGAAGGGGCCGCGCGTAAAATCCTACGACCTCGTGTGGTTGTTGGTGTACCGTCTGGTATTACTAACGTAGAAATTCGTGCCGTCTATGACGCAGCAAAATCAGCTGGTGCTCGCGAAGTATTTATAATAGAAGAGCCCATGGCTGCGGCAATTGGCATTCGATTGCCGGTTAATGACCCTGTTGGCTCAATGGTTATGGATATTGGTGGCGGTACTACGGATATTGCGGTTATCTCGCTTGCTGGTGTAGTGCAATCAAAAAATCTTCGCGTTGCTGGAGATAAATTAAATAGTGATTTGATGAATTACATTCGTAATGAATTTAAAATATTGATTGGTGAAAAAACGGCCGAAACTATTAAAATAAAACTTGGTTCTGCAATTGAGCTCGACGAGGTCGCTGAAATTGAAATCAAAGGACGTGATTTAGTCAGTGGGCTACCGCGCGAAATTGTGATTACTGATACAGACGTACGCGAGGCACTTGCTGAATCGATTGCACAATTAGTTGAAGGTGCAAAAGAGGTTATCGAGTTAACGCCACCTGAGATTCTTTCTGATATTATGCGCCGTGGTGTATATGTGACTGGCGGAGGTGCTTTAATACAAGGTCTTGATGCCTTGCTGCGTGAAGAATTGAATATTCCTGTGACTATTGCAGATGACCCTTTGTCTGCGGTGGCACGTGGTGCGGGTGTTGTTCTCGAAGATTTACCAACCTACAGAGAAGTATTAATTGGAGAAGACGATGACTTACCACCGCGATAGAAATAACCCATGGGTGCAATATAGTTTAATTGGTGCAGGTATTGCGCTGGTGTTGGTTGTTATGTTTCTGACACCAATTCCACATCGCGTCAATACGTTGCTGCATCGAATAGGGTCAGGTTTGTGGTCGTCACGCAGTTTTGCGGATTCACAATTAGAGCAAACGAGTAATCTATTAACACAATCAAAATCTCATATTATTGAACGAAATCAGAAACTGGAAGAAGAAGTGCGATTTTATAAATTACAAGCATGGGAGAGCCTTGTTATTCGTCGAGAGCGCGATGCATTATATGAACAGCTGGGGTATGTAGCAGATACAGGTAATACACATACAGCTCGTGTAATCTCATATCCTCCGCATAGTCGCTACGATACGATAATTATTGACCAAGGGCAAAGCGATGGTGTTGAGGTAGGACAGCATGTATATGCGGGCGATGCTGTTATTATTGGACGCATTGTTGATACAACCAAACAAACAGCAGTGGTTGAGTTATTAAGCACATCAGGCGTAGAAAGCACGGTTCGCATTATTGAAGCTGACATTGTAGGTGAGTCCGTTGGCCACGGAGGTGGTAGTATGATTGTAGAGTTACCACAAGCATTAGAAATAAAAGAGGGATACCATGTTTTACATGTTGCCACGGGCGATATTATTGGCGTCGTTGGAGAAGTAGACTCGGATGAACGTGAGCCATTTCAAAGTGTATACGTGCGTAATCCTCTCAACGTGCAACATATCGAGTGGGTATATATAAAATAACATATGAGTCATTTTAATTTTGAAATACTAAAAAAATCATCAGATAGCCTGGCACGACGTGGGCGCATTACAACACCTCATGGTGTAATTGAGACACCAGCATTTGTAACCGTAGGAACCAAGGCCGCGGTAAAGGCTATGACACCAGAAATGGTGGCGTCTCTTGGTGCACAGGTAGTATTGGCTAATACGTATCATTTGTATTTACAACCTGGTGATGATATTGTTGCCACAGGCGGAGGGCTTGCACGATTTATGAACTGGAATGGGCCCGCCTCGACTCGCAAAGACTCGTCGACGCGAGGCGGGCCAACTATGACCGACAGCGGAGGCTTTCAGGTCTTTTCTCTAGGAGCTGCATTTGGTAGCAAGGTAAGCAAGGTCGCCAAAGGTGATGCGGAAGTTAGTAAGAAAGTCATGGACGGAGGTACGGGTAATAAAGGAAAATTGGCAACTATCGACGAAGATGGCGTAACCTTCCGTTCACACCTTAATGGTTCAACACATCGATTTACGCCAGAATCTTCTATGAATGTGCAGTGGAATCTTGGTGCAGATATGATTTTTGCATTTGATGAATGCACAAGCCCGGTTGCACCAATCGAATATCAACGTGAAGCCATGGATCGTACGCATCGCTGGGCCCGCCGTAGTTTAGAGGAACATGTAAAACTTGACCCGGATAACAAACAGGCATTATTTGGTGTAGTACAAGGTGGGCGTCATGAAGAATTGCGTAAAGAATCAGCACAAGTATTGGCAGATATGACGCTCGACACAGGTGAGCAATTTGATGGTTTTGGTATTGGCGGAAGTTTTAACAAAGATGACATGGGTACTGCGGTTCGTTGGGTAAATGAGACACTGCCCGAGGAAAAACCTCGTCATCTATTAGGGATAGGAGAGCCAGATGATCTGCGTATGGCAATTGCAGCTGGATGTGATTTATTTGATTGTGTTGCGCCAACACGTAATGCTCGTAATGGGTCATTGTATGTAACTGATGATCCCGCCTCGACTCGCAAAGACTCGTCGACGCGAGGCGGGCGATTAAATATTTTTAATGCACGATTTAAAACGGACTTTACACCAGTTGAAGATGGTTGTGGTTGCTATACCTGTCAACATTACACGCGTGCCTATTTGCATCATTTATTCAAAGCCAAAGAAATGCTCGCAGGAACATTAGCAACCGTACATAATCTATATCATGTGATTCATTTAGTAGATGAATTGAGAAATGAAATAGGGTAGTGTGATATACTCAAAAATATGTTATTTAAACTAGAATCCGAATACCAACCAGCAGGTGACCAGCCCAAGGCCATCAAGCAATTGATTGGAGGTCTTCGTGCTGGGCACAATAAACAAACATTATTGGGGGCAACAGGAACAGGAAAAACTTTCACTATTGCTAACGTGATTGATGAGGTTAAAAAACCAACGCTTGTTATTGCACATAACAAAACGCTTGCCGCACAGTTAGCCCAAGAGTTCAAAGCATTTTTTCCAAATAATGCCGTACACTATTTTGTATCCTATTATGACTACTACCAGCCAGAGGCGTACATTCCTACGACCGATACCTATATTGAAAAAGACGCCAGCATCAACGAAGAAATTGATCGACTGCGTCACGCCTCAACACAAGCATTATTAACACGTGATGACGTGATTATTGTAGCCTCGGTATCCTGTATTTATGGATTAGGTTCTCCTGCAGAATATGAAA
>Ga0306869_1000667_pt1 | contig 14999 bp, 20 predicted proteins | sample AntRauTorckE6833_FD_190421 | JGI IMG/M metagenome (GOLD analysis project Ga0306869, IMG submission 190421) | Saline lake microbial communities from Rauer Islands, Antarctica - Metagenome Torckler E6 #833 (v2) (version 2) | ecosystem: Environmental > Aquatic > Non-marine Saline and Alkaline >... | reverse complement strand
TCCTTTTTCAACTTTGCACTTCCTTTTACATCCTTAAGGTTACTTCCTGCAATATTGAATCGAAACTCTCGAATCTGCTTTCGCTTCTCGACGAGGTCCTTTTTCAACTCTTTTTCTGTTTTCTTTGTTAGATTAGCCATCATACTTATTTTTTATCGTCGTGCAACAATTTTAGTCTTCACTGGAAGCTTAGTACCTGCTTTTCGTAGACCCTCTCGAGCCACGTCTTCAGGAACACCATCAATCTCAAAAAGGACTCGTCCTGGTCGTACCGGTACAGCATATCCCTGAGGATCACCTTTTCCCTTTCCAAGCTTCACCTGTGCAGGCTTCTTTGTAAAAGGCATATCAGCAAAAATTCGAATCCAGACCTTTCCTGTCTTCCCTGAAGCTCGTGAAAGAACTTTTCGAGAAGCTTCAATCTGGTTTGTTGTGATTCGTCCAGGTTGCATTGCTTTGATACCAAAAGAACCAAAAGATACTTCTGTTCCTCGTGTCGCTACGCCCACTTTGTCTGGGTGCTTTCGAAGTGTTTGCCACTTACGATGTTTTACTTTTTTAGGAAAGAGTGCCATGATTTTTTATTTCTTTTTTGCGTCAAAGACCTCACCCTTATAAATCCACACCTTCACGCCAAGCGAGTCATACGGAAGTCGAGCTTCCGTATGTGCGTAGTCGATGTCTGCACGGAATGTCTGAAGAGGCACCTGCCCTTTCTGGAGTTTCTCTCGTCGAGCCATGTCAGCTCCGTTAAGACGTCCTGAAAGCTCAATCTTGACCCCTTTCACATCTCGGTTAGCAAGCACCTTGTCGAGTGTCTGCTTCATAATGCGTCGGAAAGGCATTCGCTTCTCAAGACTCTCTGCAATCATTTGTCCTACGATAGAAGCGTTTGATTCTGGAGATTTAATATCTTCAATATCAATCTTTACTTCTTCGTGAACCTCAAGATCATTCTTTTTCATGAACTTCAATACATCTGCTCGAAGCTTTGCAGCACCTTCGCCATTGCGACCAATAATCATTCCTGGTCGTGAAGTCTTAATAATGATTCGTAGTACTTTTTCACTTCGCTCCATTTCGACGTCCGCTACAAAGTTTCCTCGTAGCTTCTCTAGAATGAAATTTCGAAGAAGCACATCTCCTTTAAGATACTCTTGGTATTTTCCTTTTCCTGCAAACCATCGTGACTTCCAGTCGCGAATAATTCCAAGTCTATGTGAATATGGGTGTACTACGTGTGTCATGTTATTTTGTGGTCAATTCTACTTGTATGTGACTTGTTCTCTTTCTGATAGGCGCAGCAGATCCTCGAGCTCGAGCTCGTCGTCGATATAAAATTCGTCCGCCGTCTACCGTTATCTTACTTACTACCAAACCTTCTTCCTTGATTCCGTTGTCTTTTGCATTGGCGAGGGCTGACTTTACAAGCTTCTCTACTGGTCCTGCAGCTCGCTTGTCTGCAAACCTCAAAATAGTGAGAGCATCTGCTATCTTCTTTCCTCGGATAGTATCAGCAATCAGCCGAACCTTTCGGGGAGATTGTCGATACATTCTCAATGTTGCTTTTGCAATATCCATAATTATTATGCTGTTGAAGCTTTAGCTGCCTTTGCTGCTTGGATTTCTGCCTCCTTAGCCTTTACCTCAAGTTCTTTCTGCATCTTACCTCCATGCCGGTAGAACTTACGTGTTGCAGAGAACTCTCCCAGTCGGTGTCCTACCATATCTTCAGTTACGAGAACTGGAATATGTTCACGACCGTTGTGTACACCAAATGTGTACCCAACCATTTCTGGAGAAATCTGACTTGAACGTGCCCATGTCTTAATAACCCCAGCTTGTTGTGGGTTTTTGCCTTCTATCTTCTTGAGCAGTCGCTCATAGACGTATGGTCCTTTTTTTAGTGATCGTGTCATAAAATATAAAAGAAAAACGCACGTTCATGCGTACAGCACATACTAGCAGAATCGCTTAAAGAGTCAAGAAGCGCTCCTATTCAAGAGACCCTATCAAATGATATTGCTCATTAAAGATAGATGGTAGATTTGGTTTTATGTTTTCAAATTGAACCCAGATGACATAACTTTGATTTCCGGTGTAAATATCACACTCAGAGTAGCCGCAAGGTGACTCATAATACACTCTCCAGTTATCACTCGGAACAGGTATCTCACTAAAATATTCTCCATCCACCAGGGGTTGTAAGATTGCCTGGAAGGCTTGATTATCCCAAGCTGAACCTTGTGGATACGAAGTAACACCTTCTTCAAGTCTATATGCGTTGAGAGCCTTCCCTACTTGACTCAATTCTGCGAGAATCTTCGTGTCTCTTGCTTTGATCCTGGCTTCAGACAAACCAGTAAGAACTATTGAAGAAAGTATCCCTATGATACTAATCACCACGAGCATCTCTATGAGAGTAAACCCTTTAACGTGTTTATCTTGCATTTTCAATTGCTTCTCTAAATTCTGGCGATAATTCTTTCAAGTCAAACTGAGAATTTGCTTGTTCAAAGGGTCCGACTTCTGTTAGACGAGCGAACAAAACTACAGACACTGTGAAAAATACTACAGCAATACTCAGCAATACGATATTCGCCTGCTTCTCATTCTTTGCTCCTAACGCCATAGCCGCTCGCACGAGTAAAGACTTTCTAAGCCCTTGTGCTGCGTTCTGATACTCCAGATCTTGGGCTTCATCAAATTGTACATGTTCTGTCATGTCTCCTAGTATACAACAAAAAACTGCCCCGAGAGGGGCAGTTTTCCACTAGAACTATCGCTTCTTTCCGACTTTTCGTCTTGAAACAATAAACTTGTTTGAGTATTTCTTTGGTGTTCGAGTCTTTTGTCCCTTTCCGACACTCTTTCCCCACGGAGACTTGATTCTCTTTCGTCGTCCTCGGCTTCGCGCCTCTCCACCTCCCTGTGGGTGGTCTACAGGGTTCATGGCGACACCACGAACAGTTGGTCGGACACCTCTCCACCTATTTCGTCCTGCTTTTCCTGACTTTTCTAGTCGCTTTTCTTCATTTGAGACAGCTCCAATAGATGCCCATGCTGTTTCTGGAATTTTTCGAATTTCACTTGAAGGCATCTTGAGGTCAACATATCCGGCATCTCGAGCAAGAATTTCTGCGTATGTTCCTGCAGAACGCACGAGCTTAGCTCCTGCACCAGGTTTTAGTTCAACGTTGTACACCATAGCTCCAAGAGGAATGTTCTTCAAAACAGAACGGTTTCCAGCTTCGATGGGCGCACTTTCTGACACGATACCTTTAGTTCCTACTGTCACCTTCTTTGGAAGGAGCATGTAACGCTTTTCACCATCTGCATAGTTTACGAGAGCAATAAGGCCTGTCCGGTTGGGATCATATTCAACAGTCGCAACTGTGAAAGGAACGTCTTTCTTATCAAAAGTAAAATCAATTGCTCGGTATTTCTGCTTATGTCCTCCTCCTTTGTGACGAGTTGTAATACGTCCGTATGAGTTTCGTCCGCCAGTTCGCCGCTTTCCTGAAGTCAAAGCTTTGTGAGGGGTAGTTGTAGTAACCGTACCCTTATATTGGATGGTTACTTTTCCTCGTTGTCCTGGTGTTGTTGGTTTATGTCGTTTCATAATACTGTATTAAATCAAATCAATAGAATCACCCTTCTTAAGATACACATAAGCCTTCTTTCCTCCTTTTTTCATTCCCATTTTTCCTCGTGAAAACTTCTTCTTTGAAGGAATCTTAGCTATGTTCACCTTTTGTGGTGTTACTTTATAAAAAGCCTTAATCGCATGTGCAACATCTCTTTTTGTTGCTCTTGTTGCGACCTCAAATGTATAGACGTTTCCTCCTGTTCGGAAAGATGCCTTTTCTGTTATTCGTGGTTGTATAAGAATATTATCAATGTTCCGAGGAAGTGCTGTTGTTTTTTCAGCAGTAGCTACCGTAGCTTTTTCTGCTACCTTTACATCTTTTTCGTCTTTCTTTTTTGTTCCAAAAAGTGCCATATTATTGTTTCTTTACGAGCTTACCTTCAAGTGTCTCAATAGAAACCTTTGGGTCAGCGATGATGACATACTTGTATGTAAGCAAGTCAACAACGTTTATGTTCCGAGTTTCTTCTACCTCAACATTTCCGAAGTTACTAAAGCTCTTTTTAATTTCAGAAGCATTCTCAGGGATAACGACAAGAGCTGCGTTGTGTTTCTTTGTTCCGAGTTCTTCAAATCCTTTTACTCCAGAGAAAGCTTCAAGTACTTGTTTTGCATCTGAAGTTTTTGGGACATCAAATGAAAGAGTGTCTACAAAAAGAATTTCATTATCAACAAGCTTCTTTGAAAGCACGGAATACAAAGCTTTTGCCTTCATTTTCTTGTTTACTTTCTTTGAATGATCTCGTTCTGTTGAAGGGCCATGAGTAACACCTCCACCAACCCAGATTGGTGATCGTCGTGAACCATGTCGAGCTCGCCCTGTTCCTTTTTGTTTCCAAGGTTTTCGTCCTCCACCACGAACAGCACTTCGATCCTTTACCTGCGCAGTACCAACGCGAGCATTTGATTGCATAGCAAGTACTACTTGGTGTACAAGATCAGCATTCCAGTGTGCAGCAAAAACCGCCTCTGGGAGCTTCAATTTCCCTTGTTCTTTTCCTTTTTGGTTGTAGATTGCTGTTTCCATTTTTAAATCTTTAAATATTGAAATATGTTTCTATCCTTGAACTTCTACAAGCGCACCTGGAATACCTGGTACTGCCCCTCTAATATATAATTTTCCGTTATCTGCATCTACCTTTACGATAGTAAGTCCTCGAGTTGCAATGGTCTTACCTCCCATTCGTCCTGGCATTCGCACACCTTTGAACACACGAGCTGGACCTGTTGAACCAATAGAACCTCCTTCTCGTTCTGAGTGCTTCTGTCCATGAGTTCGGCGACCTCCTGCAAAACCGTGTCGCTTTACTACACCCTGAAAACCTTTACCTTTAGCAGTAGATGTTACTTTCACTTTGTCTCCTTCTGAGAAAATAGAAATATCAAGCTTATCACCAACCTTTGAGTCAGACTCTCCTCGATATTCCTTTACATATGCAAAATTACCAAGCTTCTTGAAGTGACCAAGTAGTGGTTTGTTAATCCGACTTTCTTTCTTTTCACCATATCCAACTTGAACAGCATCATATCCATCAGTATCTTTAGTCTTCACCTGAGTGACAACTACTGGACCAGCAGAAAGAACAGTCACAGGGTGTGCTCGTCCCTCTGCATCGAAGATTTGTGACATTTTTTCTTTTGTTCCAAGAATATATTTCATATTGTTGTGTGAAGCTCTATACTACTGATTTTCTTTCCTTTGTCTAGTTTTGTCGTCCTTTAATCAGCGTATAAGCTCCAGCAACCCCTAAGGACTGCTGGAGCCTAACGACAATCAAAAGATTACATTATCTTGACGTCAATCTTGACTCCCGAAGGAAGTGACAGATTGGTCAAAGATTCGATGATCTTCTGTGTAGGATTCAAAATATCAATCAACCGCTTGTGCACCCTCATCTCGAACTGTTCTCGCGCATCTTTGTGCACAAAAGTAGAACGATTAACTGTATATTTTTTCTTGCTAGTTGGAAGCGGAATGGGCCCTAGAACCTCAGCATCATATCGCAAAGCAGTATCAATAATCTGCTTTACTGATGTGTCGAGGATCTTTGACTCGTACGCTTGCACACGAATGCGCAATCGTCCTGTCATGTCCGCCTTTTTCTCTTTCTTTTCTTTTGTTGCAGTTTTAGTTGCCATACGTGTTACGCAACGATCTTTGTTACAACTCCAGCACCCACAGTCTTACCTCCTTCTCGAACAGCAAATCGGTTTGCTTCTTCAAGAGCAACTGGTGATGAGAGTTTTACTTTGAAAGTAACAGTATCTCCAGGCATAACCATCTCTGTTCCTTCGGCAAGCGTCACATCTCCTGTTACGTCCGTTGTTCGGATATAGAATTGTGGCTTGTAACCTGAAAAGAATGGTGTGTGTCGTCCTCCTTCTTCTTTCTTAAGAACGTACACTTCTGCTTCAAATTCTGTATGAGGAGTCACCGTTCCGCTTGCTGCAAGCACCTGTCCACGGTGAATATCCTCTTTCTTGAGACCTCGGAGAAGAATTCCGGCATTGTCTCCAGCAAGACCCTCGTCAAGTGATTTGTTGAACATTTCAACACCTGTAACGGTGGTCTTTGCAGTATCTTTGATTCCAACGATTTCGATTTCTTCACCAACTTTCACCTTTCCTCGTTCGATTCGGCCTGTTACCACAGTACCTCGTCCTTCAATTGAGAAAATATCCTCAACTGGCATAAGGAATGGTTTGTCGATTTCTCTTTCTGGTGTAGGAATATATGAGTCGAGATGGTCCACGAGCTCAATAATTTTCTGACCCCATTCATCTCCTGGCTCTCCTTCAAGTGCCTTAAGAGCTGAACCTCGGATAACTGGAGCATTAGCTCCATCAAATTCTTGTGTATCGAGAAGTTCTCGAACCTCTTCTTCCACAAGGTCGATAAGATCAGCGTCGTCAACCATGTCACACTTGTTCAAGAAGACGATGATTTTAGGAACACCAACTTGTCGTGCAAGTAGGATGTGCTCTCGTGTCTGGGGCATAACACCGTCTGTTGCGGCTACCACCAAAACAGCACCATCCATCTGTGCAGCACCGGTAATCATGTTTTTGATGTAGTCGGCGTGACCTGGCGCATCGATGTGCGCGTAATGTCGGTTAGGTGTCTCGTACTCACTGTGTGAGAGAGCAATAGTAATACCACGTGCCTTTTCTTCAGGCGCGTTATCGATCTGTGAGACATCTTTTACTGATGATCCGTATCCGTCTCCCTTCTTCTGAAGAGTAGTCAGGATAGCAGCAGTAAGAGTTGTCTTTCCGTGATCAACGTGACCAATAGTTCCCACGTTTACGTGAGGCTTTGATCGATCAAATGATTCTGCCATATATAGTAATTGACTATAATTAATAAATTATGCCTATCAAATGTCAGTGCGCGAAAACTCTCCCTGACCTTCGATAGTCATTTTGTTCATGATAACATAAACAAAAACAGCGCTAAAACGCGTAGAGATATACTAACAAACAGCCAGAAAGAGTCAATAGTACTCTACTTTTTATTGAGAAGAGCAAGAACAATAAGCACTTGCGTCGCTACACAAAGCAATTACATCACTCACCCTGCTTAACTCATAGGCAAAAAGAGCCATATCTGTCAGATGACTACAAATACTCCCGCTAACAGTTGAGCCAGCCTCAGTGCTCTCGTCATAATTACCTGTGATATCGACACACTCTCCTGTTTCAGCATTATATCCATATGCCCAAGAAGCGGCTGGAGAATAACAAAAACCTCCATTACAACTTACCGGGTGATAATCCGCCACCGTCCAGCCGGGAATCTCTGGGTCAAATCCATTAAAAAAATAAGAGGTTCCTTCGTATTTTCCGGGAGCGCTGTATTCTTCCACAGCTGTAAAGCTAATTCTTAATCCACCACTACGACTACTTACTCTCGGATACAAGATAGAAGCTTCGCATGTTGTTGGTATAGATATGCCACTGCCTTTCTTTAAACTTGTCTGCAATATAGCCTTGGTGCCAGTATTTATATACACATAAGTGTCATCCGGACTATCCGGAACCGCCGACAAATATCCACCGTCCACCAAGGTCTGTAGTGGCGTGTCTATACCCCCGTTGTTGTCTGATTCTTTATATACGCTACCAATGACACCCGGAGCGCTGCCAGCATGATCGTCTCTATAAAATCCAATAGCTTTTTGAACTTGTTGTGTCTCTGTCACTTTCTTTGTATCCTGTGCCTTTATTCGAGCATCATTCAGATTGGCGTATACCACGCTAGAGATCAGAGAAACAATAGATATCACAACTAGCAGTTCCACTAGTGTAAAACCGCATTGTTTTTTACTATTCATATAACCTGCTCTCATTCAACTGCTTAATACTCTCTGCGGATGTATCGTCAACATCTGCGCTCGCGTAGGTAATAGTAAAAATAATCCCCGCAAGGATGAAACACACTGCCGACAGAAGCAGAAGGAGGTTCACGGTTACCCGTCTTGAAGTGCCCATAGTATTCATCATAAAGCCAACAAGACCCCTGTGTGTTTCTGCGACAGACTCATTCTCAAGAGCATGATCATCATCAAGAGCCTGCGTTTCTTCTAAAAAATCTACGGCGTTATTTGACATATACTTAATTAAAGTATAACAAAAAACTGACCCGGGGGTCAGTTTTTTGTTTTATGCTTGTCTTTTTGCAGCAATTTCTTCTGCCACGTTTGGCGGAACCACTTCATAGTGATCAAACTCCATAGATGCACTTGCGCGTCCAGCAGTCATTGATCGAAGTGTGGTGATATATCCAAACATTTCTGAAAGAGGAACAAAAGCTTTTACTACTTGGTTCATTCCCCTCTCTTCCATTCCTTGGATTTGTCCTCGTTTTCCGTTAAGGTCTCCTGTTACATCTCCCATGAATTGTTCTGGGGTGACAACTTCGAGTTTCATCATAGGCTCAAGAATCACAGGGTCTGCCAATCTTGCTGCTTTTTGGAAAGCCTTACTTGCAGCGATTCGATATGCGATTTCAGATGAGTCAACATCATGAGAAGAACCGAACGTAAGTTCACAAGCAATATCTGTCATCCTGTATCCAGCAACGATACCTCGGTCCATTCCTTCTTTAACACCCTTTTCAACAGCTGGAATAAATTCGCCTGGAATAATACCTCCCTTAATAGAGTCAACAAATTCAAACCCTTCTGAACGCTTGACGTTCTTTGGAAGCTTTCCTTCTGCAGCTTTTTCATTGAACGCTGATTGCGCAAGCGGCTTGACGGTCAATTTTACGTGACCATATTGTCCCTTACCTCCAGACTGCTTGATGTACTTCTCTTCCCCTTCAGCTTCTCCTCGGATAGTTTCCATATACGCAACCTGAGGACTTCCTACGTCGGCTTCAACAGAGAATTCTCGCTTCATTCGGTCAACCATAATCTCAAGATGAAGTTCTCCCATACCCATAATTACCGTCTCGGCAGTATCTGGATCTGTTTTTACACGGAAGGTTGGATCTTCGTCAGAAAGACGCTTGAGAGCCATGCCGAGTTTTTCTTGGTCAGCTTTTGTCTTTGGTTCAATTCGGAGAGAGATAACGGGTTCTGCAAAGTCAATCTTATCGAGAATAATAGGCTCGTCTTCGTCACAAAGCGTATGTCCTGTAGTAGCCTCTTTGAGTCCGACAGCAGCGGCAATTTCTCCCGCATACACAGTCTTTACCTCTTCTCGAGAGTTGGCATGCATTTTAAGGATACGACCAAGACGCTCCTTCTTGCCCGTTGTTGAGTTATAAATATATGAACCTGATGATACTGAACCTGAGTACACTCGGAAGAATGTCAGCTGTCCAACGAAGGGATCAGTCTGCAACTTGAAAGCAAGCGCTGCAAATGGCTCTTCGTCTGAAGCTTTTCGTTCAATCTTTTCTTCTGTCTTAGGATCAATCCCTGTGATTGGCGGAACATCAAGCGGTGATGGAAGATATTCTACAACAGCATCGAGCACTAATTGCACTCCCTTGTTGTGAAGTGCTGAACCAGTAAAGACTGGTACCACCAGGTTTGCGATAACAGCTTTTCGAAGTGTCTTTTTCAAATCTTCAATAGCAATTTCTTCACCATTGAGATACTTTTCCATTTGAGCTTCATCGTTTTCAACAATCTTCTCAATAAACTCTCCTCGATATTTCTCTGCATCTGCTTTCATGTCTTCTGGGATTTCTTTTTCTATCACCTTGTTACCCATCTCTCCTTCAAAATAGTATGCCTTCATTTTTAGAAGATCTATAACACCTTCGTGTTTTTCTTCTTCTCCAATAGGAAGTTGAGCTCGCACTGCGTTTGGTGTCAGTCGCTCAAGAATAGATGCATATGATCGTTCAAAGCTTGCACCTGTTCGGTCAAGTTTGTTGATGAAACAAATTCGAGGAACGTGATACTTGTCAGCTTGTCGCCACACCGTCTCAGACTGTGGTTCTACTCCAGCAACACCATCGAATACCACCACGCCACCATCGAGCACCTTAAGAGACCGTTCTACTTCTACAGTAAAGTCTACGTGACCAGGTGTATCAATAATATTAAACCGATGTTTCAAATCTTCGTTTGTTGGATCATATGAGGGTGTCCAGAAACAAGTGGTTGCAGCAGAAGTAATGGTAATACCTCGTTCTTGCTCTTGCTCCATCCAGTCCATGATAGCCTCTCCTTCGTGCACCTCACCAATCTTGTGAGAAACTCCTGTATAAAAAAGTACACGCTCGGTTGTTGTTGTTTTACCGGCGTCAATGTGGGCAATAATTCCGAAGTTTCGGACTTTATTTAAGGGATAATCTCTACTCATGTTTTTATAATTAAATCTTATATTAAAATTTTAGTGAATGTCGCAATTTTACAATGCATTTCGGCATTTAACAACCAAACGAAGGTTTATTTTTGAAGGACTCCGCAGGCGGGTAGCCGAGGTTGAGGAATTTTTCAGCAGAAAAATATCCGTACCTTCAAAAAATAACACCTGAGTGACCTTACCAAGCGAAGTGTGCGAAGGCCTTGTTAGCCTCAGCCATCTTGTGTGTATTGTTCTTCTTGGTAACAGCCTCTCCCTCATTCTTGCTTGCAAGTACGAGTTCTGCCGCCAACTTTTTGTACATCGGCTTTCCTTTTCCACTCTTTGCAGCCTTCACAATCCACGTCATAGCCAAAAATTGTCGACGCTCTGGTCGTACTTCTCGTGGCACTTGGTAGTTAGCACCACCCACTCGTCGTGAACGTACCTCTACGTTTGGGCCAGCGTTTTGGAGAGCAAGATCAAATACTTCCATTGGGTTCTCAATCTTTTCTGTTTTCTTGATTTCTTCGAGAGCTCCGTAGACAACCTTTCTGGCAGTCTCCTTTTTCCCATGAAGCATGATGTGATTGATGAACTTAGAAAGCTTCTCGGATTCAAAAACCCGGTCAGCTGTCACGATATTTCTATTTTTTACTGGTCGTCGCATAGTTTAGTTTGTTTTTTTGATATTTGTTACTTGTTTTTTAAACTTCAAAATATTATTTTGAACGTTTTGTACCATATCGTGAACGTCCCATAGTTCGTCCTTCAACACCTGTCGCATCGAGTTTACCTCGTACCACCGTGTACCGAACACCAATGTCTTTCACACGTCCACCTCGAAGAAGTACTACGGAGTGCTCTTGGAGATTGTGTCCCATGCCTGGAATATACGCGGTTACTTCCATACCATTTGTAAGTCGTACACGTGCAATCTTTCGAATAGCTGAGTTAGGCTTCTTAGGAGTTTTTGTTGTTACTTTTGTACATACACCTCGTTTAAATGGAGATTCGTAAAAAGTGGGTCGGTTCTTAAGTGTATTAAATCCACGCCCAAGAGCCACCGTCTTCTTTTTCTTGAGACGACTCTTTCTTCCTTTTCGTACGAGTTGATTTATTGTTGTCATGTATACGTAAAAACTTAAAACCGCCCTCTTAGGCAGTGCCACACACTTTAATGCATGGAGACCAGAATTGCAAGTCTTTATAGACCCACTTGATAGAGTTGCTGGATTTCTGATGCAGAGAGAGCTGTATTATAAATACGAACATCATCTATCGCACCATCCCATTCTCCTGAAGCAGAAATAATACCAATACGATTATAATTGGTGATACTTGCAACAGATCTAGTTGGACTAGTAACCACGCCATTGATATATCCTGTCGCAGTTGAACCATCCCATGTAACGACCACATGAGCCCATTCGCCCACAGAAACAACCCCCGATGGACTCAGAGATAAGTTAGAAGCGTTCTGTCTAATCGACAAGCCTCCACTGCTCGAAATATAGATTCTATCTCCACCACTATTTCCAATAATAGTTCGGAAAGCACCATCAACTGACAAATCATCTGGCTTTACCCAAGCTGAAATCGTTGCGCTACCACTAAAAGCTATACTAGAAAATGTCACGGCGTCGTTTCCGGCACCTGTAAAATCATATCCCTGACCCACTTTCCCTATACCAGGCTGATCAGTCCCTGATGCAGTACCAGTATTTCCGTTTCCTGTCACATCTGTAATAGTTGACCCGCTCACACTTGGTCCATCGAATGTCCAGTGTGCTACCAAGTTCGATTTCTTGACGCCCGTGTCTGAGGTTTTGTTTATCGTACTCTGTCCCAAATTAAAGAGCGCAGTTGCGTCAGAGGCATCCAGAGCCGTACTGTATACACGAAAGTCGTCTATGACACCTCCAAAGTAGTGAGTTCCTGTTGAAAAGATGTCTCCTGAATGAATCTTAGTGTTGTTCCGTGTTGCCCCAATAGAATCGTCTCCTGAATGTGCATTCATTTCAGCAGAGGGAACTACTGTCTCGACAAAAGTGCCATTCAGATATGTCGTATGTTCTGTATTACCATCAAACACCATCATTACGTGATGCCAATCTCCGTCGGTAATAGCGGTGCTGGTAAAGTTCCCACTCCACCCAGTCGACACACTCCATGCGCCAGCGTACAGAGACCCTCCAGACACATATATATTGGCGCCGTTTGAAGCACCTCCTTCCTGAAAGATCATCTGCGTCGCAGTCGCATCATCTACCTTAAACCACACAGACCATGTGCGCGTATCAAAGGCATCATCAAACGTAGAATTCGAATCCGAGCCAGTACACGTACCAGAAGCACTATCAAGACACAAGTAGTCATCAGTACCATCAAACACAAGGGCTTGGCCAAGCTTCCCGATAGAAGCTACGGGACCTACAATATTTGCATCGTTGAGCCCTGTCGCATCAAGAGCGTCCAAGCTGGAGAAATCCATATCCACAGGATCAAAAGTCCAATGACTGATAAGGTTTTCATCAAATTGCCCTTTTGTTGAAGAGTTTACTCGAACTGAGCCAGACTGATACAGGTCTTCCACTTCAGAAGCGGAAAGTGCTCTGTTGTAAATACGAACTTCATCGACCTGACCATCAAGCCCTTGAGAATAACTCGAACCCAAAGACCCGATCTTGGTACTATAATCAAAAGCAGGAAAACCTCCGCTATATGAAGTTGTTTTTTTCAACTCACCATCAACATACATCTTAAGATCACTCCCGTCATATGTTCCGGTTAAAAAATACCACCTACCTTCATCTAAACTTTCTGATGATTTTGCCTCGTTAGAAACTCCTTCGTTTCTGATTTGGAACTTTGGACCACCGTTAACGTATCTAGCATACAAATTATATCCACCTCCCGAGGAATTACAGCAGTCACGAGTATTGGATACAGCAACTTCGTATGTAGAGTGTATGTCAACTTTTACCCAAGATGAAACCGTTACGTTAGTAAGTGTGCTAATTGTAGAACCACTACCAAGGTCTATGCGGTCACTTGTTCCATCAAGTATCATTCCCTTACCACGCTTTCCAGGAGCTTGGTCAGCATCTCCCTTTAATAAACCATCATTACCATTCCCAGAAAAATCAGTAGTGGTTGCTCCTGTTCCGTTGATATCCTCAAAGCTCCAATACCCCACCAGCCCAAGATTATTTGGTGGCATGGATATAACACCAGCATGAACTGGCGTAGAGCCTAGAAAGTAGAACACAGAGAATAGAAAAACAACCACAGCCATCAAGACAATCTTTAGTGTACGATTTTCAGTTTTTATTGAATTTATCATTTGTGTTCTTTTTCTATCTTCTAATGTCTATTTTCTCATATCTACATTCTTTGACTTTTGCATTCTTTTTGTATAGTATAACAGGTACAAATGGCTTCGGCCCGACTCTACTCGCAAGAGTAGAGGTAAAAAGAAAAACTCAGGGAAGTAATTCCTTGAGTTTTTCTTTTAGCTTTTTAAAGCCTTCTTCTTTAATCTTTCCGACAGTATAATCCAATCGTCGCGCATCAACAAGACGAATTTGCGAAAGAATAGCAACACTCGTTACATCCTTTTTGAACGAGAATTCAAAATAATATTTAGCTTTAGTTCCCGTAACCTGTTTCTTTGATTTTGTCAGCGGTACAGCCCAGAAAATCTCCTTATTAAATTTACGGATAATAACGATTGGTCGCAAAAAATCCTCACCCTTCCCGTCTTGTTCCGAACCAACATTCTCTCCGAGATGACAAAACCATATTTCACGTTCGTGAAAAAACGGTCGTTGTTCTATATCATTAATTTGTCTCTTCTTTGTATGCCAGTTTCTATAATCTTTTTGCATGTCTATATTGAAATTCTAAAGGTTTCAAGGACTTTCAACAACAAGGCTTCGTTCTCTATGTACGTACTCATCTGATACAAATATCCGCTATGCACAAACCAGACCTCTCGACTTTTTCCAAAGGCAGAATTTTGCGAAACAAAGGCAAGTCCTGTGTTTCCGCTCACTGCAATCTGTTGTGGATTCTGCATCACAATACTTGGAACATCTTGCTTGATACGTTGTGGTGTGAGCTCTGTAATATCTTCATCAAAAGGCGTGACGAAGACCTGAAATCCGAGTCCAGTATCGGTGTTCTGCACCACCACCATGGTCCCCCCGCGTTCTTCAAACTCTCCGACAGTGTGCTCCTCTGGCACCACAAAGGTAAATGCTGGAGACTGACTCACGTAGCTATTCTCAGGAAGTAGCGCGACCTTTTCAATCTCTTCTTTTCTTTCTTGTGCTTCTGAAGAGTCATCGAGCTTGAAAGAAATGCCTGACTCCTCTGAAATAAAGAAGTTTTTATCTGTATCGCCAGAAAACTGCCATATTAAAAGAACGCTAATCAAAACAATTCCTATACTTACGATAATATATGTCCTATTCATGCTATAAATATTTCTATGTATAAATATTTAAATATTTAAATCTTTAAATCTTTAAATATCTTCCTT
>Ga0306869_1000657_pt1 | contig 15096 bp, 10 predicted proteins | sample AntRauTorckE6833_FD_190421 | JGI IMG/M metagenome (GOLD analysis project Ga0306869, IMG submission 190421) | Saline lake microbial communities from Rauer Islands, Antarctica - Metagenome Torckler E6 #833 (v2) (version 2) | ecosystem: Environmental > Aquatic > Non-marine Saline and Alkaline >... | reverse complement strand
TGGAATGTTGGGCACTTCCAACATGAGCGCCTGCCATTCTTGCATTACTTTTTTCAAAGCCTCTTCTTTTTCTTGAAGCGCTTCTTTTACGAGTTTCATTTGATCGATAAGCTCTGCCCTTTCCACCTCATCTGCTTGAGCAACTTTCTGGTTGGCTTCATTTTGTTCAGCTCGTTTTGCTTCAACATCTTTGAGAAGTTCACGCCTGGAATCATCGAGGGTAATGAGTGCCTCTACGTCAAATTCCTTCTGCTTCTTTTCTGCAGCCAGTTTTATGATGTCTTTGTTGTCTCGGATGAAGTTTATATCTAACATATCGGTTAATGGTACCAAAAATGATACACTTTCGTAAGTATGGAAGAAAATAGGACTTCACAGATACCAACACTCCTCAAAGAAATTAATGACCCACCCAAAAAACTCTACATCAGAGGAGTGCTGCCAAAAGAATCCACAAAATACGTATGCATCGTCGGATCACGTAGATATTCTTCGTATGGGAAAGAGGTGTGTGAAAAACTCGTCGCATCACTCGCTCCGTATGATGTGTCGATAGTGTCAGGGCTTGCTCTTGGCATCGACTCTATTGCTCACGAGACTGCACTCAAGAATAAGATGCACACAGTGGCAGTTCCTGGATCGGGGCTACATCCAAGCGTTTTGTATCCGCGCTCACATGCGAAACTTGCTGAAAATATTCTTTCCTCGGGCGGCGCGCTTCTTTCTGAATTTGAACCAACCTTCAAAGCGACGCAGTGGAGCTTTCCGAAACGAAACCGAATCATGGCAGGCCTCTCACACATAGTCATTGTTATCGAGGCAGAAAAGAAGTCGGGCACTCTCATCACTGCGCGTCTTGCTATGGAATATAATAGAGATGTTGCTGCGGTTCCGGGACCTATTTTTTCTAAAAATTCAGAAGGTCCGCATCACCTCATCAGAAACGGTGCCATTCCTATCACCTCTCCTGAAGATCTTATAGAAGCGCTGGATCTAGAAAAAACAAAAACAACACAGATGTCACTTCTTGACCTCTCCCCAGAAGAACAGACGATCATCTCCCTCTTAGAACTCGAATCTCTCACGCGGAACGAGCTGGTAGAAAAAAGTAGCTTAGGTACCGCAGAGTGCGGAATCGTCCTCACGAAACTTGAACTCAAAGATATTATAAAAGAATCTCTTAGTAAATTTCATCTGAAAAAGTAACTACTTTTTTCATTTTTCTCTCCCCACCTTAGTTATTAACTTGCAGAAAAAAACTATTTAATGTAATACTAGCTCCAATGGCAAAAAAACTTTTAGTTGTTGAATCACCCGCAAAAGCAAAAACCGTTTCAAAATATGTTGGAAGCGACTATGTCGTTCGGGCCTCTGTTGGTCACGTACGCGACCTCCCTAAAAGCAGTAAAAATGCTGTCGACATTGAGGCTGGCTTTGTGCCTCACTATGTTGTGAGTCCGGGCAAAGAACAGGTAGCAAAAGAACTTATAGAGCTTGCGAAAAAATCAGATGAGGTACTTCTTGCAACTGACCCCGATCGAGAAGGTGAAGCAATTGCTTGGCATATTGCAGAACTAATGCCGAAGAAAACTAAGATTAAGCGAGTTACCTATAATGAGATTACTGAAGAAGCAGTGAAAGAGGCCCTGAAACATCCACGAGATATTGATACCAACTTACGTAAAGCTCAAGAAGCTCGACGTGTGCTCGATAGACTCTTTGGCTATGACCTCTCTGCTCTTATCTGGAAGAAAGTGCGTTACGGACTTTCTGCTGGACGCGTACAGTCTCCAGCCCTACGCATCCTTATGGAACGAGAGCGAGAAATTCGTGCTTTTATTCCAGAGACCTTCTGGACTATCACTGCAGATGTTGAAGCAAAGAAACTTGTCTTTGCTTTGGGTTGTGCAGAAGAACCAAGAGAAAAAAAACGTGTCGACTTTATTCTCAAAGAAGGAAACAAAGAACAATGGGTTGTAGACCAGATCAAAGAGACAAAAGCAAAACGATCTCCGAAACCACCGTTTATTACATCAACACTACAACAAGCTGCCAGCACTCGGCTTGGCTTTACGCCGTCACGAACCATGGGTGCCGCTCAAAAACTCTATGAGGCAGGACACATCACTTATATGCGAACAGACTCTCCAACACTTTCAAAAACTGCAATGGCAAGTTGCGCGAGTGTTATCAAAAAACAATACGGAGACAACTACTACGAAGCTCGTAACTTCAAATCAAAAAGCAAAAATGCTCAAGAAGCTCACGAGGCTATTCGTCCAACAAATCTCTCAAAGATGAAGGCTGGGTTAAATTCTGATCAAAAGCGCGTGTATGAGCTCATCTGGGCACGTACCGTCGCAAGTCAGATGGCAAATGCAGGCCTTCTCAAAACAAAAGTACTTGTGAAAGTTGGTGAACACAAAGACATGCCATTTTTCTCCGTCAACGGAAACCGAATCATTTTTGATGGCTGGCTTAAAGCTGACCCGGCATCACGAAAAGATGATGTCGAGGTTCCTCAAGTTGCCGAAGGAGATGTGCTCGAACTCAAAGAGCTACGAGACGAGGAAAAGCAAACTCAACCACCTTCTCGATACTCAGAAGCAGGACTCATCAAAGAACTTGAGAAGAGAGGCATTGGTAGGCCGTCTACGTACGCATCTATTATCAAGACACTTCAAGATCGTGGATACGTCGATAAAGAAGGCCGCACCCTTCTTCCTACTGATACTGGAGACGTGGTGAGTTCTTTTATTGAAGAACATTTTGAGACATATATTAGCGACTCGTTCACAGCCGAAATGGAAGATAATCTTGATGATATTGCTAGTGGTAATAAAGAATACGAAAAAACGCTCAAAGATTTTTATACTCCCTTCAAAAAAGATGTTGAGAGTAAAGAAAATATTCCAAAACTTACCAACTTAGGAAAAGCAGATGCAAAATACAAATGTCCCAAATGTAAATCTGGAATGGTCATCAAGCTTGGTCGCGGAGGAAAATTCCTTTCGTGTGACACCTACCCAGAATGTGACGGTGCTCTCACACTTGAAGGTCTCGAGATAAAAGGAGACGAACCTATCGGAACACATCCAGAGACCGGAGAACATATTTATGTGAAAGTTGGACGCTTTGGTCCATACGTACAACTCGGAGAAAAAGATACCAAGAAGCCAAAGAAAGGTGCGAAAAAAAAGAAACCAAAGATGGCTTCTATCCCTAAAGAAAAGAATCCTGAGGAAGTAACAGTGGAAGACGCAACGAAGTATCTCTCACTTCCACGTGAACTCGGAGAGCATCCAGAAAGTGGAGGACTCATCACTACAAGCATCGGACGCTTTGGCGGCTATGTGCATCACGACGGCGAGTATCGGTCAGTGAAAACTCCTGACAGTCCATATACTATTACACTTGAAAGAGCTCTCGAACTCTTGGCTCAAGAAAAGGCACTACCAAAAGGTGTAGAGAAACTTCGTGTTGTCGGGGAACATCCAAAAACAGGTAAGGATATTGTGCTTTACAAGAGCAAAAACGGCGCTTTCTTACGAAAAGGCCTGCGACGTTTGTACATGGATGAAAAAGAAGGAGAGAAGCTGACTGTTGAGCAAGCGATTGAAATGTTGAAAAGATAGAAGATTCGTGTACCCTTAAGAAAGAACCCCTTACTAAAAAAGGACTTTCTCATGAAAAAGATTATTATTGTACAAAAAAACACGAACCATACCCCCTCTTGGTTAGTCTAAAAAAACCGCCCCAAGGAAATCGTTTCCTTCGGAGGCGGTTTTCTTTTTTATAAAATACTTCAATACGTTGAAGTATTTACTTCAATGCATTGAAGTATGCTACAAACTAAAATTTTTCAATGAGTAGAGTTCGTCATCTTCTTCATTCGAGACTTCACTTGTTTCTGGCACCTCTTCCGGAGCTTCTGCTGTTGCATCTTCTCCGCTAAAGTTTTCTTCTGGCTGTACCTCTTCTTCTTGAAGAACGGCACTTCCTTTATTTCCCTTCACCACATCTAAAAGCTGTCTCACCTCTTCTTTTGTAAGAAAATCAATAGACACTACTCCTCCATTTTCAAAACGCTCAATTTGAACCCTGGTTCCCAAAGACTCTGAAAGATTTTCTTGAATTTCTCTAAACTCTGGATCATCTATGTATTTTTTTGAGCGCACCTTGTCTTGTGCAACCCGCCGGGACATCTTCTCTGCTTCTCGAACATTTAGTTTTTTCAAAATAATTTCCTTCAGAAGAACTGCTTGTTCTTCTGGTTTGTCGTTGAGCATGCCAAGCGGTCGTGTGTGTCCTTCTGAAATTTTTCTATCAAGCAAAGCTTGTTGAACAAGCTCTGGAAGCTCTAAGATACGAAGAGTGTTTGTTACAAAAGCACGACTCTTCCCCACCTTTTTACCAACCTGTGCGTGAGTCAAACCGAAATCATCAACAAGTTTTTTAAAGGCAACGGCCCTGTCGATAGCAGAGAGGTCTTCTCGTTGTACGTTTTCGATGATTGCAAGTTCAAGCTTCATCAGGTTGTCTTCTTGTCCGTCACGGATGAGCACGGGCACTTCTCGCAACCCTGCAAGCTTAGAAGCTCGTAGGCGTCGCTCGCCAGCAATGAGCTCGTATTCTGTTGCAATACCACCGTCTTCCTTTTGCACCTCTTTGCGTGTAACCACCAGCGCTTGAAGTACTCCATACTGACGGATTGAATCTGCAAGACTTTGTAATTCTCGCTGATCAAACTCTCGTCGAGGTTGATATGGGTTTGGAGTAATCTTGTCTACTTCGATCCAGAAAATCGAGTTGTTGTAAAACTGGCTCATATGAAGGCATTGTAACACGGAGCATATAGTTTTCTATTGTGTAAAATTCTGTTAGTATCGTTTGGTAAGCCGGAGTGGTGGAATTGGTATACACGCACGACTCAAAATCGTGTGGCGCAAGCCTTGAGGGTTCAAGTCCCTCCTCCGGCACAACATTGAGCAAAGCGAAATTCTGTAGGAGGAGGGACTTGAAAAGCGGAGCTCATTGCGAATACTTGGAGCAATAGTTAGAGCGAGCTGGGGCAGCAAGTTCTTATGAGTCTGACGAATTAGAAACTTGCGCCAAGCCCCCCCCCAGTACAAAAATAAATAAAAAATACTCCTGACCAAGTCCTGGATTTTAATTTACATAACTATGAAAAAACTAATAGTCATCCTCGGCCCAACCGCCTCTGGAAAAAGTGATCTTGCTGTCGAAATTGCAAAAAAAATAGACGGGGAAGTTATCTCTGCTGATTCTCGCCAAGTGTATGTAGGTCTCGACATTGGATCAGGAAAAATCACACAAGAAGAAATGAAAGGTGTCCCACACCACATGCTTGATGTCGCAGATCCTCAAGATATATATTCTGTTCAAGAATTTCAAAAAGACGCACAAGAAATACTTGAAAACATTTGGAGTAGTCATGTAACACCAATCCTTTGTGGTGGCACAGGACAATACATTGAAGCGATTGTAGACAACGTCGTATTTCCCCAAGTTCCGCCAAACCCCGAGCTTCGAGAAAAGTTAGAAAAACTCTCCTTACAGGAACTACAAGACAGCTTAGAAAATCTAGATCCTGATCGTTTTGACACCATAGATATACACAACAAAGTTCGTCTAATCAGAGCTGTAGAAATAGCAACAGCTTTAGGAAAAGTCCCCACATTACATCAAAACCCTGCCGATTTTGATGTAATGCTTGTCGGGATACAAACAGACAAGGAGAAACTTGCACAACGTATACACGACCGTATTCATGCCCGTGTACAAGCGGGGATGCTTGAGGAAGTTGAACAACTTCAAAAAGAAGGACTCTCGTGGGAACGCCTGGAAGCACTTGGCCTCGAGTACCGATATATCTCCTACTTCTTACAGAACAAAATGACTAAAGAAGAAATGCTTGAAAAGCTCGAAACTGAAATTCGTCGATATGCAAAACGTCAGATGACATGGTTTAAGCGTGACGAAAGAATTCAGTGGTTTTCTTTAGAAGAAAAAGAGGAGATATTGAAAGTTGTAAAATCTTTTATATAACAGGTCCACGAGGACTCGGTCCCAACTCTTCTGTTTCGATAAATCTTCACGGACGAAGGTCGCGACCCCGGCTCGCTCCAACCATTGCTCCAAGCATTCGCAAAGAGCTCCGCCCTTCGAGTCCTCGTGAACCTCTCAAAATTAACAAAACCAGCGCTAACGCGCTGGTTTTATATTTTGCGGGTCCACGAGGACTCGAACCTCGGCTAAAACTTTTGGAGAGTTTCGTTCTACCACTAAACTATAGACCCTTCATTTGTTCTCTGGCAATCGCAAGCAAAAGTTGTGCCATGGTTGCATCATAATATCGAATTGACGCACACCCCTGATACCCTTCCTTTTTTTGTATACCAGTATTATCTTTCTGATACGGCTTCATAAATTGCCGTCTAGGAATAGTAGTCGTTTTTGACCAAAAATTCAACTGTTTATCCCTATCGTGATATGCATGCAAATGAACACAGACCCTGAACTTTGATTCATCAATCTCAAACTCGTGTCTCATAAGTGACAAGAAAGATGCAATAAGGTGTGGATCAGAGTTTATAAAAGTCATACTAGAGTCATTTTTGACACCCTCACACCAATATATCATCGCGAGAAGAATTTTATGATGATCTTTTTGTGACACAATTTCTCGCGCCCTTATTTCACTCTGGAGTAACCGTGCTTTCTTTTTATTTCGATTTGTTGTGTTGGCTTTTTCCCGCGCTTTTATTCTAGTTTCCTCTATATTTGCACGAGCTAGCTTATCCAAAGTCACACCTCGAACCCAAGGAGAAACAGATCCTTTTGATACATGTAATTTTTCTGCAATCTGCTTGATTGAGTATCCTTTTGCACGCAATTCTTTTGCTATTTTTTGCTCTCTTTCTTTTTTCATAAATTGAACCATGTATATAGGTTATATATACATAGTATCACATACAAAGAAACATCACCCCAAACAAAAACTCCCCAGTTGGGGAGTTTTTGTTATTTTTTTGCTTCTTTAAAGATTACTCGTTTTTGGAGTTTGGCGCTGTATTTTTTCAGCTCGATTTTACGCTCAACAAGTTTTTTATTCTTGCGAGTCCAGTATACCTCCTTGGTATCCTTATTTACGAGTTTTATTAACTGATCTTGTGACATAAGTGTGTACTTTACTATAAGCCCTATATTGAGTCAACATACTCTCTTAGAGCATTTTTTATTCTTTCTACAGTATCTACAAATTTTTCTTCATTTTCTTCAAGAAGCGTCATACGAAATCCGTGCCGGGTTGCGTTAAATCCGGAAGAGAGCGGAACCACGCAAATACCCGTTGAAGCAAGTAGGTAGTAACAAAACTGCTTATCAAAAGCAGATCTAGAAATAAGAGGTTCAATCACTTTTTTCACTTCCCCATTCTTTATTTCAAGTTTTTGTCCTTCTTTCAGAGCCTCTTCTTTAAAAACCACAGTGAAATAAAATGCCCCTTGTGCTTTGTGAACTACAAGCTCTGGCACCTCGCTCAATATCTTATACGCAGTATCTGAACGTTTCTGATATTTTGAAATGCGCTCATTAAGATATGGAAAATATCTCTCGTCTTTCATGACGCGCGGGATAGTTTTCTGTGGGAGCGTTGTCGAACATACCTCAAGACGCTTTGAATCAAGAATAGATTTTGCATATCTGTCAAAATCAGCGTCTGCATCTCGATTATAAAACTCGATCCAACCACAACGAGCACCTGGCCACGGAAATTCCTTGGAAATACCTCGCATTGCAATTCCGGGCACTCCATCAATAACAGACGCGAGCTTCTTCATGCCACTTTCTGGAAAAAAGAGGTTTGAATATATTTCATCAGAGATAACAAACAAATTATATTTCTTTGCTAATCCAACAATTTCTCGAATAGTCTCTTGATCATATACAAAGCCTGTTGGATTATCTGGATTCACAATCAAAATAGCAACGATGCTCTGATTTTCCTGGACCTTCTTTTCTATCTCTTCAAGATCCGGTTTCCAACCATTTTCAGGATCAAGCTGATACGTAATATGCGGCTTGCCAGCATGAGCCGCTTCAAAAGATGAGTGCGTTGGGTATGCAGGGTTCGGACCGATAACACGAGCGTCTGGATGAAGGTTTTTGTATATTTTTGAAATAGCATCTCCCAGTCCATTAAAAAATAGAATATCATCTGCAATTATTTGTATTCCTCCTTCAAGATTCCTTTCGTCTGCTATATATTCTCGCGTTTCCAACAATCCCGCAGTAGGAGAGTAACCAAAGCTCTCATTCTCCTTGGCGGTATCTGACACAATCTGCTTGATCCAGTCTGGCACCTGTTCACTCTTAGCAACAGGATCTCCGATATTTTCCCATATGATTGCAAGTCCAAGCTTTTCAAGTTTGTTGGCCACCTCAACAATCTCACGTATTTCATAGACAAGTTCGTCTGCTCCCGGATGAATGATATCTGTTCTCATTGTTTTCTACTGTATCGTAGATAATAAAAAAGTGCGACTTGTATTTCTACTAGTCGCACCTACTTAAAACTCATTGTCATTCGATGTCTCTCCATTCTTTTCTGCCAAATGGCCCGGTCTCTGCCAACTCTTGAAAGCCAGTATCTCTTTTTCGTGGCATTATCTGTGCATGCTCGCCACAATGTGGACAACTAAAAGGGCCTCCGTAACCTTCTTTACCACACTGAGGACACAAACCTAATCGCTCTTGAGCACGCTCAAGGCAAATGAAATAATCACTGACAAAAATAACAAGGTAGCAAAGCAACAAAAACGCAGAAACTATAATTCCCATAAGGGTTCCTAAGCTGTACACAAAATAAATGAGAGCTGCGGCCAAGATACCCCTAACTATCCCCCAAACAACAAAGTTTTTAAATTCACCAGTTTGCCGAAGTTTCCATAATTCCATAATTGAATCTCCAAGTTTGAGTAGTTGATCTGTACGTTCTGGATAGAACTATACAACTTTTATATAAAAAATCAAGTATTTGAAATATATTCCTGTTTACAGGCAAAACTATTGACAAGACCTGCTCACGAGAGCATAGTATACATAGAAAGTTCTGGAGGCTCCGATGACCCCTTTCGAGAGATTCCGACAGGCTCACAACTCCCACATATCCGGAGCCCTTGTCGAGCACTCCCTCAGAAAGACAACGTTGATCATTCCTCCCGCACCTCCCCCGTGTCCCATTGAAGCACCCCACTCGGGCTTACGAGCTCTCAGGTGGACAAACTGCATACGGCACACAGGGTTACCCCACATCTTCGGATGTGGGGTTCTTTTATATAAAAATTCTTTTGATGAGTGGATTAATTCTTGTTACCGTCTCATACCAGCTCGTGTCGTCCCAACTGGCCATGTCGTACGTAGAAATATGCTCGCCAAGAAGCTCAACTTCATCCCCCACTTTTACATCAACATCTGTCACGTCGATAATAATCATGTCCATAGATACACGGCCAACTACCCTCACTTTCTTACCATGTACATACATTTTTCCAATACCAGAGAGTTTCCGTGAATATCCATGCCAATATCCCATCGGAATAATCGCAAGTATCGAATCTTTCTCAAGTGTTTCCGTGCCATCATACCCAACCTTATTACCCGCTTTCACTTTTTTTACTTCTGATATTACAGTCTTCCATGTCAGCGCTGGTTTCAAATCAGCTTTTCCGTCCAAAAATTCTTTCGCCTCATGCGATGGCCATAAACCATACAGCCCGACACCTATGCGTACCATGTTAAAGTGTGCTTCTGGAAAAAGCAGCGCCCCGCTTGTTGCTGCTGCGTGGAAAATTGAATCATATCCATCCTGTTCAAAATCTTCTTTCCACTTCTTAAAGGACTTAATTTGCTTTTGAGTATCATGCGGTAGTGCAGGATTCTTTGCAGAAGCAAAATGTGTGAATACTCCTTCCACAGACATAGAATTCTCTTTCAAGAAAGTAAATAATTTTTCTTTGTCTGACTCCTGAAATCCTTGTCGCGACATACCCGTATCCAGTTTTATATGAATTTTTGCATCTGAAGATTCTTGCACAGCTTCAAGATTCTCAAATGTAGAAATCATCATCGAGAGATGGTATTCCACAGCCTCCTTCATTCTCTCTGGCAAGGTGTACCCCAGAATGAGAATTGGCTTTTCTATTCCCTCTTTTCTTAAGCGGACTCCTTCTGTAATGGAATCGACAGCAATCCAGTCGACACCAATCTTTTCGAGTTCTCGAGCGTACTGCATAAAGTCATGTCCATAGGCATTTGACTTCACCACTCCGCAGAGCTTTGTGTCACCAGAGACAAGAGACCGAAACACATCGTAATTGTGCTTGATTGCTTTTGTATCAATCTCTATCCACGTTCTGAGTCCTTCATGGTTCATATATGCATCATACTATTATTGGAATAAGATTGAAATTACTTCAAAATTAAGTATGATGTGGTGTATTGCGTCGGTGGTAGAGCGGTCAAATACAACAGACTGTAAATCTGTCGCCCGTTGGGCTACGCAGGTTCGAATCCTGCCCGGCGCACCAGAATAGAACTTGTCCGCCTTTGGCGGGCTTTTTCTTTGGCGGCGGGGTCTGGGGGAATTAACTCAACTACACTCAAAAACTTACCACAATCCCATTAAACACAATATGTAACACAATAGCCGCCACGAATCCAAACATCAAAAACCACCGGCTAGCCATGCCAGAGAGCACCATGACAAGCACCGTCACGATATGCATGGGCACTGTCAAAATGAACCTGCTCCAAAAAACACTAAAATCGCCCAGTTGAAAAATATTCGTCAGGTACAACATATTCTCAGACAGTCCAAACAAAAGCCCGAAGACAGCACCGACAATAATCTGCCATTTGTGGTTCGGCAGTTTCAATATCAAAAATAACACCACGAGCGCTTTGGCAATTTCCTCCACAATTTCTGAGTAGCCGACAAGTTTTATCAAAGGAATCAATACGAGAGGCAACACAAGACCAGCCACCAGGATGAAAATAGCATAGGTCAGTGCCACTGGTGGCTTAACATCAAATTCAGAGTATATATAATTTTGGTTATTCATCAGTGTTACGTGTTGCATACTCTCCAGAAATCCATCCGGAATCATCTTTATCCAGCAAAATAATTTTATACCAACCATTCTCCTCTTCTGTATAAGAATATTCTTCTTTTGGATACACTCTTCCTGTTTCTTCAGACTCCTCCATCGGCTCCGCGCGAACCCTAAGCCACCCGGTCGGCGTATCGGTGATACGTAATGTCTGCTTGGGTGCTAAAACTGCTTCTGCTTCGTTACTGTCCTCCATCGAACTCTCTGTATTAGTATTCACATAGTCGCCAAACACCCAGCCGGCTTCTCCGTCAGAAAGCTCAATCTGATACCAGCCGTCTTGCTTTAGAATGTATTCGTACGTTTCGCCCGGATACACTTTGCCAATTATATCTGCCTCAAGCAAAGAGTCCGCGCGCGCATTCAAATAACCAGTTCCTGTTTCTGTAATTGTTAATTGAGATTGAGAAATACTTGACGCTGCCACACCTGTTTCGCTCTCTTGCAAACTTGCAGCGGGCGTAGAATTATTTGCCAACTCTTGCTCATTCGCTGGTACGATCGTCGGCAAACTGTCTCTATTCTCAATTTCTCTTGTATACGTAGTCTCCCTCATACCAAACAGAGCAGTCAAACCAGGCACAAACTTTATTGCTAAAAATCCTGCCCCAACAAGTATTCCGGCGACGACAATACCCGTTGCTATTTTCTTTCCATATTTCTTTTGGCGCGCGGGCTCATCAAACTCGTCTCTCTCATCAAACTCGTCTCTCAATTCATCATCCTCGCGCCTGCGCTCTGCTCGTACATCTGTGTTATATCCCTGCATCGTTGCCGCACCACCGCCCATACTAGCCATCGCCATCATTGTCTGATGACGCCACATGGCAAATATAATCGCCGCCAGCAGTCCAAACCCAAACACGATCGCCAAAATAATACCCCACACCGAAAACGTCTGAATTCCGCCGATTTGTCCCACCACACTGCGAGAGGCTCCTGCCGAAGTGACAAGATCTGTCATATTTACTAGGTTGTTTTTGACCACATCGAGATTCTCGATGTTTTCTCGATACGCCAAAATGTGATCTTGCGGAGTGGCTGTATTATCATCTTGCCGACTGGTTATGCGGGCGAGACGCGAACGCGTATCGTTTGCCAACACCGCTATCTGCCCCGAGTACGCTGTACCCTCTGCTTGCTCACCTAGTACCTTAACTTGGCGTGTCAGTTCCGCAATCTCCGATTTGTCAATAATCCAGACATCTCTCATTTCTACTTTACGGGTTATAGATTCGCCTCCAGCAAGCTCAAACTCACCGGTCACCGCGTACGATCCAGCCGACTCATCATACTCAATTTTCAGGCCGCCAGAAGACATGACATGTTCTGGCTTTGCTTCCTTAGGCAAAAATGCTTTAAAAGGAATAGTCGCCGTCCTGTCAGTAGGGTTGGCAATTAACATGTTTAAGACCACCGAATCAAACGTATACCAGGTTGAAAACACCGAAGACTGTGTTCCACCCGCGAGCAGCACCTTGTTTATTTCAATCGCTGCTTGTAAATCCAAAATCTTATTTCGTAGATAATGAGCGTCTTCTTTGGTATCCTGCGACACGCTGTAAAGGTTCTTTGCCGCCTCACCTTGCAACACTCCTAATTCACTAAGCTTCGTAGCAATCGAGTTCAGCCTTTCCTGCACACCATCGAAATCTGTAGTCAACCTGCTTACCACATCATTCAGTTCATCGTCAACGTCATCCACAACAGAGCGCAAAAACGCCAGATCACCCTTTATGGAAGACACGTCACTTTTAATACTAGTAACATCACTGCCAATAGTGGTAACTCTATTTTGAATATCATCAACCGTTACTCTCGAGTCGGCTTGAGCGGTGCGCTCTGCTTCTTGGGCTGTTCTCTCGGCTTCCTGCTCAGTACGTTCGGCGGTTGAGCTGACTCGCTCAGCCTCTTGCGCGGTTCTTTCTGCGTCTTGTTGTGTACGTTCAGTTTCTTGCGCACTACGTTCCGCACTTTGAGCAGTTCGTTCGGTGTCTTGTGCATCTCTCTCAGCGCTCTGTGCTGTCGCCTCACTCTCTACCGTGCTCTTGGTGGACGCCGTATCAGCGCCTATCGTACGAACTTCGAAGTTGGACGAGCCATAGCCGGCTTTACTCCCCTGCACAGCCGTTACTTCATATAAATAACTACCCGATTCATTCGGTACAGTGTATGCATAGCGATAAATACCATTCGACCCAGTGACATAAACCATCGGCACACTGTTCACAATCTTCGTACCTGCTGGATTATAAATAGTAACGGTCGAGCTGGCGCTGTTTAAGGGCGAACCGTCAGTAAAGTTAATCACCTGCGCGTCAATATTGACGCTGTCGCCTTGGTCCACCGTGGTGTTGCCAAAGATAGGTCGGACTTCCACGGCGGTTGCCGTGATGCTGGTTTCAAAATTAGTAGCCGTAGAATAGTCTGACCACTGCCCGCCGGAGTCTTTATACCGCACCCGCCAGAAATAGGTGCTGAAGTTACTCAAATTACCGCCGGGTACGGCGCGACTGATCTCAGCCGAGGCCGTCTCGCCCGAGTCATAGACAGTGGAAGAAAAGTCGTTGTTGTCATCTACCTGCCACTGGCTGGCAGCGTGGGTGTGGGTGATTTGTTCATCGGCAAACGCTGATGCTGTCAGAAGTGGTGTGAGTGTCGTCAATGTCGCACCATCTGCTGGCGTGGCGTTCACTGGTGTTATTATAAGATTAGAAGTGAAGCTGGTTGAGGATGAATATTCAGACCACACTCCATCAGAGTAGCGCACCCGGAAGTAATAGGTGCTGTTGTGGTCTAGCTCGATCTTCCCAGCCAGCTCATTGGCAAAAGTGCCGTTGGCGCCTGTTATGGCGGTAGTGCTTTCGGCAGCGCCTGCCGTTCGGCTCCAGACCAGTGAGGAGAAATCGCTGTCATTATCGACTTGCCAGTCGGTGTCAGTCTGTGGGTCGCTTTCAGTATCAGCATAAGCAGAAGCCGACAAAGTCGCGTTCAAGTCCACACCCGTTGCTCCAATCGCGGGCGTAGCATTAACTGGCGTGTCCGGTGCTTGGTTAAACGATGTAGAGTCAACCGTTACGCTTTTGAGTTCTGGACTAAGTGCGTTGTCATCTGTCTCAAAGAAAGTTTTGTATTGAAAATAGCGGTTGTCGGACACATTATTCATCGTAAACGAAGGTGGAGAAAGCGTACTATTATCGAGCTCTTCGTAATAGTCACTACCGCTACCATCCGGTCCAACAAAGCTCTCGCCAACGCAGGCGTCGTCATCACAACTGCGCACTTGTTGCTTGAGCCGCACTGCTCCGCGCTGGTAAATATCGGAAATTTCCGTTGCCGAAAATGCACGTCTCCAGATACCAACCTCATCCATTAAACCACTGTATACTCGTCCGGTAGTATGGTTCCATGTTCCAATTCTCATGTTAGCCGTCGCTACCGGAATAACTCGAGAATTTTGCAAATTATACGTTAACTCCGCACCATTAACATAAAGCTTAGGTAAGCCAGATTCTAAGTGTGTCCACACAACGTGTTGCCATACATTCGGCTCTAGCGTGAAGGCACTACCTACATATTGCGCGCCATCAACCCAAACCGACAAAGAACCGTCAGATCGCACTATAAAGGAATACCCATTAGCAGCTCCTGTAGATGTAGATTTGTCGACCAGTCGCTGGTAGTCATCCCCTATAAGCGTCGGTTTAATCCACATCGAGATTGTCATATCTGTGTTGTTTAACATCAACGGGTTTCCTGACGCGATTGATCCCAGTTCAACATAATCATCATTGCCATCAAAGCTCAGTGCAGTGTTCAGCTTGCCGGTTGCACCATAAGTCGCACCGTTGTTGGTACCGTCGTTACCCTGCCCACTGGTGTCGGCAATGATTCCGCTTGATTC
>Ga0306869_1000655_pt1 | contig 15127 bp, 14 predicted proteins | sample AntRauTorckE6833_FD_190421 | JGI IMG/M metagenome (GOLD analysis project Ga0306869, IMG submission 190421) | Saline lake microbial communities from Rauer Islands, Antarctica - Metagenome Torckler E6 #833 (v2) (version 2) | ecosystem: Environmental > Aquatic > Non-marine Saline and Alkaline >... | reverse complement strand
AATATCACCTTCTAAAACAAGGTCTTTTTTGGTTAAAATAATCCATTCTTCTTTCTCTACTAGGCCTTGTGCGTACGATTCTAGCTCGGAACGAATGGCATAATACGCTTCTGAGACGTCTTCGTTCTCTAGTGAGACGAGGTGCAAGATCATTTTCGTGCGTGACACATGACGCAAAAACTTGTGTCCAAGCCCTTTACCCGTAGACGCACCACTAATCAGTCCAGGGATGTCAGCTAGGGTGTAACCATACAGCGCACCTAGGTGCGGCTCGAGGGTGGTAAACGGATAAGCGCCGATACGTGACTTGGCATTGGTGAGTAAATTAAGCAGTGTTGATTTTCCTGCATTTGGAAATCCAACAAACCCTACATCAACCATCAGTGAAACCTCGATCAAAAATTCACCATCCTCACCGGGATTACCAGTGGTTGATTCTTCTGGTGTTTGGTTAGTCGATGACTTGAAGTGTTCGTTACCAAGTCCGCCACCACCACCTTTGAGTATCTTTACTTCCTCACCATCATGCATAATTTCAAACACACGGTTTCTACCGAGGTCAGTCACCTTGGAACCAACCGGGATATCAATATAAAAATCATCTCCATGGTGACCGTGCATCGATTTGTCACGTCCATCTTCACCAGAAACAGCCGCAAACTTTTTGCTGCCGGTGTATTTTGATAAACGGTTTAGATCTTTAACACCTCGAACATAGACGTCGCCACCGCGTCCTCCGTTACCGCCGTCGGGACCGCCTCTGGGCATAAACTTTTCTTGTCGCCAACGGACGACACCTTTGCCACCGTTTCCGGCTTTGGCATAAATTGTAATTTCATCAACAAACATGTCGATACATTACATGAGCTATTGCGAGATAGCAATGCTATTTGATCCACTTGGTACCGATCGTACTCACGATGGTCATCGAGACGGAGCCGATCAAAGCCCACCAGAAACCATCAACGGCGAATCCATCTAAAAACGAAGCGGCGAACATAAAGAGTAACGCACTTATCACAAAAGCAAACAAGCCCAGGGTGATGACTGTGATTGGAAGCGTCAGGATCAAAAGCACCGGTCGAACCACTGCATTTAGTAGCGCCAACACAAAGGCAGCAATAAAGGCAATATACACATTATCGACTGTGATGCCAGGCAAAATCTCAGCAATAACCATGAGACCTAGTACTGTAAATAAAAAACGAGCAATGAAAACCATTACTCGAATTATACCGTTATGACTATTGTTTGCAATGTTATTTCTGGGCAATACTCCAGCCGTTTTGCAGTAGTGGCTCGGCTTTTTTGTATTTGATCGTCTCCGTATCGGTACCGTTGGTGATAGTGACCAAGTCGTTTCGCCCGTAGACTTCATCTTTTGTAACCGGGGTACGAGCTGCCTTGGTAGAGGTTTTGCTTTCGGCTGTAGCGCCGGCGCTTTTTTGGGCGGCTCGAGCTTCTTGTTTGCGTTCAGCTTCTTCTTTAGCTACGGCTTGCGGCTGTAATTGTGGTAGGGCTGATGCAATTCGAGAGAACACAGCTTCTTGCATGAGTTTCAAGAGTCTATTTCCTTCTTTGCGGTATTCAGTCAGAGGGTCACGTTGACCATAGGCTCGAAGACTAACGCTTGATCGAGTGTAGGTCATAACTTCAAGGTGCTCAACCCAGAGCATATCTAAGACCTGGAGAGACAATCGACGGAATAAATCATCGTATAACTCTTTGCCGAGATCTTGTTGCTTTTCCTGGCTAATTTGCCGAGAATCTGGGTAGAGCGTGAACAATTCTTCGGCGAATTCATTGATGACTTTTTCATTTGATTCAAGCAGACCGCGTCTGGTGGTGTACATTTCTTGGCGCTGTTTATTGAGTACGTCGTCGTAGGCCAGCACCTGCTTTCGTGAGTCAAAGTGGAAACCTTCAATCTTGGTTTGGGCGCTCTCGAGGGTACGTGAAATCATTCCCATCTCGATTGGTTGGTCGTCGGGGATCTTGAAGGTACCCATGAGGTTTTTAACCCGGTCACCACCAAACACGCGCATCAGCGAATCATCCATTGAAACAAAAAACTGGGTCTCCCCGGGGTCACCTTGTCGACCTGACCGACCACGTAGCTGATTGTCGATGCGGCGCGCTTCGTGACGCTCGGTACCAAGGACAAATAGTCCACCGAGATCGACGATTTCTTTGGACTCGGCTTTGTCGGCTTCTGGGCCACCTAGCTTGATGTCGACTCCACGACCGGCCATGTTGGTCGCAAGTGTCACAGCGCCCTTTCGTCCAGCGGCGGCGATGATCTCACCTTCTGATTCGTGGTTTTTGGCGTTGAGCATCTGATGTGTGATGCCGGCATTGGACAGCGCTGTCGCTAACCGTTCGTTCGATTCGATTGAGGCGGTACCGATGAGGATTGGTTGTCCTTTTTCGTGGACTTCTTTCACCTTGTTGATGATGGCGGTAAACTTCCCGGCTTCGTTTTGGTAAATCAAATCGTTCCGGTCGATCCGCTGGACGTCTTGGTTGGTTGGTACGGGGATGACTTCAAGGTCATAGACGGTGAAGAATTCTTCTTGCGACGTGAGGGCTGTACCGGTCATACCTGAGAGCTTTTCGTACATGCGAAAATAGTTCTGGTAAGTGATAGACGCAAAGGTGCGGGATTCTTTTTGGATGGGCATTCCCTCTTTAGCTTCGACGGCTTGGTGGAGACCATCTGACCAACGTCGGCCTGGTTGTAGTCGGCCGGTAAACTCATCGACGATCACAACCTCGCCATCGCGGACAACGTACTCTTTGTCTTTACTAAATATCGCTTTGGCTCGCACGGCGGTCTCGAGGTGGTGTACGTATTTAATACCCTTGTCGGTATAGATGTTGTCGATACCAAGCGCCTTTTCAGCCACCTCGATCCCGGCGTCCGTGAGTGATGCTGACTTGGCTTTTTCGTCGATAATGTAATGCTCATCTGGTTTCAGCGTATTGGCAATCTGCGCAAAGGTGTTATACAGGTTGGCCGTGTCTGGAGCTGGGGCTGAAATGATCAAAGGGGTCCTGGCCTCGTCGATTAAAATCGAGTCGATCTCATCGACTATAGCATAGGCGTGGTGTGGCTGACGCAGGCGCTCTGGTTCGTATTCGATGTTATCCCGCAGGTAGTCAAAGCCGAACTCACTGTTGGTACCATAGGTGATATCGGCAGCGTAGGCTTCCTGCCTGGTACACGGTCGCAAAAATTCGTCGACAACTTTGTATGAACCTTCTGCGTCGCGTTCGGCGTCTTTTTCTTGGTGTTCTGGGTCGTATAGAAATGACGCATCGTGATTGACGATACCGACCGATAATCCTAAGGCGTTGTAGATCTGCCCCATCCAAACGGCATCACGTCGTGCGAGGTAGTCGTTGACGGTAATAACGTGGACGCCACGGCCGATAAGCGCATTAAGACTCGCTGGTAGCGTCGCGACCAGCGTTTTCCCTTCCCCGGTTCGCATTTCGGTGATCTTGCCTCTGTGCAGGATCATACCGCCGATCAGCTGCACGTCGTAGTGACGCATCGCGGTGGTACGCTTGGCGGCTTCACGAGTCAGCGCAAACATAGGAGTCAAGACATCATCAAGCGATGTGCCATCGGCCACCTGTTTTCGGTAGCCGTTGACGCGCTCGATCAGCTCAGCATCACTCAGGGTACTGTAGTCGTCTTCTAGTTGGTTAATTGCATCTACTTGGGGTCGGATTTGTTTGAGTTCTTTCTCGTAGGTTGGACCGAAAAATCTATCTAAAAATGACATACTGGCTAGTATATAGAGGTTGGCGCCCAAGTGCAAAGGGTAGGACGGGTGGTAATCATGACCATCAACCTTGCCCCACTTTAACCACCTCACTCCCCTTGAGCCAGGAGTACATAGGGCGGAACATGCTTATACGAAGCGGACTTCTGGTTCGATCTTGATAGCAGTTTTATCATAGACAAGCGCTGCGATCTGAGCGGAAAAGTCTTTGATAGCCGTAGCCGAGTCACCGGTATTAATGAGGACCAAGGCTTGGTTGTGATATAAGCCAACAGCACCAACTTGGTGGCCGCGCAGGTCGCATACTTTGTCGAGCACCCAACCAAGCGAGATTTTATAGCGACCATCGGGCATGACAAAGGTGGGCAGCGCTGGGTACTGCTGCAGCAACTGTGTGTGCTGGTCGACACTGATGATGGGGTTTTTAAAAAACGATCCAGCCGTCCCCACGGTGTGCCAGTCAGGAAACTTACTGCTACGGATCTCTATGACTTTGGCTCGGACATCCGCTAGCGTACAGGTAGCCTGATCAAGCTGCTGCAAGTCACCATACTCGAGCCGTGGCTCACGGTCGGTCGCTAGGGTGCAGGTCACACGAGTAACCAGCCACTCTCGCCCAGCGGCAGTTTTAAAATATGAATCGCGGTAGGCGAACTGACAGTCTTGATTCTTGAACGTGCGCACCTCCCCAGATTGTAGCGAAACCGCCCTGACGCTCGTGATCAGCGCAGACACTTCAACCCCATACGCGCCGACGTTTTGAATCGGGGCGGCACCGACAGTCCCGGGAATGTGACTGAGGTTCTCGAGCCCCCAGTAGCCACGCTTCACGGTATCAGCGACCACATCGTCGAGTAGCTCGCCGGCGCCGATGGTGACACTGATTTTTCCCTCAGCGGTGGATTGGTACTCAATACCGGTGATTCGGTTGACGATCACCACGCCCTGGTACCCAGCATCGGGTACCAGGACGTTAGAGCCACCACCGAGCAGCAAAACAGGTGCGTCAATTTGCTCGGCAAATTGACGCACCTGTTGTAGCTCAGTTTCTGAAGTTACTTCGACCAAGTGCTCCGCCGCACCACCTACCTTGAGGGTCGTGTATGGAGCCAACGGTACACCAGTGCGAATCTCCATGGTCTAACAACCAGCCTGCGGATCATTCCCAGCCCTAATATTACCCGAGATACACTGTGACGTGCTGGCAAAGGACGGCACCGCTATCTGGGCTGCTTCGAGCAGGTCGAGAGCTTGTTCGGTGTTGTCTTGTTCGTAGTACAAGAAAGCCAGTGTCGCCCAGGTTTGCGCCTGACTATCATCGGCGGCGAGCCTAGTTTCAAACAGGTCGATCAACACTTCGTTGGCTCCGGCTTGATTGGCGGCACCCAGGAAGAAGTCGCTGTTGGAAAGCTGGGTCCTGATAGCATCGTCGGTGATAAGCGCTTGTGCACCTTCGATATCATTTTGGTACAACCGTGACGCTGCGTAGTATTCACGAGCTTGTGGATTTTCTTCATCGAGCGCAAAGGCCGTTTCGAAAAACTCATCAGCTGCATCGTTGTTCCCTTGCGCGAGGGCGATAAATCCTTGCTGGATAATAATCGCTTGTTTGTTTGGTGAAAGTTCACGAGCAATAGTTAGTTCTTCCGCTGCTCGATCAAGCTGGTTGGTTGCCCGGTAGTAACTAGAGACAAATACGTGTACCCGAGCATCACCCGGCTTATCCGTTACCAGTTGATTGAGTCGTTCTTCGGCATACTGCGTAAAGGCAGCGCGGACTTCTGGGTCTACCTGTTCAGCCCGGGCGATCGACATCGCTTGTTGTGCGATCTGCTCGGCGATTTCTTGCTGGGCAAATGAATCGCGACTGACAGCGGTTTTAAATTCTTCTAGCATGACCGCAGGCCCAGCTGGCGGTTGCTGAACACCCTGTTCAACGCTTGGTTGCATCGCTCGGAATCCTTTGATGATGTCCGTTGCAGCCGCCATACCCGGCGCGTGCACAAAGTAGACGATCAAACCAAATGCGACCACCCCGACCGGCAAAGCCGCCTGGGTGATGATTGCTTCGTCGACTTTCTTGGTCACGATGGCTTTGATCGGGGTCGCGACCCGCACGTGGATCAACCCTAGTATCGCCGCAAAAAAGATGTAGCTGACGATATTGTCAAACACGACGAGGTTGTGGGTAAAGTACCCTGCCAGTAGCCCAAGAATAATTCCCCGTTCAATCACGGTAAATGATTCGTCTTTTTGCATCAGCGGTCGCAGGATCAAGTAATACAAACACGCGGCAAAGATACTGAGGTACGCGATCAACCCCAGGAATCCGCCCGCGATCAACCAATCCATAAAGATATTGTGAGCCCGGTCAAACCACTGCTCTTGGGCATACAGTCGCGGATCGTAGTTCTCGTTAAACACGTAATTAAAGTTACTCTGACCATAGCCAAGCAACGGCCGGTCTTGCACCCCTTCCCACGCCATACCCCAGATAATGCTGCGGATCTCGAGGTCATCGAGCGAGATATTCGCGATACGGGCTAGGTTTGGTTGGTTTTGAATCACATCAGAATCTCGCCCCGCAACAAATCCTCCTACAGCGAGTAGCAAGAAGATAAAGGCTCCAATCGCGTATTTGCGGTACTCTTTAAACTGCGTGCCAAAGAAGCCGATGTACCCAGTCATCACCATCACTCCAACTGCGAGCCCAACCGCCGTCCCACGAGTACCGGTCTCGATCAAGACAAAGATAAACATCGGTAGTAACAGGGCGTAGATGACCTTTTGCCAGGTTTCTGTACTCTGTACAAATAGCCACGCAACGATAAAGATGTGGAAGAGCATATAGATCGCCATGTACGCGGCATTTCCGAGCGTACTGTCGATTCGACCACCCCCTGGAATGTAACCAAAGTACTGCATCAACCCATACCCAGCCACGTAGGTTGCTACCGCTACAGTCATATTAAAGAACCAGAACCAAATCTTCTTGGTGGTAAACATGCTACCGAGTATGATCATGTACAGGAAGGTATGCACCAATGAAACATAGCCATCCATCCGCTCAAAGTTACTCCAGAAGCTAGAAGTAGGATGCAGCCCTTGCGCGTTAGCGATCAACATCACACCTAATAACGCCGCAAAGCTACCCATAATCCACGAGAACTTCGGCCGATACTGCGAGTCATACAGCGCGAGCAACAGCCACGCAATCAACGTCCCATCGACAATAATTCTAAACCAGAAGTTCTTCCCAGTAATAAACGGAAAAAAGTAATCGTTAGCTACGTATAAGGTCAAAAACGGTACAGCAAACAAACCGCCGTACACCACGAATTTAAGAAAGTCTTTCATATGGGTGAAACTATATCATGCCAACCCACCCCTATGTGACTAGACGAGTAAGTAAAATAAAGGTCTCGCCAGAATAAGTGCTCCAGTTCACTGAATTAACCTCGGTAGAATACATTCACGATATATAGACGAACAGTGTTTTCATACATACTGCTTAATTCGCGATGTATTCTTATCTTCAAAAAAGTGACGTGATGTTGACCGATCCGTTCTGGGTTGATGGTGTGCCCGGTAACGACGGGTAGCTGCACCTTACAAATCCTTTTTTTTGCATTGGTAAGGATTCCTAACCAGTTCAGTCTGGTGAATCAGCTTGATTGATTACCTGCGACCTAGCTGGTCTAGGAGTCACGTGGACCATAAGAATCAGCTTGATTGATTACCTGCGACCTAGCTGGTCTAGGAGTCACCTGGACCATAAAAAACCAGCGCGTTGCGCTGGGGTTTGATCTGCATCTCTCACATGTGTTTTTGCGTGCCCACTACTTCACCACCTGGAGTGAACAGCGAGAGAACTGTGGTAAAAATACCTTTACCGACAGCAGACCATCTGTCAGTACCCGATCTTGGTGTACAACTCTCTCGAGCAAACGTTTCAACACTGGGCGCATTTCATGTTTCACCAAACGGTCGGTTTCTATCTGAGATGCTTGCCTCAACTTCCCCCATCCGCCAGGAAAGATCAGGCCGACCACATATGTGCGCCGCAACACAAACTTGCGTTGCACCAACCCTACTCCAAAAATAGATGCTTGGTTGTTCTGTGGTATTGCCAAAAGCAACCACTGATCTTCGGCGGTCACCCCAGCTTCGTCCATCTCTGACTGCAAAGCTGTCAGGCATTCTCGAATTTTGGGTGCGATGATCCGTTGTTCTTTTGGTGTCAGTTGTATAAATGGTAGTACCGACACTAACGTTTCTCGCAGCATCATAGTCTTGGTAGCTGAGTCCATTTTTTTGCCCCCCTTTCTAACTTGTCCACCAAAGACAATACGCAAGAATTGTGCCCGACGCAAGACCTAGCGCACAGCAGCACGACGCATAGCGAAGTACGCCACTACTTACAACAGATTGTTTCAATGGAATGCGCTAGTTAGTACAATTGACTATGGGTACCTATCAGTGCCAGCACTACGACCTGTTCACTTTCAAAATAATATAGCACTCGTAAATCACCACCAATACTCATGCTCCAATACCCCTTTTTATTTCCACTTAGTGGATGGACACGTAGCTGCGGACTAGTAGGGTCAACTAGCCATAATCGCAAACGCTCGGCAAATTTTTGCTGTAATTGGGGCGTGAGCTTGAGGAACTGTTTTTTAAAGGTTCGACTGTGGCGAACTTTCATACTTTCAGTAAATCAGTCATGAGTTCATCAACATCATCGTACGCCTTACTCACGTGACCAGCCTTTATTTCTGCTTCCACGACAGCAATAGCCTCTTCTAGTTCTGGTGTCATCGGTTCTGGTGAATATATTTCAATGCGGCGAGTCGCCACTACTTGGCGTAAGTAGGCATTAATTAACGAACTGAGATTTAGACCAGCGTTTTTAGCCACCGCTTGAGCTGCTTGCTTGACGTCTTTATCGATTTTTACGCTAACGACAGTGTTATTCATATACTACAAAGTATATACTTTGTAGTATATTTGTCAATTGGGTGAAACTATATCACGCCACCCCTATGTGACTAGACGACCAAGCAAAATAAAGGTCTCGCAGGTACCACAAAAAGTTACCCTTGTTCTCTACGACTACCGTTGCGAGATTAACATCACCACTAGAGCGACCACCTTATCTTTATCGTTTGGATCACTCTGTGCAATTAGCAAGGTCAAGGCTGTCAGTGCGGTCGGTGATAGCTTACTCGTGTGTAATACCCGAGCCTTGCGTAAGAACCACACAAACGCGTACGCGCCTGAGCGTTTATTGCCATCTACAAACGGGTGATTTTTAATTACAAAATACAGCAGGTGTGCTGCTTTGCTTTCGATGGTCGGATACATCTGTGCCCCACCAAAGCTCTGCATGACGTTTCCGACAATTCCTTCCAGGCTTTGCTTAGAACGAGGTTGCGCAAAATTATCGCTCGCCTCTTTCCGCTTCATCAACTCACGCTTCAGGATGGCCAAACTATCGGTAAGCTCGGCGGCAGTGAGAGCTACTTTCTTTTTACTGACCTTCTTTGGTGTGAGCGTCTCTTTATCATACGCATCAAGCGCAAACCAGGTATCAGCAAATAGCCGTACCAATTCGAGCACTTCTTTATTCTCCATCACAGCACCAGCCGGCAAGACAGCCTGCACTTTGCTCACCGCTTCCATGAACGCATCGTAGTTGTGACCGATTCGTTCAGGGTTGATCGTATACCCTTTAATAAGATGTTGACGTAACGTTTTGGTAGCCCATTGTCGGAACTGCGTAGCAGTTTTTGAATTCACCCGGTAACCGACTGAGATAATTGCGTCTAGGTTGTAATGTTGTATTTCTCGCTCAACCTCTCGTTTCCCTTCTTTTTGAACTATCCGGAATTTCCGGATAGTTGCCTCTTCTGTTAATTCAGCACTACGGTAAATATTTGTAAGGTGCTCGTTTACTGTCCTTACGTCAACCGAGAATGCCTTAGCTATGTCAGCTTGCGATGCCCAAATAGTTTCATTTTTAATGTCACCCTGCAGCTCTAACACACCTTGTTTAGTTCGGTAGATAACGAGACTGTTTTCGACCTTTGATTTTTGAGTGCTTTTTGGCATTGCTTTCATTATAACTCAATAACATATCAGCTAGACGCGTACGTCACAGATAACTATGCAAAATAAAGGTCTCGCACGTTTGTAGTTGTAAGGATTATTTACAGGTTAGAATCTTTTACTGTCTCCATAATAATCAAGCAGTTTTGCTACACGCTTTTATAAAGAAAACTCAAAAGACACCTAGCAAAGAATTAGCAACAGCTACAACGGCAAAAGCATGCATGCAGTAATATAACTTATAAGTTATATTACTTATATGACAACATCCTTCAAGCAATTTAAAAATAAGTCGCTACGAGACCCAGCGATACTAGCTGAGTACCAGGCGCTTGCTCCAGAGTACGAAATAATATAATCAATCATTACCCACCGCCTCGAGCGAGGCTGGTCTCAATCGCAGTTGGCAACAGCGATTGGAAGCCGCCAACCGGTCATCTCACGCCTCGAGCGCGGTGAAGGTAATACTTCATTACAAACACTCAGCCGCATTGCCAAAGCTTTGGGGGTTTCGTTGCAGGTGTCAATGAAATAGTTACGTTACCTACAACTACATCACACAAGGTTACTTTTTCATAAAAATATACTTACTCAAGGCTAGTAATTAACATGAGACCAGGTGCTTGCATGCATTAGATACACCGCGTATTTCTAAACGTGTTTCTGAATCAGAGCGGTTATGTATGTCTGATATGTCATCCCTTCGCGTGATGCGACAGCCTTCAAGCGCACCAAATTTCGTTCAGATATTCGCACATTAACGGTTCGCTGTTTTGCAAACGTAGCTTTTGCAATTTGGGCATATTGTTTAGCTGCTGTTTTAGTGTGGATAGAAGTGTAATCACCACCATCAATAGCCTGGTTGGTGCTTCTTTCTTCTGTAGTCAATTTTAGTGGTTTTTTCATTGTGGTTTTTATATAAAATCTACGTGTCTGTGCGAAGTAAGTAAGTATTGGTGTCTTTTTTGCTAGGATAGGCCGTCTTTAAAAAAATCTTTTCGTCATCTTCAACAAATGGTACACGGTAGGCGTACCCTTCAATATTAATGATAAACACTCGCTGGTGATCGTGTGGTGCTTTATTCTGTAATATATCAAGTAGATAACCCTGTTCAATACAAGCGACGCAGAGTTCGAACGAAACATCACGATTTTTGATCAACCACTGATTTTTTTCTCTACTCCAGTCAAAGTACTTCACCAATACATTGTATACAATGTATATAATCTGTCAATTAGACAAACGTACTGTTTGTTTAGTACCGCACAGATTATTGCTTGATTTTCATGCACAGAAACTGCAAGTCGGGACTATCCGTATATCCCTTCTAGCAGGTCGAGGTCTTTGTGGCTGTTTCGTAGTAGTTCGTTGTTTTTCGTTTCTAGGGACCGCAGCAAGGCGGTGCCGGATTCATTTTGTACCAAAGCTTCGTACGACTCACGTAGGGCGGCGAGGTCTTTGGGGAAACAGTGCCCACCAGCACCACGGCCAGCGATAGCTCCAGCATGTCCACTACTATCGATCACATTCATATGACCCGAACCAATCCGTGGATCGGCTCCCATCGCGTCGGCCACCACCTGATAATCAACCCCCAAAGCTTCGGTCATTTCATACAGCAAGTTCATGTAAATAACTTTCATGGCCAAGAAGGTATTACCACCGTACTTGATCAGCTCGGCTTCTTCGGCGGTACAGATCAAATTATATGTTGATGGTGGCAACACGACCTGCACCGCTTGTGCTGCCTGTTGCACCGCTTTATTATCTTCAACTACCCCAATAATTGTCCGTTCGGGTCGTCGAGTATCTTCGGCTGCTTGTTTTTCACGCAGGAATTCTGGTGAGTGCATCAGCGTAATATCCGGGAACGTCAGTTGCAGCCGACGGGTGGTACCCGGCAATATCGTGGATTTTATTACGGCCGTCTTCCCTTCACCAACCAGCGGCAACACCGCCTCTAATGCCTTCGAGCAAAAGCCATCTGGCGTAGTCGGTGTCGGCACGGCGACAAAGACGATGTCACACTGCGCAATAGCAGCCTGGTTGTCGGCATACTGTGGCTCCAACGCGTAGCGCACTACGTCATAACCACGCTCGACAAAATTGTCAGCCATATTCTTCCCGATAAATCCTTGTCCGATAAAACCAATGTGTGTATTCATATATTTTATACAACTATTAAACCCAGAAAAAAGATACCGTCCGACCATTTTAACTGGTACTAATAAAATGACGCTTTTTCTATCGAATCATTAATCGTAGCAAGAAAATTGTATCGTCCTTTAATTTCACTCGCATTGAATCTTTTTGTCGTTCGTCTAACAGCTCACCCAGCCCATCGAGGATGTGTGCATCTGGCACTTGAAGCACAGCTGCAATACAGGCGTTAATAGTTTCAACAAATGTTTTACCGGACCGACGTTCAACCATATCCTTGTTCACTTCCCAATCATTTTCAGCAAAAAATCGCACGTCAAAGATGTCACGACTGGTCTTACCTATCCGCTCATACATTGCCATTAATTTATGGGCAAACATATCTGGTTTGACCATCACCTGCATCGGTATGCCAAGTAAATTTTTATATTCATACTGTGAACCAAACTGCTGGCGATTTATCTCTACCTTCAACTGCGGCAACCCGTGTCCGTACGATATTACAATTAAAATATTATTTCTTTTAATGACTGCTTCAGTGACGTTCCCATAATTACTTACTATGTTTTGTACTCGATCAAACACTACCTCTTCTGCCTCTGTATCCAATATATCAAAGTCCAAATCTACCGAGTGTCGCGGCAAATCATAGAATAACATCGCAGCCGTTCCACCCTTAAAGCCCAAAGACGGCGCAATGGTTGTATCGGTAAAAATATCCTTCAATATTTTTAGCATGACACTCTTGTGTTTTTCAAAATCAAACGACATACTATTTTTCTACGTCTAATAATTTATAATATTCCTGTACCTTTTTTTCTAAACGACGATTTTTATATAATGACACTAAGGCAAACACCTTCGACCAATCAAGGCTGTCTAGGTTATCAAAATGATATTCTTTGGAGATATATAATCGATCTAAAAACGCTCGCTCTTTAGTAGCGATTGCTACCCCATCGGTATGAAAAATACCAGCAGTGTTACGAAGTACATAGTCTTTCATGCGAATAAAAGTAATGGTCTGTCCATTGACTGCAATCTGCCGCGTTACATATGACGCCACGAAGATATTTCCATAATATTGAAACACTACACCTTCCTTGGTTAACACTGTTTCAAAGCTAATATAGGCTGGAGTATACATCCGACCTGCCAACTCTAATCGGTTATAATTTTCATTTTTAGCATACAAACCTCTGCGTACCCGCACTAACTTTCCAGCTCTAACATAACTTTTTAATCGATCAGATACGAGTGAGGCGTTAGTTTCTCTCCACAACAAAGCTGCATCTTTGGTAGAAAAGATGGTCAAAGGGGATCGTAATAAAATATCCAAAAATTCTCCTTTACTAGGTTTAAGGCTCATTATGTTACTGGAAAGGTGTTTTAATCACCTTTCCAGTTCATTTTATACTAAAACTATCATTGCTGCAACATTACTGCCCTCACAATCAGCTGCCATATTCTTCCCGATAAACCCTTGTCCGATGAAGCCAATCTGCATAGTAATTCTGTTTATTTGTAATATTCACGGAACCAAGCCACATATTGCTCGATCCCCTGTTCTACATTAGTGGTCGGATTATACTGCAAGTCTTGCTGGGCGGCACTGATGTCAGCAAAGGTCTTGGTGACGTCTCCTGGTTGCATTGGCATGAATTCGATATCAGCTTTTATATTGATAGCAGTTTCGATGGTGGAAATAAAATCCATTAGTTGGACTGGGGTGCCATTGCCGAGATTATATATTTTGTACCCTGTACCTAATTCCAACGCTTGCTTGAAGCCAGCTACGATATCGTCGATGTAGGTAAAGTCGCGCAGCATGTCGCCATTATTAAAGACTGAAATTTTTTCTCCCTTGAGGATCTTATCGGTAAAAATGTAGGGTGCCATATCCGGCCGACCCCACGGGCCGTACACGGTGAAAAAACGCAGTGCGATGAAATCTATGCCGTACAGCGTGTGATAACTGTGGGCGAGAATCTCTGAGCCTCGCTTAGTCGCCGCGTACACCGACACCGGCGTATCGGCCGCAAAGTTTTCCCTAAACGGCACGTCGTCACTTTCGCCATACACCGAAGAGGTAGAAGCAAAGATTACTTTTTTAATATCTGCCTTTTTGGCAATTTCTAAAATGGTAAAGGTAGCTACGTAATTGTTGGCGATGTATTCTTGCGGAGCTTCTAGCGAATACCGCACCCCAGCCTGCGCTGCCAAATGGCAGATACCATCAAATTTTTCTTCTCGACATAATTCCAATAGCTGTGGATCATTAACATCCATCTGGATAAAAGATACTTCTGCAGGCAGATTTTCTACTCGGTCTTTTTTAAGCGATATATCGTAGTAGTCATTAAGGTTATCAATCGCGACCACCTGATGACCATCCGCGACCAGATTGCGTGCCAGTCCGCTACCAATAAATCCCGCGCCACCTGTGACCAGATATTTCATAGTAAACAGTATAACGTCACCCTCTGCACTAAGGTTGCATTACACACTCACTAAGCCACCATTTTTGCTATACTGCCTGCATGTTTAAGCGCCTTAAAAAACTCCTACCACGTAAATTTATAACCGGGCTAACTATCTGCACCACCCCATTCGTTCGTCTGCGTTATGGCGCACCCCTAACGATTCGACCAAACACAACCGACGCCTCGGTATTTCGTGACATTTTCTTTTATGGCGACCTGGCGGTAGAGCTAGCACAAGCACCCAAAGTCATCATCGACGCTGGGGCGTACGTAGGGTACTCGGCTGTGTACCTAGCAAAGCGTTTCCCAGATGCACAAATAATTGCCGTCGAGCCAGAAGCCAGCAACTTTGCCCAACTACAAAAACACACCGCCCACCTATCACGCATCACCTGTGTGCAAGGAGCACTATGGAGTGAATCGACCCCACTCAAGATTACCGATCGTGATACCGGACACTGGGGATTTAATGTTACTGCAACTAAACCTGGCGAGACGCATGACGTCATGGGTTACAGTATCGGCGACCTACTAGCAAAGATTGATGTATCTTCTGCTGATTTTGTGAAGTTAGATATAGA
>Ga0306869_1000652_pt1 | contig 15151 bp, 14 predicted proteins | sample AntRauTorckE6833_FD_190421 | JGI IMG/M metagenome (GOLD analysis project Ga0306869, IMG submission 190421) | Saline lake microbial communities from Rauer Islands, Antarctica - Metagenome Torckler E6 #833 (v2) (version 2) | ecosystem: Environmental > Aquatic > Non-marine Saline and Alkaline >... | reverse complement strand
CAGATGAGGATAGAGAAGGGGAGGCGATTGCCTGGCACTTGTGCGAGGTGCTCAAGCTCGATCCGACCAAAACCAAGCGGATTGTCTTTCACGAAATCACCAAAGACGCCATCGCCGAGGCCATCAAGCACCCGCGCACGGTGGATATCAACCTGGTCAAGGCGCAGCAGGCCCGGCAAATCCTCGACCGTTTAGTGGGATTTGAGTTGTCACCAGTGGTCTGGCAGAAGGTTCCGGGCGGCAAATCCGCTGGGCGCGTGCAATCGCCAGCCGTGCGATTGCTGGTAGAGCGGGAACGGGAAATCAGCGCCTTTGAAGGCTCAGCCACCTTTAAAGTCACGGCGGAATTCAGCTTCGCGGACGGCAGCACCATGAAGGCCGAGCTGCCCAAACGGTTCGACACGGAAGCCGAAGCTCAAGCATTCTTAGAAGGTTTAATCAGCGCCAAATTTACCGTCAGCGATGTCACCACCAGCCCCAGCACGCGCAATCCGGGCGCACCGTTCACTACATCAACCTTACAGCAAGAGGCCAACAGCCGGCTCGGTTTCAGTGCCAAAGCTACCATGGGCGCCGCCCAAAAACTCTACCAAGACGGAAAAATCACCTACATGCGAACGGACTCCGTAACACTATCCGGCCAAGCGCTGTCACAAATGACCACCTACATAAAAAGCCAATACGGCGAAAAGTATCACCAAATCCGCACCTTCAAAACCAAATCCAGCGGCGCCCAGGAAGCCCACGAAGCCATCCGCCCGACCGATGCCAGTGTGGAAACCGCCAGCAGCGACGCCTACAATCAGAAACTCTACGACCTCATCCGCCGCCGCACCTTGGCCAGCCAAATGGCAGCGGCTAAGTTAGAGAAAACCACCGTGACGATTTCTATCTCAACAACCACAGAAAATTTCGAGGCTAAGGGCGAGGTTATTATCTTCGACGGTTTCCTGAAAGTCTACGGCGCCAACACCAAAGATAGCGCTATTTTACCACCGCTCAAATCCGGCCAGCAATTAGATTTGGCGACTGTCACCGCCCGCCAAATTTTCGCCCGTCCACCCGCCCGCTACAGCGAAGGGAGTTTAGTTAAAAAACTCGAAGATCTCGGCATCGGCCGTCCGAGCACCTACGCCACGATTATTTCTACTGTTCAAGCTCGCGGCTACGTCGAAAAGGGCGAGGGGGAGGGGACACCGCGCGACGTCATTGTCCTAAAACTTGAAACTGACAAAGTAAACCGCGAGGTTATTCAGGAAAAAACCGGCTCTGACCGCGGCAAACTGGTGCCAACGGCCAGCGGCAACGTCATGAGCGACTTCTTGACCGGTCACTTTGAACAAGTCGTGGATTACGGCTTCACGGCGACAGTCGAGGAGGATTTTGATAAAATCGCTGATGGCGAGCTTGATCGCAACAAAATGCTCCGCGAATTTTATACGCCATTCCACGAACTAATCGAAAAATCCGGCGGCATTAAACGCTCCGATGTCGCCCAAGCCCGCCAGCTCGGGCTCGACCCAAAGTCCCAAAAGCCCATCTTCGCTCGATTTGGCCGCTTCGGCCCCATGCTACAACTCGGTCAGCAAGAAGACGAAGAAAAGCCAACATTTGCCCCGCTGCCGGCTGGTGCCAAGCTAGAAACCGTTACGCTGGAACAAGCGCTGGAAATGTTCAAACTGCCACGCGTTGTCGGCAAAACCACCGATGGCGAGGAGATCAAGGCCAACATCGGCCGCTTCGGCCCGTACATCGTCGTCGGCCCTTCGACAAGCTCAGGGTCTAAAGGCAAAACTTTCGTATCAATCAAACCGCTTGACCCGATGAAAATTAACGAAGCCGAAGCCCGCCAGCTCTACGCCGAAAAGCTCCAAAAAGAAGCCGATAAAAACATCACCCTCTTCGACAGCGGCATCAAAGTGCTAAACGGCCAATACGGCCCATACATAACCGACGGCAAGAAAAACGCCAAAATCCCCAAAGATACCAAGCCCGAATCCCTCACCGAAGCTCAATGCAAGGAACTCCTGGCCGCCGCCCCGGCCAAAAAACGCGGGTTCAAGCGCCGCCCCACCAAAAAATAATCTTTGAAAAAAGACAGTTTTCGGCGCCCGCTTCGCTGGCTGTCCGAGTCACTTTTTCGTGTCGACGCAAAAGTAACCAAAAAGACGACAGGCAACACCAAACACTATTGCCCCCAGTACCACCACCTGCCCGCGCCGGAACAACTCCCGTTGGTCGGCCTTTTTCTTTGTCTTTGGGATACGAAAAAGACTGAGTTCCGGCTCTATTCGGCCAGCTGCTGACTGGGGGCATCGGTTTGGGGGAGCCTGGGGGAGCCGACGGCTGTCTATTTTTTAGATTTCCGGATCAGTACATGAGCCAATACATGAATCTCGTGGACATTTTGTACAAGATTATGTACAATTGAACTATGGCAACATCACTTACTATCTCTAAGGCGCGGGAAGATCTGGCGCATTTGGTGCGGAGCGCGCATCAGCGACTGGACGAGTACGTTATTACCGTTAATGGTTCGCCGCAGGCGGTGCTGCTATCTATCCAGGAGTATGAATCCTGGAAAGAAACCAACGAAGTATTGGCTGACAAAAAATTAATGCGCGCCATCCGCCAGGGCGAAAAAGAGCTGGTTGAAAAGAAGGGCATTGCCTGGGAAGCCGCCAAGCGGGAACTTCTAGCCAACGAGAGCAACGACGCGTAACCCCTTAAACCATTAGTAACCATGTACAAGCTGGTCATAGCCCCACGCGCCAAAAAGGAACTCAAGGCCATCGCCAAGCTCCAGCACCGGCAAGCCATCATCACCGCCATCGAGGAGCTAAAAGACGACCCCTACGCCGGCAAGCCGCTCCTGCGCGAACTAACCGGCAAGTACACCTACCGCGTCGGCGCTTTCCGCATCATCTACACCATCAACCCCCAAAACAAAACCGTCAACCTCCTAACCGCCGGTCACCGCTCCCACATTTATAATTAGCTGACCCGCACCTCAAACAAAACCCTCGCAGTAGTCATTGACTTTTTTGAATAGTATGATAGAATGTATTAGTTAAGTAAGTGGAGCATAGGTTAATGGACCATCTAAAATCAAGGGAATTGCTGTTTGTAGTCGGTTTGGCGGCTAGTTTTTTGGGTGGTATAGCCGTAGAGAAATCGATGTCCGACCCAATAAATACAAAACTTACTGAAATTGAAGAAGGGATGGAAGTAAACCACCGCATTATCCAAGCTGAAATCCAGGACATATGCGTACCTTTAAAGGTTCTGTACGACCAATCCGGGCCACATTACGCTCCCGGCGAAGAGGATTGGCCATCTGCCACCACCATACCAGGACCCGATTGTTAGAGTTAGAGTACTGAATTAGATCAACAATGACTGTCCGTTGACGCCTTTAGCGTGTTAAGCGTTGTGAATAGGAGGACGATTGTATAGTTTGGTGTTTTTGGAGCTAAATATAAAAATAGATTGCCATCGGCTTCTCCAGGCTCCGGCAAACCGATGCCGCCAGTCAGCAGCTGGCCGAATAGAGCCGGAAGTCCGTCCCGCTTCCGCAACTAAAGATATTAAGCGGGACCGATCCCTTTAGGGTCGTTCTTTCGGCGCGGCTGGCTGGTGGTGCTGGGGGCAATGGTGTTTGGTGTAGCACGATCGGTTTTTGCGATACTTTTGCCGACTCAAAAGTATCAGGACATTTGCTTCTCCCGGCCTTCGTAGCCAAATCTGCGGGTATGCGTAGTGGTTTGGTTAAGGGCTATGATATGACGAAGGCAATGCTTAGAAGCACTACGGCGGAGTAGGCTTGGTAAAGAAGATCAAGGAAATGCGTGCGCAAGCAAGCAGGGAAGGGCAGCTTTGTTGTCAAATTAATCATGCTTATCCACACCTTGTACTCTGAGTTAGTCCGTACTATAGTAATATTGTAACCGCACAATTGCGTAAATATGGCTAGTACGTGCTACAATAACTACATAAAATACTATGTTTGACTTTTGAAAATTTAAGTTATATAATGGTTACATCACAATACCATTGTTAGAAAGACAGGGAAGCGACTCACATGCCAGATACCACTACACCAACCACGACAACCAAAAAACTCACGCTCGAACCCATCGTTACCGATATACTGGCGACGATTGATCGCGAACGGGAACGCGAGATCATCGCGCGCCGCTTTGGGCTATTTGACCGTAAAGAAACGCTGGAACAGATAGGTGAGCTGCTGGGAATTACCCGGGAGCGGGTGCGTCAGCTTGAGAAGGCGACAATTATTCGGCTCAAAACAGAGGCTGATAAGAATTTGCCGCATATTGCCGAGACCCAGGAAGTACTTATCACTGAAATCAAGGATCTAGGCAACGTAACGCGCATAAGCGACCTGACTGAGCGTGTTAGCGCCATTAACACCCGTATTGACCAGTCCCGCGTGGCGTTTCTGGCGCAGCTCTGCCCAAAACTAGTCGTTATTGACGATAATGACCACTTTCACCACGCCGTCGGCCTGATAGACGTTCACGACGGCCAGACCATCCGCGATTGGGTGCAAAAAATTATTGATGCCGTTAAGACAATCGGTGAGCCCGTCCATATCGACAAAATCAAAGAAGCCACTAGCCACCCGGATAGCAAACATACCGAGGCGCTAGCCGGAATTTCCAAACATCTAGCTAATTTGCACGAGCGCTGGGGCCTCATCAAATGGCCGCTAGTCAACCCCAAGAACATCCGTGACAAAATCTACGTCATCCTGCACCAGCACGGCAAGCACATGCACTTCAACGAGATCGCCGACGCCATCAAGGCCTCAACCTTCAAGCGCAAAGACGTCACCACCCAGGCCATCCACAACGAGTTGATTAAAGACAAGCGCTTCGTGCTGATCGGCCGCGGCATCTACGCGCTCAAGGAGTGGGGCTACGAGCAGGGAACCGTCGCCGACATCATCGCCACCGTCCTGAAAAAAGCCGGCGAGCCCCTCCACCGCGACGACATCGTCAAACGCGTCCTGAAAAACCGCTACGTCAAAGAAACCACCATTTTGCTGAACCTCCAAGGCAAACCCCAGTTCAAACGCGTCGCCAAAGCCACCTACGAACTGGCTGAGTAAACATCTTCAAGCGCAAAAGGTAGTATTCATGAAACCTGAATTTAAAAAATTAATTCCACCAGATGACAAAATAAAAGCGGTTACTATTCGCGTGCCCGAAACCCTTTTCAAACAACTTGGTGTTGTCACCACATTTGATGAGAATACTAGGTCGATGAATGATTTAATGCTTGAAGGCGCAAGTTCGTGTGCTTCAGGATCGCATTGCTGACGGACTAGCAGAAACCGCGATTGCTGCTACTCAAGCTTGCGTTGAAAGTGCTAAAGGATATTTGCCTAAAGCCGACTAACGATATCCATATAATTATACTTGCGACCAATATACAAAATACGAACAGCGTATGATGAGAATAATTGTCATGAGTGAACCAGCATGCTTGGTTATGGAATTTCAAATGTCCGGGCAGAGCAGTGGGATTTGTAAAACATTGAAGCGAATGTGAGAATGAACTCGAAAGGGAATAATAAATTGCGGCAGAAGCAGTGTGAAAGTTAATATAGATTATATGTCGCACAATGTATATTTTGCGACGTTGAATAAGCGTTAGCGGGATGATTACCAATACCCCTGCTGCAAGGGGAGTTTGGCAAGTTCCAGGGTTCAAGTCGCAAGTTTCGAGTAATGACCTTGCTGTTCGCTGGTGCGCTGGCTGTCTTGTGCCTTGCTACTTGACCCTTGAAACTTGTTCCACGCTCCTTGGCTCGGTGTTTGCTTTTTTACTACGACTGTATGTATATATAGTTTTCCACAGATTTGTTTGCTTTTATTAGCTTCTGCTGGTGATACTTGCTTTTTGTTAGATTTAGCACTTTTATATCTTTTTTTCACGTGTCCCCTGTTTTCTTGGCTCACCTGCTCTTTTTGACTTTTGGTTATTTATGTATGTTTATATACTTTTCCCCTGCCTAAACAAGAAAGCTACTACTTGAACATAATACGAACATGCAGGGGAGAGCGGGCGGGAATTAGCAACTAGTAGCTAGGAAATAGGAATTAGTGGCAAGCGTTCCCTGTTGATCGTGCCACTCATGGTTACTTGTTTTACCGGGTGGGCGCACCCTGCTTCACTCCGCACATTCGCACTCTTCATTTCCCTACCCTCCTGCCCTATTTGCTATTTCCTAATTACTAATTGCTACTTATAGTAGGCGCGTTCCGGTATCCGTAAATCGATGTAATCGTTAGGCACTTGCCTAGTCTCTTCCAGACGCTCTTTGACTGCCAAGAAGGCCCCGACTGACTGGCGGGCTTCACTGGCGGTATTAAACTTAACTAGGTAGGGTTGGCCGGCAAAACGAGCGTGCAGTTCATTGGCAACGGCTGGTAGCGCCAGCGACGACGGGCGAAGTTTTTGAGCCGTTGTTTGCACGATAATCTCCTGAATAAACGCCACTGTTGCGGCAGGTAAGGCGCTCTTGCCTGGTTCAATAATCAAACCGCTTTGATCAGCCACCATGGGCAACTTCATATTGGCAACACTATCCTTGTCGCGCGCCTCCAATATTGCTCGGCCAGTACCGTCTATTACAAACGTAGCTTCGGTAGTGCGCAGCGCCAGCGCCGCTTGACTCAACTGAATATGAATAACGGGGCGACGGCCGATCAAGGGTAAGGCCACCTTTGCTACTGCGATTTCCGGAAAATCCTGCCGCAAATCGCGGGCAATCGCCGTGGTATCAACAGTTATTTTGGAGCGGTTCATGATTGAACTCTGAATACTGCGCTGGGCCGCGCGAGCATATTCTGATTCTTCACGGAACAAAAGCTGGTTCTGGCTGGCGACGATAATCTTCGGTTGAGTACTAAGCGTCAATGTGTAGCCTAAACTGCCCAATAGCGCGAAAAGCGCCAACCAGCTTGGCAATAATCGCCATTGACTCCAAGGCAGACGGCGTCGCTCCGACTGTCCGCGCCCCAGTGGTACGTCGCCGCGTGTCCGACTGGAACGATACGTGAAAACACCTTTACTAACCTGCTCCGGACGTTGTGCCGGACGGATTCGAGGCTGCGGATTCATCCTACGCTTGGATAATTTTCTAAATAACTTCATGCCACCTTCTCCCCACCACGATACCCGGCGTGCTCCAACAAAAGCGCCACTAACCTAGCTGTCGCGTCTGGCCGCGCCAACTGATGAAGCTTGTCCGCCAAGGCAGCTCGCCGCGCTGGGTGGCACAGCAACTCGCTGACAATTGGCGCCAGCGCGTCCGGAGTTTGCCGTAATGTCGTCTCAGAAACTACCAGTACCGCGTCCAGCTCCAGCAAATGCTTGGCGTTTTTGAGCTGATGACCGCCAGTCAGTAACGGATTGGGCACCACCACGCACGGCTTGGCTTGCATGGCGAACTCGGCCAACGCCGTGGCGCTGCCCCGAGTAATAATCACGTCCGCCGCGCCGCTGTAACGGTATAAATCGCTAATAAACTCTTTGGCAATAATCCGGCGGCTTAGCGCAGGCGCGAGCGTAGCATAATCCGCGTGATTGCCGCGTCCGACAGCGTGCAGCAAGTAGACATCAGGAAACTCAGCCAGCAGACGCGCGGCCATTGCCATCGTAGCCTCATTGAGCCGCGCCGCGCCTAAACTACCGCCGGTGACAAAGATAACCCGCGACGCCTCAGGGATACTCAACTCCCGCTTATATTGCTCCTGTAACGCGGCCGTGACTGGTACAAACTCCGCAACTAACGGCACGCCAACTGTTACCGTTTTATCTGGTGGATAAGGATAAAATTGCTTCGGCATAGCCACGGCGTGGACTTTTGCCCAACGACTTATCAAACGATTTGCCAGGCCGGGCATGGTGTCAGAATCATGCGTCACATACGGAATCCTGAGCAACGCAGCCGCCAAACCGACCGGCACCGCCACAAATCCGCCCTTGATAAACAGTACATCGGGTCGGAGCCGCCAAAGCCGGTACAAAGCCTGCCAGAAGCCAATCATCACCAAAAAGCCGTCGCGAATGTTCTTCAAACCACTAGGAATATCCAGCAATTGCTTCAGACCCTCCCCATGATACCGACGCAACTTGCCAGCATGTATCAAATATGCCTGATCAATGCCCGCGTGTTGCCCCGCGATGTCACTCAGACGTCCGCGGCGTTCACCGATATATATGAGTTGACTTGTCGGCAATTGCCGTTTCAGCTCATCAGCGACGGCCAGCAGCGGGGTGATATGCCCCCCTGACCCGCCGCCGGTCAGAATAATCCGCACGGCTCTTCCCTTCTGTCTTTAATATCTGCCTAGCCACTCCATGCGTGGTGTAACGCGAAACTTGAAACGCTAGCCCGGCAGCCGCCGCTACAAACAGCAAACTCGTGCCGCCATAACTAATAAACGGCAGCGTAATGCCCTTCAGCGGTAAAAGCCCAATCATGGCGCCGATGTTAATAATCGCCTGTGTGCTCAGCCAGGCTAATATGCCGGTGACTAGCAGCCGCGAGTAATCATCCGGCGCGCGCTCAATAAGCCGTTTTAAGCGGGCAAAAAAAGCTACGAACAAACCAAGCAGCGCCGTCGTACCAACAAACCCAAACTTCTCGGCGAAAATCGCGAAGATAGAATCATTGGCCGCTTCCGGCAGATAACCATAGGCTTGCACGCTGCGCGCCAACCCTAGCCCAAACATGCCTCCGGAACCAACGGCAATCAACGCCTGACATGATTGATAGCCGGTACTCTCACAATCTTGAGCCGGGTTTAAATACGTTTGCAACCGATCACGCCGATAACTGCTGGTGCCGATCGCCAGCGCCGTACCAATGACAATTACACTCCCGATCAAGGCGAATTTTTTCAACGGCATGCCGGCCACGAACACCATCGCCACCATAATCGCCACCATCACGCCCATCGAGCCTAAATCACTCTGAAATTTCGCGACAACTACGCCCAGTATAACTAAGGCGATAATCAGCGGCTTAAAGGATTTTTGCTTATCGCTCAGATTACCATCGCGTATACGATCGATCAAAAAGCCGGCCAGCCAGACCAGTAACGCCAGCTTGATCAACTCCGCAGCCTGGAAAGAAATACCGCCAATTTGCACCCAACGGTACGCGCCGTTGACCTGCTCGCCAAACAATTGAACCGCCACGGCAGCCCCAAGCGCCATCATGATCAACGGCCGCTCCAAACGCCGCCAAGCTGATAGCGGCACATGCGCGCACGCTATAAAAGCCACGATCCCGGCTCCGACAGCAATAAGCTGTTTATTAACGTAATGATTGGCACTAAGCCCGGACTGTGCCGCCAAGCCCGGACTGATCGAATACACCACAATCAAGCCAATCGCCAACAATATAGCACTTAAAATCAACAGCCAGTAATCCGGACGGTGCCGCCGTTGCGCATACTGTGATGATGTTGGGCGGCGGCTCATAAGTACCCGCCTAAGACAAAGACAATCAACCCCATGACCGCGGCAATTTGCCCGAGCACCCAAAAACGCATGGTGACTTTGGTTTCTGGCCAGCCGCTAGCCTCCAGGTGATGATGAATCGGCGATGATTTGAATATCTTCTTGCCGCCGCGAAGCTTCTTAGACGCTACCTGCAACACCACCGATCCAGCCTCCGCCACAAATACCAAGCCAATTAACGGCAGTAATAACACCGTGTTCGTAATCATCGCCACCACGCCCAGGCTAGTGCCCAGCGCGAACGATCCGACATCGCCCATAAAAAACCGTGCCGGAAAAATATTAAACCAGGTGTAACTCAGCAACGTACCAACCACTGTCATGCAAAAGCCCGCCACCCCGTAACGGCTCTGCAAAAACGCAATTAAGGCGTATACACTAAACGCGCTGACCGCCAAACCGCCCGCGAGACCATCCAGCCCATCGGTGATATTAACGGCATTGGCCGTGGCAACCACCACCAACACAAAAAGCGGAACAATCAGCCAACCAATAAACCAGTCGCCAAAAAATGGCAAATGGATGCTGGTCACATCAAGCTTAAAATAGAAAAACCAACCGCCAAGACCGGCAATTAGCGTAATCAGCCAGAATTTCAGCTTGGACGGCAGGCCGGCTACCCCCAGTCCACTGCCCCGGATGTTAATAAAGTCATCAATCAAGCCCACGGCGGCCGCGCCGGCAAAGGCCGCCAGCGGCAACCACGTCTCCTCGCGCGCCAGATTTAACAGCAACGTAACGATAATCGTCGCCAGCACGAAAATCAGCCCGGCCATGGTCGGAATCAACCGCTTGTGTTTCTCGGCGTGCAAGGCAGTAAAAACCGTCGCCGCCTCGCCGGTAATCGAGCTAGTGCGCGGTTTCTTCCACCATTTACCTCGGTATGCCAGCGTAGTGTAGAGCGGGCTAATAAGCATGCTCAGGCTAAACCCTAGAAAGCCGAGCATCAAAATGCGGGCGACGGTGTTTGTTTGAACGATAATTTCTATTGTTTCTACCATAACGCTTCGACTTAATTATACTCCGTTTTTTGAAAATTACAGTTATAGCCCACATAATTCTGGATGGCTGTCGTAGCTCCCACTGACACTAGCGACTCCTCGGGGTAACACCAAAGTCATTCATGAGTGTTTGCGCCAGTGAACCAAAGATGGGAGCAGCGGCTTTAGACCCGGCGTAGCCGCCGATGCCCGGCTCGTCAACGCGCACCATAATAATGTACTCCGGCCGATCACCGCCGACGTAGCCCACGAACGTGCCGTTAAAGCGATCGGCGTAATAACCGCCTTCAGGCCGAGCAATCTCCGCCGTACCGGTTTTACCGCCAACCGAATATATTTCTGCCGGTGCGTTCATGCTGTAGGTCAGGTAATTGCGGGCGATCACCGCCTCCATCATTGTTCGCACCTGAGCCGAGGTTTCGGCACTCACGACATTTTTGTTCACAATTTCTGGGGTTTTTGGAACAAATGTTCCCTTTTCGTTCACGTAGCCATCTACCAAGTGCGGCTGGTAATACGTTCCACCGTTTACCGCCGCGGCCACCGCGGCAGCCATTTGCAAGGGCGTAGCGGTCATTCCTTGACCAAAGGCGGTGTTCGCATAACGAATGTTCAACCCAAAGCCATCATTAGGATCAGGGATTACACCTTCGGCTTCATAACCTTGCTCAATACCGGTTGGAGTGCCAAAGCGGTAGCGATTTGTCAGATAATCATGCCATGTTGCTCGCCCCTGCTTATTCAGCTCGCCGCCGCCCATTTGCATCAATAGCCACGTCGCGCCAGTGTTTAACGAGTAGGTTAAAATATCCGTAACGCTACGCGTGGCGGCTCCGCCGTCTTCTTCGATGTTACTGACTACCGCGCCATCAATTGTATACCTGCTAGGGTCGTAGTAGGTCGTATCTTTGTTGACAACTCCTTGATCAATGGCTGCCGCGGCTGTCAGGACTTTCATAACCGATCCAACCTCAAGCGGGCTGCTAACCGCGGCATTACTAAACACAGCCACGTCCTTTTGTTTGAAAAATTCCGCCGGATTGTAGGTAGGATAATTCGCCATGGCCTTCACCGCGCCGCTGTTAGAATCCAGAATTAAGGCACTGCCTGAATTTGAGCGCGCTGCTTCCAGCCCAGCTCTCAGCGCGTCTTCTAACTTCCGCTGTAGAGAAACATCCACAGTCAAAACCACACGCTTGCCATCATCAGGCTGAGAAATAATATTATCAGCGCTACTCACTAACGGTACGCCGGAGGCATCGGTAATCGCCTTTAGCTGTCCAGGCGTACCCGTCAATTGGTCGTTAAGCGCTTCTTCAACTCCGTAAGCTCCGGCTCCTTCGTCATTCACAAAACCAAGAATCTGAGCCGCCAGCTGGCCTTGCGGATAGATGCGTTGCGGTTCGTCTCGAGTTCCAATGCCTTTGAATTCCAGCTCGTCAAGTTTGGTTTTTTGGTCTTTTGATATTTTTTTTGCCAACACGCTGTAGCGAGTGTCTATGCGCATTTTTTGTTCGTACTCATCAGTTTTGCCGCCGATAATTTTGGCTACCGCTTGCGCGGCCGCAGCCGGATCGGTGACGAACTTCGGGTCGGCAAATAGCGTATATCGCGTTTCGTTGAGGACGATCGGGATAATATCGTCGCCGTCATGCGCCTCAATCACACCGCGCGCTGCCGGAATTTCGTATTCTTTTAATTGCGAACTGAGCGCCGCCTTCTGATAATAATCGTGCCGTATAACCTGTAAATAAAACAGCCGCACAACAAATATCGCGAACACCACGAGCAACAGCGCGTAGCCGACGCGAGCCCGTATTAGAGAAGTTCCGGCCAGCTGACTGGTTCGCATAGACGTTTCCTTACTTGAGTGGTATTAATTCTGTACCGTACCGCTCGGGACAACGGAAACAAGATTCTTGGCAGCTTGACTGTCGCTGACGCGGGTCAAAGCTTGCAGACGTGCGGCGGCTACTTCCAATTCATCGTGCTCTGTTTGTAGTGTCGTCGCTTGCGTTTGAAGATCGCTGATACGGTAGCCGTAGGCATTTGTCTTAGTAACCTGCGTTAAATACAGTAGCCCCAACAGACATGCTAGCACAATCAGAATAATCGTGTTACTAATCGGTCCAATCGTCCGCTCCTGCGTGCGAAAGCTAACGGCATTTTGGTTACGCCCGGCGTAACGCTGACGCCCCATTGCTAGTGATTGTGAATATGTCATACTTTTTGTGTTTGTTTATAATTTATGAAGGTTTATATTTTTGCTGTTCCTCGCCCACCGAAGTGAGCGAGGAACATTTTTGTCCACAATGTACGTATCTTTGTAGCCTAAACTACTTTGACTTGTACTTTGTAGGCGCGGGAGCTGCTTTTTACCTGTATGGGCATTAGCTACTCCTTCCTGTCCGCCATAGCTATATGCGACGGCGGATCTTTTTTTATTTTCACTGCGGCTCGTAACTTAGCGCTACGGGCACGCGGATTAAAAACTAATTCATCGGGTTCAGCCACGACAGGCTGTTTGGTCAGTAAGCGCAGACTGGCTTCGTAAACGTTTTGCGAACTCTCTACGAACGTTTGTTTAACAAGTCGATCTTCCAAACTGTGGAAGCTGATGACTGCTAAACGGCCGTTCGACTTGAGTAAGTCAATCCATAGTGGCAACGCTCTTTCCAGCATCGCCAGCTCATCGTTCACGGCAATACGCAGTGCCTGAAATGTTCTGGTTGCCGGATGTACACGGCTGTGCCCAGGCCATGCCCGCGAAACCACAGCTGCTAAGCTTGCCGTAGTCCTAATCGGCCGATTTTCGACGATCAAGCGAGCTATTTTGCGGGCTTTTGGCTCTTCACCGTAACGGCGTAAAATAACAGTTAAGTCATCCACGTCATACGTATTAACTATATCCGCGGCACTGAGCGGCTGCTGCTGATCCATACGCATATCCAGCGGTCCATCCAGGCTGATCGAAAAACCGCGCGCTGGATCATCCAGATGCGGCGACGAAACGCCCAGATCGGCTAGAATCATATCAAATTGCCGGTTTTGCTGGCTCATTTGATTGCTCGCCGACAGAAAATCAGTTTGCAGAATCGTTACTCCTGCCCCCGAAAATCGCTCGCTAAGCGCTGTAATCGCCTGTTGATCACGATCAACCAGAACTGTCGCTTGCCCGTTTAAAGTACGTTCCAACACCGCCTCGGCATGTCCGCCGTATCCGGCCGTCAGGTCGAGATAAGAATCCCCTTCCTTCGGCGCGAGATACTGCATGACTGCATCTAGCAATACTGGAATATGTTTTTTGTGTTTGTTTTGGTGCATCTTTTGACTTTTTGTTTTTATTTTTCCCTAGTCACTATTGACTAGTTCCTAGTTCCTAATCATCACAAGGTCACCTAGCCGGTAGTCAACTTTTTGTTTTTTTTGAAAATTTTTGTTTTTGTGTGGCTTCAGGAGCCGTATGTAAAGAAGGTTATATATAGATTTGAAAAATCTACGAACTCCTTACTGCTGTCTGAAGCCGAAGTTTGAGAGACTTATGTGAGGTGGAGTTTTGGGAGGTGTTTTTGAGTAAAGTACGAGGGTTTTTAGCGTGGTGCCCTTTAGGCCACGTGTTGACTACCGATTAGCTAACCTCGAGAGAGCGTATGACGTATACCGTATTCGTATAACGTATTTTCGCTTCACACGAGCGTTGCGAGTGTCTTCATACGCTATACGTATACCGACACTGCTTGATTGTTAAGGAACCTGCTACCCCGTTTTGTCCGGAGCCATCAATCGCCAATACAGGCCGGCACTAACCGCCACGACATCTTTGTCGATACCGGCGTAGTCCAGTAAATGCTGTTCCAGCATGACGCGACCCTGCTTTTGGTCGGGTTTGGCTTCGACTTTGCCCGTCCGGAAACGAATGTTTAGATCCGCTATCCGTTCGTCCAGCAAATCGCCTTCCAGTCTCGGCTCAACCTGCGTATCCCATACTTTTTTGGGATAAATGTGCAGATAGGTGCCGAAACCACGGGTTACAACTACTCCATCTTCCAGCTCACCGCGAAGTTCGGTCGGTAATGTCAACCGCCGCTTGTTGTCGAGCCTTCTTTCAAAGTAGTCTACCTTGGCCATTTCCCGAAACCCTTATCGTTACTAGTGGTTTTTATTTTGTGTCGATGGGTAGTTTCTTTTGTTTATTGATTGTCTACCTACGATTACCCACTGGAAATAGCATACTACCCATTACTGCCCACATGCAAGGGTTTTTTCTGTCAATCTTTGCATTTTTGTCCGAAGTTATACACATGGTCAGCCACTTCGTTGCTTTTCCACAACATATAGCGTTCGACGGAATCCGGCTAACGCTATTCGTTTTGAAGATCTATTTTTCCTCTACTGTAATTTCTCAATGCGGTCAGCGAACCAGCGCGCGCTCGGGCGGACAGTGCGCTTCATGCCATGCTCCCGATCTACTTCTACCAGGCCGAACTTTGGCCACCAGCCATCGCTCCACTCAAAGTTGTCGAGTAAACTCCAATGGAAGTAGCCGCGGATGTCGACGCCTTCGCTGATTGCCCGCTCCATGGCTACGATTG
>Ga0306869_1000650_pt1 | contig 15154 bp, 17 predicted proteins | sample AntRauTorckE6833_FD_190421 | JGI IMG/M metagenome (GOLD analysis project Ga0306869, IMG submission 190421) | Saline lake microbial communities from Rauer Islands, Antarctica - Metagenome Torckler E6 #833 (v2) (version 2) | ecosystem: Environmental > Aquatic > Non-marine Saline and Alkaline >... | reverse complement strand
AATGTTGCATGTCTCTCAAATGGACACCAAAGTGTTCAGGAACATATTCATCCAATATTGCAGATAACTGTCGATGGACAACCTGAAGCAATCCCTGCAAACGTGGGAATACGGCCGGGCTGTATGTCCGAGGTTCATACGCATGATGCTACGGGGAAGCTTCATATCGAAACCTTTGAAAGTGGAAGAATCGCTGAACTCAGTCTGGCAGATTTCTTCGCCGTGTGGAACACGAGTCCTATTCGAGAAGGATACGACGTAAGGATTACTCTGGACGGAGAAGAGAAAGATTCTGTTGAGGAAGTAGGATTTAGGGACGGATCAGTTATCGAACTTGCGTACACATCTACAGTCTCTACGGACTCTTCTTTAGAAAGCATAAAAGAAGAAATTGCAGAATGATGTTTGATATCGTACTAACGCTCGTTTTTGCCATCGGCGTAAATATGCTGATGTTCATACCTGCGTACTTTTTGAAAACAGATAAACTCACTGATATATCTTATGCGGTCAGTTTTTTTCTCGTGGCCCTCTACGGACTTCTCGTCGGTGGAGTCACGACCGTTTCTGTTATTTTGTTTGTCATGGTGACGCTGTGGGCAATACGACTTGGTTCGTATCTTCTTATCAGAATCAATAAGATAGGAAAAGATAAGCGTTTCGATGGTATGCGAGAGAGCTTTTTTAGATTTGGCAGATTTTGGTTTTTCCAAGGGTTGACTGTCTGGGTGGTGCTACTGTCTAGCTTACTATTCTTCTTTGGAGAGAACGACGAAAGCGCACCCTTGTGTCTTGTTGTGGGAGTAGTAGTTTTTCTTGCAGGACTTCTTATAGAAGGATTTTCTGACTACCAAAAGTATACTTTTATAAATACTCCAGAAAATAAGGGAAAGTGGATTGATACTGGACTCTGGAAATATTCTCGACATCCAAATTATTTTGGAGAAATGTTGGTGTGGATTGGTGTGTATATATTTACTCTGAGTAGTCTCACAGGCTGGTTTGTAGTAATTGGACTTGCGAGCCCTTTGTATATTATTGCAATTTTGATGTTCTTCAGTGGGGTACCAATGCTGGAAAAGGGAGCTGACAAAAGATGGGGGGCTGATCCTCAGTATCAAGAGTACAAAAGAAAGACGAGTCTGCTCGTACTTTTGCCACGAAAGAAGTAGGTATGTATATAAAAGTACGAACAGTTGCTGGAGCTAAGAAGGAGTTGGTTGAAGAATTTTCCAAAGACACCTTCACTGTTTCTGTCAAAGAAAAAGCAGAGAGGAATCAAGCGAATGTTCGTGTGCGAGAACTTATAGCATCACAATACAAGCTTCCCGTGAGCTCTATTCGTATTGTTTCCGGTCATCATCATCCAATAAAAATGCTCTCCGTCAATACTGATTAATTTGCTATAATAAATGTATTAAGAGTTAATACAGAAATACTATGAATATCAACATTAAGGCGACGAATACACAACTAACTCCAGCCATTCGAGAATATATAGAAAAGAAATTAGCTTTAGTTGAAAAGAAGCTTATCAATCCGGAAGACACCAGTACACATTGTGATGTAGAGGTAGGCAAGACAACGCGCGGACAACACAAGGGGGAAGTGTTTCGGGCAGAGTTCAATCTTTCTATAGACGGAAAGTTGTATAGAACAGAGTCTACTCAAGAAAATCTCTACGCCGCTATAGATGAAGCTAAGGATGAGTTGTATCGAAGTGTCCGAAAGAGTAAGAATAAACAAAAGGATACGTCTAGGCGTGGTAGCTTGAAGATAAAGAATGCTCTCCGAGGCCTTAAGTGGTAATATGTGTGTATGAAAAAGAAAATTATTTCTTTACAAGGAACACCGGTACCAGCCATTGTGGGACTTCTTTTTATGTTATGGGCTGCTGGATTTGCAGGAGTTATGTATGTTATTTATGACGTAGAAACGAATGCTCATCCGATTTCTCTTGAGGCTCGTTTTGGAAGTGATGCCCGCTAGGATTGATGTCCTTTTTTAAAATCTGTATAACTCATTTCTTTTCCTCCTTCAGGAAGAACAGTCATAATTTCTAATTTTCCATCTTTGAATCGCGCATCTGTTATAATGATGCGTTTTTCTTTGTCTTTATGTTGTATGAAAAAATACGTTTTAGGCCATTCTTTGAAAGCTTTTATTTTTCGTATAAGGTCTTCTGGCTTATCTGAAAGAGATACGAGCCCGTCTTCTTTTGTGAGTTTTTGCGTGTAGGTTGCTTGTGCGTGTTCTTGTGGTTGTTCAGAGACCTCACCATTGATCCAGGGAGTGATAACTTGCGCAAGAAGGCTTCCTCCTTCATGTGCGAGTTCTTTTTCTAGAGAAGGTGCGTCGGAGATATCTTCGAGTGTCCATTGGTGTGTGAGAATCTGATCAATAATAGGTCCGTGGTCCATTTTTTCGTCAATACGCATGACTGTTACTCCAGTTTCCATTTCTTGCAAGAGAGCGGTCTGGACAGGAGAAGCTCCTCGAAGCTTAGGAAGAAGTGAGGGATGAACATTCAGTGTCTTGTGTTTGGGCAGATTAAGAACTTCTTGAGGAATGATTTTTCCAAAAGAAGCGACTACAAACAGCTGACAATTAACAGCTGACAGTTGACGAACGGCGTCTGCATCAAAAGATTTTGGTTGGATAACAGGAATATTTTTTTCCTCTGCCCACACTTTCGCTTCTGGCGGAGTAAGAACAAGCTTCCGTCCCTTTGGTGTGTCGGGTGCTGTAACAATGAAGTCTGGAGTAAAACCAGCTTTGTGTAATTCGTCAAGGATTATCGTTGAGAATGTATCTGTGCCAAAAAAAGCAAAAGAAACCACTTTGTTATTAGTCATTAGTTATCAGTTGTTAGTTATTAGTCAATGGTTTCCACATCTATTGCTTTATCAACGAAAAGGACGCCATTGAGATGATCGGTCTCGTGTTGGAATATCTGCGAAAGAAGTCCTGAGCCACCATATTTGAATTTCTTTCCGTCTTCGTTAAGAGCGATTATTGTGGTTTTTTGAGCACGCTCTACTTTTCCATAGGTACCCCGAACAGACAGACACCCCTCATCCATGAGTTCTTTCTTGCGAGAGGTTTTCTTGATAACTGGATTTATGAAAATCATGTCTTGGTAGCGTTCTTCCTGCAAGTCCTCTTCGTCCATCATCGCAAATGCTTTTTTAGAAACAATAAATATTCTTAAGGGGACGTCTATCTGCGGTGCAGCAATAGCAACGCCGTCATCTTGAGAAGCAAGTGCTTTTTTCATATCTTGTAGTATTTCGTTAAGTCGAGGGGTACCAATTTCTTCTAACGCCACTTCTTTTGCAGTAGCGCGTAGCGTCTCGCTTTCCCCAATTTGAATTATTTTTTCAGCCATTATTCGTAGTATGCCATAAAAGAAGAATTTTTACCCGCACACTAACTTTGTTGATAGAAGAAATAATTTATAGATAACAAAATCTTAGACAAAGAAGGTGCTTGTTAATTTTTGAGTAACTATCTTCTGTTGCTTTCAGCAACTTCAACAAAGTTAGTGTGCGGTTACAGGATATTTTCTGGATGCACTCGAACCTGATAATGAGGAGGCATGGCGCGTAGTTTGTCGGCCAGTATGTGATTGGGCCATGTGGTACTATCGACACGCAGAAGAATGTTAAGAATATGTGATCCTCGTATTTTTGATACGTGAGCAGGATATATATCTGCCTCTGTCTCGTCGAGATAATGAACAATTTCTTGAGCGTGTTCTTTTATAATTTCTTCTTGCCCTTGCAATGTTATTTTGATTAAGGTGCAGAAGGGTGGAAAAGAAAACTTCTCTCTACTTTCTATTTCTGTCTTGAGCATTGTCTCTATGTCACCGCTTTGTGCGTAGTTAAAGATTGGCTGATCAGGATTTCTTGTTTGGATAACAAAATTTTTTGTAGCTTTTCCTCTGAAGGCAAGAAGTATTCGGAGGACTTTTTCTTGTATCTGAAAGTCAGGAAGAGAAAGGGTGGAGTCGATGGTTGTGATAATGCAATGGTCTACTTCTTTTAGGTAATTTGTTGCGAATTCTGTTCCGATGAGGATTGCTCCAGGTGTGTCGTAAAATTCTAGAATAAGCTCCTTTGCTTTTTTGTGTGATGAGACGGAACCCTTGTCTAGTCTGAATATCTTTGTGTCAGGAGCTATTTTCCGCACTTCTTTTTCGATAGTGTCGATACCAAGTCCGAGTGGTTTGAGTCTCCATCCTCCACAATATGAACAGACGGTATCTGCTGGACGTTTTTCTTTGGTATGAGGAGAGTAGAAATAGTTTCCTTCAGGATGTTCATACAACACCATAGGAGCAGAGCCATCAGATGCGGTAACGATGTGACCGCAGTCTTGGCAGGTTGTCAGAGGAGCCAGCCCTTTACGGGCTGCGAATACGAAGGTGTGTTCGTTATTCTCTTTGGTGAGTCTGATGAGTTTGTCTGGATGTTCGTGAAATACGAGAGGTGTATGTTCTTCTGTCATATCAAAAAGAAGTACGTTTGCCTGAGTCAAGCTTCTGAAGGACAGGGGAGTCAGAGCTTTCAATTCTTTTTGCTGTTGCCTATAGAGAGTGGTAAGGCGCAAGAGTGTATCTGCAAAGATAAGCTCTGCTTGTAGTTCTTGTGCTATATATTCAACAAACACACGATTGTCTATGCGAGGTGTGCTAACGCTTTGATATGCGCTTGAACTTTCTCTTTCTAAGATAATTTTTGTAATGTCTGTTCGTGGAATAGAGAGAAACATAGGGGTACCAATAATGACAACTGGATGTTTAGTAGAAAGGATAGCTTGCCATGTTTCTCGTAGTTTTTTCTTAGAAAGTCTGCTGTGTAAAAAGAAGACGTACTCCTCGATACCTTTTTGAATAGACTCTTGAAGTTGTTCACCATCTTGCATTGAAGATATGCACAAAAAGACAGACTGTTTTTTTCCAAAATTCTCACGTATAAGTTTTTTATATTGAGAAAACCTATCAGCATCTTTTTCTTGTAAAACAAACCAATCTCTTTTTGTTTTTCGGATGTCTTTGGACCAGGTGACTTTTTCGAATTCTTCGGAAAGAATGTTCTTTGGTGTGAGTGCAAAAAATACTTGTCCAATGTGAGAGGCGAAGTGCTCTGACGTTTTATGAGCAGCAGATATGAATGCCTTCGTCAGGGCTTTTTTTGCAGGAGTGCTTTTTATCTTTCGAAACTGAAAATCAGATGTTCGTATAGTCGACTTGATATCTCGAGCACTATCGCAACTAAGCACAAGAGCGGGGACCGTTTGTTTGCGCAAGGGGACTTCTACGAGTGATCCTGGTTGTATCTTCTTCTTTGATAGATACGACAAAGTATCCTTACGTGCAGAACGAGCTATAGGGATACAGTTGAGGACATACATAACCTCATAGTAAGCGTAAGTCAGTAAAATTCAAGGAGTTAAAAACTTATCCTGTAATATACTCCGCCGCTTTGAACGTAAAGTCTGTCTTCCTTTGGATACAGTCTGATATTAGAACCTTCAAAAATTTGATATGCAAGGCGGTTGTCTGCTTCAAGTTCACTTACCCAAATGGTTGTGGCGGTTGCGTAGATGGTTACGTTTGGATTTTGGCGGAACTGTAGTACCTCTAAGACTGGTTCAGTTGTTTCTATTGTTGGCAATGCAGAAGAATCATCGAGTCTACTGAGGGCAACGCCTGTGTTTGTTGCTTCAACGAGAAGTCCGTTTGTTTCATAGCTCGTTTGAGGTGTGCTTTGAGGATTAAAGAAATACTGAATCACCTCAGAATAACTTTTTGCTTCCGGAGTGAGTAGACTTGCTTCCGTGTTCTGCCTAAGAAGAAAGGGAAAGATGGATAATTCTCCATTTGATGGAACACGGAGCCTTTTTGCCCATGGGAAGTAACGATCTTTAATGACAGTAATAAGTTGCACTCCCGGCTCTGCATTAGGAATATTGATCCGTTCATTCTTTGTTGTTGTCTGATGAATGGGGTTTTGTCCCAAAAATACCCAGGAATCTTTTTCTGAGACTTGCATAGTAATAGAGCCAGTTTTTTGGATGCTTAATCCTTTAATGCGGTAGCCGTTATCATAACCAATAGAGAAAATAACGGCTCCAACGAGAAGAAGGATGCTCACCGCTATGTAAATGCTAAAAATAAGCTTTTCAGGAAGTTTCTTTCTTGGCTGTGTCATATTTGAGGCAGTATACTCTTTTACTGTTAAAAATTCTAGTTATGTTTAAAATTCATGCAATATCTTAATGTTAGCACCCAGAGAGTTTAGTCTTTTGATGATACCTTCGTATCCTCGGTTAATACTGTAAATGTTTCGCAAAACAGAGACGCCGTCTGCTGCAAGCATTCCTATCAGGACAATAGCGGCTGGACGGAGGGCAGGTGGGCAAATAACTTCTGCTGCTTTGAGGGGTGTTTTTCCGTGTATATAGATTCGGTGCGGATCTGCAAGAAGCGTGTCTGCGCCCAGCTTATCAAGTTCTTTGTAATAAATGGCTCGCTTCTCATATACCCAGTCGTGAATAAAGGTCGTTCCTTCTGCTTGAGTTGCGATAACTGCAAAGAAGGGAAGGTTGTCGATATTGAGTCCTGGATAAGGACGACATTCAATCTTTTCTTCAAGAGCCACAAGCCGAGAAGGTGATGTCTTGATATCGACGAGTCGAGTTCTTTCATTGTGTGAGAGATATGGTTTCGAAAGTGTAAAACGCATACCCATCTTTTCAAGTTTCAGAAGTTCAAGTTCGAGAAAGTCTAATGGACAACGTTTGATGGTAATTGAAGATTTTGTAACAGCTGCTGCTGCCAAGAAGAACATGGTGTCGATGGGATCTTCAGCAAGGTGATAGGTAACAGGTGTATCAATCTCTTTTATGCCATGCACGGTGAGTGTGGTGGTTCCGATGCCTTCTATTTTTACTCCACATTTTTCTAAGAAAAAACATACTTCTTGTCCCATATAGTTTGCAGAGGCATATTTTATGACAGTTTTTCCTGGTATAAGAGCTGCTGCCATAACAACGTTTTCTGTGACCGTGTCACCCGATTCGTACAGAACAATATCCGCAGGCTTTAATGTGGGAACCTTAACGGCATAGTGCTTTGCCTTTGTTTCAATTTCTACACCCAGTTTTTCAAGTGCGTAGAGATGTGGTCGTACTGTTCGAGAACCCAGCTTACATCCCCCAGGTTGAGGCAACTTAAAATTCTTAAAATGATGAATGAGAGGGCCAATAAACATAATAATGCTTCGAGTCCGTGTCGCAGCTTCAGTATCAAGTTTCTTAAGGTTGGGTCCGGTCTTCGGTGGTTCAATCTCTAGTGTATTTCCTTGCCAACGAATTTTGATATCAATCGATTCAAGTACCTCAATCATCCTGTAGACCTCCTCAATCTTAGGAACGCCCTGGAGTGTTGTCTTGCTTTTGTTCAAAAGAGAAGCACACAAGAGTCCCATGGCTGCATTCTTTGAGGTGTTAGTTGTTTCTTCTCCGGTAAGCTTTGATCCTCCTGTTACCTGAATATTTAAAGCGCCCTTCGATATTTCGATAATATCTTTTTCAAGAGCAGAACTAATTTTTGCCAACATAGAAGCAGAGAGGTTTTGTTGGCCTTTTTCAATACGAGCAATAACGCTTTGAGTAGTTTTTAATTTTTTACCAAGATCTACCTGAGTCATTCCGCGTTCTTCGCGAAGGTCAGCTACGAGTTTCCCAATATGAGTAAGTGTTTTTTTTGTTGTTCCCATAAGAAGTTTAATTTTTTATTGGTCTATGAGTTTTTAATAACGAGTATGCCGAGACTAGTGTCTGAACTAGAAGAACTGTTACTTCTAACGGGACAGGCATAGAGAAAATTATATCGCATATGTGCGATATTTAAAAATGTGGATAGTTTTTTGTGTCGATTGATTAAGCAGTCCTTTGCCAGTATGATGAGATACACATATGAAATTTTGGTCACAGAAAGTGGGGATAGATCTGGGTACCGCAAATACTCTGGTGTTTTTGCCTGGGAAAGGAATCGTGCTTAACGAGCCGTCAGTAGTGGCGGTATCTGAGGATGACAATGAGGTACTCGCTATTGGAAATGAGGCCAAGGTGATGCTCGGAAAAACTCCTGACAATATTATTGCGTACCGTCCCATGAAAGATGGTGTTATCGCAGACTATCGAGTAACCGAAGCCATGCTTCGTTACTATATAAAAAAATCACTAGGAAAGTTTCGGATATTCCGTCCCGAAGTACTAGTCTCAGTACCAGCTGGCGTGAGTTCGACTGAACGTCGTGCCGTCGTAGAAGCTGCAGTGAAAGCTGGTGCTCGTAGTGCCTATGTTATCAAGGAGCCTATTTTGGCTGCTATCGGCGCTGGTATTCCTATTCACGAGGCAAAGGGACATATGATTGTTGATATAGGAGGAGGAACAACCGACGTTGCTGTTATTTCACTTGGGGGAATTGTCGCGTCTACTTCCGTAAAGGTTGCTGGAAACAAAATTGATTCTGCCATCGCTGAGTATATTAAGCGTACCTTCAATCTGGCGATTGGAGACAAGACTGCTGAGGATATTAAAGTGACCGTTGGATCCGCCATCCCACTTGAAGAAGAGCTTAGTATGACCATAAAAGGACGGGACCTGGTGACAGGTCTTCCTCGTTCTGTGGAAATAAAAACAAATGAAATTGTGAAAGCCATTACCCGAGAATTACGCTCAATGATTGAAGCTATCAAAACAGTATTCCAAGAGACTCCTCCGGAACTTGCTTCAGATATTATTGATGTAGGTATTACTATGACAGGAGGATCTTCTCAGCTTCGTAATCTCCCAGAGCTTGTCTTCCGACGTACTGGCGTGAAAGCACGTCTTGCAGAAGATGCTCTTTTTTGTGTGGCAAAGGGAACGGGGGTTGCACTCAACCATCTTGATGTTTATAAGAAGTCCATTATTTCTAAAAGATAACTGACTTTAAATAACAAAACACAGGCATCAAAATACAAACAGAATGCGTTTGTTATGTGGTGCTTATGTTTTGGTGATTAGGAGCGAAATGCGCAGATTCACTCCTAAGCTACATGTTTGCTATTATGGAATGCATATGATGATACAAGATATACAAGCACAGCGACTCCATCATACCTATATAGTATCTGGCGACAGGCAGTCGGCGCTTCCAGAAATACTCTCTTTTATCGAGAAAGACTGTGGCATGTCTGTGCACGGAAATTCAGATGTTTTTGTGAAAGAGTACGATTCTTTTTATATCGATGACACTCGAGATATTCGAAATCTTCAGCAACAAAAAACATTGGACGCCACGCAGTTCTTCGTGCTTTCTATGAAGAGCATTACGAATCAGGCACAAAACGCATTCCTTAAGATAGCCGAAGATCCAAGTGTGCGAACGTGCTTTTTTATTTTATTACCCAACCATGAGGTACTGTTACCAACACTTAAGTCCAGAGCTGTGCTTATTGAGCACAGAGGAGGTGCGCTAGGTGAATATAAAGATCTTGTTACAAGTTTTTTAGCAGGAACACCAAAAGAACGCCTGTCTATTGTTGAAAAATTTCACCCGAAAAATAAAGATGAAATAGACAAAGAGCAGATAGGGAAGTTTCTTTCTGAACTTGAAGTGTCTGTGAGTGATAGAAGGGTTCTCCGTGACATATATGACGTCAAGAAAAAGTTACTAGCAACAGGAGTTTCTGTTAAGACGTTGCTTGAACACTTGTCTATGGTGGTTCCTTATCAGAAATAAAAATATTTTTAAGAAAAATCTAATATGCTACAATAGCCGTATATGAGTATACAATTTACAGATTTTAAAAAGAAGATTGCCGACATCGAAGAGTGGCTCAAAGGTGAGTATGGAACACTTCGAACGGGTAAAGCAACACCGGCTATTCTTGACGGTGTTATTGTGGAGACCTATGGACAGAAGATGAAGATTAATCAAATTGCAGGAGTTACTACCGAGGATGCTAAGACACTTCGTATAGCTCCCTGGGACAAGTCTCAAATAAAAGATATCGAAAAGGCTATTGTCGATTCTGACCTGGGTCTTTCTGTTGTTGTCGATGATACTGGTTTGCGTGCGATCTTTCCTGAACTTACAGGAGAACGTCGAGAGTCACTTGCGAAAATTGCACGAACCAAGCTAGAAGATGCTCGTATTTCTTTGAGAAAGGAGAGAGAAGACACAAAGAGTAATATCGAAAAGATGGAAAAAGATGGAGAGATTAACGAAGACGAGGAGAAGCGTGCAAAAGACGAAATGCAAAAGCATATCGATGATGCAAATAAAAGACTCGAAGAATTAGCAGAAAAGAAGGAACAGGAAATTAAAGGATAAGAAATGACGATTCTTCTTTTTATTATTATTTTAGGTGCGCTGGTTTTTGTACATGAACTGGGGCATTTTCTTGTTGCTAAACTTTCTGGTACCCGAGTGGATGAGTTTGGTCTCGGCTTTCCGCCACGTATCGCAAGCGTTACATATGGTGAGACGAGGTATTCGCTCAACTTGGTGCCGTTTGGTGGCTTTGTAAAAATATACGGAGAGAATCCAGAAGAAGTAGAGGAGGGTCTTGATGTAGATAGGAGTTTTACCGACAGGTCAAAGTGGTGGCAAGCGGCTATTTTGGTAGCAGGTGTGACGTTTAATATGATTTTCGCCTGGATCCTTATTTCTGCTGGTTTTATGATTGGTCAACCGACACCTCTTGCATACGATGGGCCAGGTCAGGTTGTTAATCCAGAACTCGTAATATTGGGAACATTTCCTGATTCACCAGCGCAAGATGCAGGATTACAGGCTGGCGATGTTATTACTGGAGTATCCGCTGGAGAACAGGCTCTTTCTGAAATTTCTGATGATACGGTATCTGCTTTTATAAACGAACAGCAAGACGAGCTTGTAGTCATTGAGTATTACAGGGGAGAAGAGTTATTGTCTGCAGAACTCACTCCTGTTTCGGGTCTTGTTGAGGGTAAAAAAGCTGTTGGTGTTTCTTTCGATATGATAGGAACATTACAGCTTGGTCCCATCGCTGCACTTAGTGAAGGATTCTCTACAACCATCAATTTAACAAAAACTATCTTTACGGAGCTTTCAAAATTCTTTGGAAGTATCTTTATTGGAGAAGGTGACCTTTCTCAAGTTACTGGACCTGTAGGTATTGTCGGTCTTGTAGGGGATGCTTCTCGTCTTGGGTTTGTACATATTCTTTCTTTCACCGCCATTATCTCAATCCACTTAGCTATCATAAACATGATTCCATTTCCTGCTCTTGACGGAGGTCGTCTCTTGTTTGTCGTTATTGAAGCTATCATTCGTCGACCGGTGCCAATGAAAATATTTCAGTACACAAATGCCATTGGATTTTTCTTACTTATAGGCCTGATGATTGTTGTCACCTTTAGTGATATTGCCAAGCTTTTGTAAATAGGCTGTAACTAGGTGTTTGTTAGACCCGAGCCTTGTTTTTAGGTACTATATCTACATGCTTCAATCACAACTATTTACGAAGACAAGGAAGGAAGCGCCTTCAGATGAGGTCTCAAAAAACGCTCAGTTACTTATCCGAGCAGGATTTGTGCATAAAGAAATGGCCGGGGTCTACACCTATCTCCCGCTAGGTCTTCGAGTACTTAAAAATATTGAAAAGATTATCAAAGAGGAGATGGACGCTATTGGTGGACAAGAGCTACAGCTCACCGCTCTTCAAGACAAGGCTATTTGGGAAAAAACAGATCGTTGGTCTGATGATGTTCTTGATGTGTGGTTTAAAACAAAGCTACAAGGAGGAACAGAGGTTGGTCTTGCTACTACTCACGAAGAACCTCTCACACGCTTGATGCAAAATTATATTTCTTCATACAAAGATCTTCCTTTTGGTGCGTACCAGATTCAAACAAAGTTTCGAAATGAGCTTCGAGCAAAAAGCGGTATTATGCGAGGTCGTGAATTCCTCATGAAAGACTTATATTCGTTCTGCAAAGATGAAAAGGAGCAAGAAGAATATTATGAGAAAGTGGCCCAAAGCTATGAAAAGATATTTAATCGAATTGGCCTTGGGGATATTACATATAAGACATTTGCTTCGGGTGGGTCATTTTCAAAATACTCTCACGAATTTCAAACCCTTACAGAGGCCGGAGAAGATACTATTTATATCGATGAGAAAAAGAAAATAGCTGTAAACAAAGAAGTGTTAAATGATGAAGTGCTTGTGGATATTGGTCTCAAGAAAGATTCTCTGGTTGAGAAAAAATCAGTTGAGGTTGGAAATATTTTCACGCTCGGTACGCGCTTTTCAGAGCCACTTGGCTTGATGTACAAAGACTCACAAGGGAAAGAAAATTCTGTTGTTATGGGAAGTTACGGTATTGGCCTGGGGAGAGTCATGGGTGTTGTGGCCGAGGTTCTTTCTGATGATGCGGGACTTGTGTGGTCAGCTGAGACAGCTCCTTTCCAGGTCCATATCGTGACTATTGGTGATCATCAAGATGTTCTCAAGCAAGCCCAAGACCTCAAGGAGTCACTTGAGAATGAAGGACTTAGTGTGTTGTGGGATGACAGAGATACAGGTCCTGGAGAAAAGTTTGCAGACTCAGATCTTATAGGTATTCCACTTCGAGTTGTGCTTTCTGCCAAAACAATGGAATCTGGCACTATTGAAATCAAAAAAAGAACTGAAGAAAAACCATCTCACATTACTGAAAACGAAGCTTTCAACGGAAGGGTGAAGGAGTTGCTTGGAGAGATGTAATATATGGTTCTAAAAAAAATACAAAAAAAATACAAAAAGTGGAAACAAAAGCTTGTTGATTGGAAGCCGTCTCTTTCTAATGATATTGGTATTGATCTGGGAACAGCAAATACCTTGGTATATGTCCGCGGAAAGGGAATTGTTATCGATGAGCCGTCGGTGGTAGCGGTTAACCAAAAGACTGGGAATATTGTTGCTCTCGGGGTAGAGGCAAAGCGAATGCTTGGTCGTACACCGCAACACATTATTTCAGTAAAGCCGCTGGTTGATGGTGTTATTTCTGACTTTGAGGTAACAGAAGAGATGCTTGCTCATCTAATCAACAAGGCGCAGGAAGGGTCAAGAAAAATTCTTGGTCCCCGGGTTGTTGTTGGTGTTCCTTCAGGTATTACAAATGTTGAGATTAGGGCTGTTCGGGATGCTGCACGGAATGCGGGCGCACGCGAAGTGCATATTGTCGAAGAGCCAATGGCAGCTGCTATTGGTATTAAGCTTCCTGTGAAAGATCCTGTTGGTTCTATGGTTGTCGATATTGGTGGAGGAAATACAGATGTTGCCGTGGTGTCACTAAACGGTATCGTTCAATCGCAAAACTTACGTGTCGCTGGAGATACATTCAATCAGAATATTATTTCGTATGTTCGAGATGAGTTTAAGATCTTGATTGGAGAAAAAACAGCAGAAGATCTAAAAATAGATATTGGAAATGTTATCGTTGATAAAAAAGATACAATAGAGGTTCCTGTAAAGGGACGTGATCTCGTAAGTGGACTACCGAGAGAGGTTATTATCACTGATGCAGACATCAGGGGAGCGATTGCTCCGTCGATTGATAGCATCATTGAGACTGTTAAAAGCGTGCTTGAAACAACACCCCCTGAGATTCTCTCTGATGTGATGACTCGCGGTATCTACCTCACAGGGGGCGGTGCACATATCAAAGGTCTTGCTGATGTATTGGCAGAACAGCTCAAGATACCAGTCTATATTGCAGATGATCCCCTGACTGCTGTAGCTCGTGGAACAGGCATGATTCTCGAAGACATAGAGGCCTACAAAGATGTGCTAATTGCAAACGAAGATGATCTTGCGCAAAAGAAATAAGAAAGGGAGGAAGGTCTTCTTTGGGGTAGTTATTGTTATTGTTGCTGGACTTTTTGTATATGGAGGATTGTTGAGGCCGGTGGTGTATGTCGCCTCAAGACCTTTTATTTTTATAGGAGAGAAATCATCGGACCTTGTTGGTGTGGGGAAATCTTTATTTTCTTCAGAGCGAGCACTTATTGAAGAAAATAAAATATTACAAGAACGAGTTAATGTTCTTGAGGGACAGATTGCGCTTGGTGATAGGGCTGAAGTTTTTAGTGAGGAAAATCTTTCTACTGCAAAAGTTCTCGTGCGTCCTTCGAAAAACCTCTACGGAACACTGTTGGTTCGGAAGACTGGAGAGGGAGAGGTCTCTGTTGGAGACGCAGTGCTCTCAAGAGAAGGTTCTTTTATCGGTCTCGTTGATGAGATAACATTTTCATATATAAAAGTGACACTTTCTTCGCACCCTGGTTTTTCGCAAGATCTTACTGTGGAGCGTTCTGGAATACCGATTACTGTTGTTGGAAGAGGGGCAGGAAACATGAAAGCGGAGTTGCCGCAGGGTGCTGATGTTGAAGAATTTGATGTCATTGTGGATCTTGGTTCAGGACGAGTGGTTGCAGAAGTCGGACAGGTTGATGCTGATGAATCGAGCGCCTTTACTACCGTATATATGCGTATGCCAGTAAATATTTTTGAAATAACAGAAGTGCTTATTGCCCCAAGGCTCGAGTAATATGGTTTTCCGAATAAGTACATTTGTTGCCATTGCTTTCGTTGTTTTGTTCGCACCGTGGTGGCTTACTGCCATACTGATATTAATTCCTCTTTTTTATTTTAAGTGGTATCTAGAGGCAATTTTTCTGGGAGTTATATATGACATCCTTTTTTCCGTACCCGTTTCTTATCTGTACGGGATAGAAATGATTGCAACTATATATACGACGCTGTCTTTTATCGTGTTTTATTTTCTCAAAAAGAATCTCTTTTGGACGCAAGAATGGTAAGGGTCACTCCGATGTTATTTTCATAAGAGTACAGATATTTTCTTGCTAGAAAATTCTTCAGTCTCACTTGCCCAGCTCCGAAGCCTCTTAGAAAATACATCCTCATTTTGTTGTTCGTGCAAGACGAAGTTATTTGTAGTGAGTGTTGAGTTTGTTTTATTCGGCTCTTTGAAAGAAGAGCTTAGAACAAAAAAATAGTCTCTTTGGGAACCGGCAGACTGTGTCTTGAGCTCATGTATAATGTCA
>Ga0306869_1000648_pt1 | contig 15195 bp, 25 predicted proteins | sample AntRauTorckE6833_FD_190421 | JGI IMG/M metagenome (GOLD analysis project Ga0306869, IMG submission 190421) | Saline lake microbial communities from Rauer Islands, Antarctica - Metagenome Torckler E6 #833 (v2) (version 2) | ecosystem: Environmental > Aquatic > Non-marine Saline and Alkaline >... | reverse complement strand
ATTAATGATTTCAACTCAATCAGACAATTTCAAGTTATCAGAATGGGCAACAAATAAATACAACATGATATACCCTTGTGAACAGAAGGAGCAGTTGATAGAGGGGTTAGAACTTTATAAACAAAAGATTGCAGACTTGTATCAAGTTGATATAAAAGAAGTAACAGTAATAATCACAGATGGTGATAGAGCAGGCAAAGGAACAGGATATCACTATAAAGGTTATGCTGGTGATATCTGGACAAAAATAGGATTCTTAGACAAAATATTTACAAGTGTAGAACAGATGAAGATAATTGAGAAATTGAACATTTTCACAGGGAGAGGGTTGTATCCATTTAATCAAGGTTTTATCCATGTTGATGTAAGAAGAGGGTTATATCCAGTATCAGACAATGCTAGGATTAGTAGATGGATAAGAAATCATGATGGTAAATATCTTGTTTATAAGAAAGATTATCAAAATAAGCCTTTCAATGGTTTAGTGTATCCTTTAGGGGAAGAGTAAGAGGTATTCGAAAATATAAGGAGGTTAAATAATGGATTTAACTAATTTTGGGTTACAAGTTTTAGCTGGTTTATCACCAATTTTAATCAGTTTAGCAATTGCACTGTTGGGATTTGGATTGAACTTTTTAAAGAAGAAGGCTAAAGAAATTGATAATAATGTTATAAGAAAATCAGTATTGAGTGCAGTATCAGAAGTAGATAAAGTTGCCAAAGATGCTGTCAGAAAGACCAGTGGAACCTTCACAAAATCTTTGAAAGAAGCTAATGAGGATGGAAAATTAACACAGGATGAGGCTAGACAAGCAATAGAACAAGCTGCAAAATATATAAAAAATAATGCAAGTAATTATGCTCTTGAGGTAATTAAAAATAATATTGGTTCACTTGAATATTATTTAGAAGATTTACTAGAAGCTAAATTAGTTGAAATGAAAGATGGACAAGCAATAACAGAAATAAAAGGAATATCAAACCCAAACTTATCAAGTCAATAAAGGTAGGTGGTATAGAAGCTGGAGTCAATAAAGATGGAGTAGCAGTAAAATATCAAAATGGGAATTTGAATGCTGCTATTTCTAGAGATTGGGATAAAGAAATTAGAGCTGGCTTTATGTATGAAATGAAATTTTAGGAGAGGAGAAATCCTTTCCTTTTTTTTCTTTAAAATTAATTAAAGTTTTTTCTAAAAATCCCTTTACTTTTTATCATTTGTATATTATACTATATTTAACATTGGAGAAAGGGGTGAGTAAATGAGATTGTGGCTTGATAGAGAAAGGTGCAATTTGTAGACACTTTAAGGAGATGAAATAATATGGGAATAGATATTAAAGAAAGTGACAGAGTGTTTTATGGTGGAGCTTGGTGTAGGGTTTTTAGTGTTCATGATAATTTTGTTAGAGTAAAATTTACAGACCAATTAATAATTCTGAAATTTAAAGAAATAAATAAGGTGATTAAAATAAAAGATTGGATAAATAACAATCATACTTGGAACCAAAAATCAATTATTAATTTAAAGGAGGAATAGAAATGAGAATGATATCTACTATATTGATAATTATTTTATTAATGACTTTGAGCTTGCCTGCTTTTGCTGAAAAATATTCTTCTGATATGACTAAAGCAGAAATGAAAGAGCAAACTAAAATAAATTTAGAAACTTATATAAAGGAAGAAAAGAAAGCATAAGGATTGAGTTTAAGTAGAGATGAGAAAATACAAAAACAAAAGAATATAGCCTTGGAATACATGGTTGAAAAAGAAAAAAATAGAAAGACAAAAACAAATTGATAGATTTTGGTTTGGAATTGGCAGCTTAATACTTTTTTCAATATTTTTGAAATAAACCCTTTACTTTTTACAAAAAATATAGTATAATAATATTGTACTGAAAAAGGAGGTGTTAATTATTGCTAAGTATAAAGGAAAATCAAAAATAGGATTAGATGCAAGAAAGCTAAAAGATGGTACTATTAAAAAGAAGGGGATTGGAATTAAATCACCTTATTCTCACAAAGAGCTTTGTAAAAAAGTTAAAAATAAATTTGGTGGGAAATGGAAACCAAAAAAGAAAATGTGGTCTTATCCATTAGAAATTGAAGTGGTAGATTATGCTACTGAAATTTGGAGCAAAAAAGGGTTCACTTTAGAAAAGAGTGGAATACTAAAAGAATGGTATGAAAAAAGAAAAATAGAAAGAGAGAATTTGCTAATTAATAAAGATAGAGAAGAAGTTAGACCAGAAGAATTAGATACTGAATTAGCAAATACACTTTATGATTTTCAAAGAGTTGGTGTAAATTTTCTAACAGAAACCAAAGGTGCTATTTTAGGTTTTGATATGGGACTTGGGAAAACCATTACCAGTTTAGCAGTTTCAGATATAATTAATGCTAGCAAGGTTTTAATAGTCTGTCCTGCCTCACTTAAGTATAATTGGGCAGAGGAAATAGAGAAGTGGCTGCCAAATAAAAAATATTCAATATTAGATGGTAGCAAAAAGAAAAGGATTAAGGCACTTAATTCTGATGTTGATTTTTACATTACTAATTATGCAAGTCTTAGAGAGAAAAGCAGAGTTAAGGTAAATGGCAATTGGATTAAAATTGATAATGAGCTTTTTAAAGAAATTAACAAGCAGAACTTTGACATTGGAATTTATGATGAAATTCATAGGGCAAAAAACAGGAAAAGTCAACAAACTAAAGCTCTGTATAAGATTGCTAATGGCATAGATAGGAATTACTTATTAACTGGTACCCCAATTATAAATACTCCAGAGGATTTATGGTCATTACTTCACATAATAGATAGAAATAAATTCAGTAGTTTTTGGAGGTTTGTTCACAGATATTGTGAAGTTTGGGATAATGGATTTGGTAAAGAAATTGGTAGTGCTAAAAATCCTAAAGAGTTTAGGGAAATGCTAAAGCCTTATATGCTAAGAAGGCTTAAAGAAGAAGTTATAGAAGGTATGCCAGAATTAACTAAACAAAAACAATGGGTAGAGTTAGAAGGTGAACAAAATAAAATTTATCATCAGATGGAAAAAAATATGATAGCAGAACTTTCTGAACAAGAAGAAATAAAAGCACCTATTATTATTTCTAAAATTATGAGATTAAAACAAATTTCTGTTAGTGAACAATTATTAGCAGAAAAACCTTCTCTTAAAAAATTTAAGAAGTCTGCTAAAATTAAAGTTTTAAATGAGATTATAGATGATTCAGGTGACCAAAAATTAGTAGTCTTTACCCAATTCCAAAAATCAGCAAAGCTACTTGCTAAACTGTTAGATAAGCAGAAAATAGGGTATGGAATAATACATGGTGGTGTTAAGACTGAACAAAGGCAAAAAGAAGTTAATAAATTTCAAAATAATAAAGATTGTAAAGTTTTCATTGCTACAATTAAAACTGGTGGATTAGGATTAACATTGACTGCTGGTAGCATAGCTGTTTTCTTAGACAAAGACTGGACTACTGCTAATAATAATCAAGCTGTTGATAGATTGCACAGAATTGGTCAAGAGAAAAATGTTACAGTTATAGAATTGTTAGCTAAAGATAGTATAGAAGAATACATTGAAAAATTATTAGCTGAAAAGCAAAAAACTTTTGACTCTTTGATAGAAGGAAAAATAACACCAAAAGAAATTTTATTGAATCTGAAAGGAAGTGATTAATGGATAAAAATATAACTACTATATCAATTGAACAAGATATTATAACAACAGAAGATAGAGGGGTAATAAGATTAACTCCAAACCTAAAATTAAAAGAAAAATTGGGGGAAGATTGGAGAGAAAAATTTGAATTGGTAGATATTAGTTATAATATGATAGATAATGGAAATGAGAAAGTTCATTACACAGTGGATTTGAAGGAGGTAGAAAATGAGTGTTGATAGAATTAGAAGGGTAGAAAATAATAATCAGATGGAGAATGTAGTAGATGACTATGTAACTTTAGGGTATAAAGTTGAATCAAGAGGCCAAAATTCAGTTAAGCTAAAAGAGAAGAAGGATTGGGGTAATTTAAGTGGCCACATAATAATCATTCTTTTAACTTTTTGGTGGACTGCAGGAATTGGTAATTTAATTTATGCCTTAATAAAACATTATGGTGGAGAAGAAATAGTAGTTAAGCAAATTAAGGAGGTGAAAAATAATGAAAGCGATTAAAAATAAAGGATTAAAAGAATTGGAATCATTACAAAATAGGGTTTATAGACAAAAAGGTTTAGGAAGAATTAGTCACCAAGACTTCCTAAAACTTACTGATAAGATAGAAAGTTTGATTGAGCTTGTAAAAGAAATTGAAGAAAATGATAATAAGCCTTATGAAAAATAAGGTTTAGAAGAGGGGTGAGCTAATGGAAATATCTTATAGTAGAATGTCTACTTTAAAAAGGTGTTTTAGAAAATATTATTATAGGTATGAAAAGGGGTTAAGAAAGATAGAACAAGCATCTCCACCAAGAATGGGAAGTATGGGTCATAAAGCCTTAGAAGAAAAATGGAAAGGCAATGACTGGAAACAAGCTATAATAGATTATTGGAGAAAAGAAATGAATGGAATTCCAGAACAATTTATAGATGAAGATAGTAAGAAAGAAATAGAGTTAGTTACTAAAGTAGTAGAAAGATATTTAAATCAATATGATTATTACAGAAGTCCAGATGAGATTGATTTAATTGAACCAGAACTTAGATTTTCAGTAGATATTCCTGGAACTGATAATAAATTAATGGGGTACATGGATAAGGTTATTGAAGTTCCTGGTGAAGGAGTTTGGTTAATTGACCATAAATTTACTACCAAATCACCTAAAACTAAAACTGAACATTTAGAATTGAATGAACAAATTGATGATTATACTTGGGCAGTGAGTAAAATGTTTCCAGATAAAAATATAATGGGTGCTATTTGGAATGTTATAAAATTAGATTTACCAACTGTACCACAACCTATTAAAAATGGAAAGAGATTATCTAAAGCTAAAATGACTACTGATTATAAAACTTATTATCAAGCTATTTTAGATAATAGTTACAATCCTAATGACTATGAAGATTATTTAAGAAGGTTAAAAAGTGAAGATGATAAGTTCTTTAAAAGAGAATGGATAGATAGAGATGCTTATGAATTAAAAAATATTGAAAAAGAATTGGTAGCTGTATCTAATTTAATTAACCATGTTGATAAAGATATTAGAAGTAGGAATATGGGTCAGTGTTATTGGGATTGCCCTTACAAACAATTGTGTCTAGTAGATAAAAAGGGTGGGGATAGTCAATCTATTATTGATGAATACTTTACTATTAGTACTATTAGAAAACAAAGAAAACAAGAAAAGCAATCTAAAGAGGACAATAACAATGTGTTTTAAATGGTCAAGCTGGGTAAGACCTTGGACAAGAGAAAACTTTTTGGTTTAGAGCCAAACAATAGGGGTGGCAATTTGTTTGTGGTGAATGTCTAGAGAAAAAGGGAGGAATAGAAGATGAAAAAGAAAGTGTATCCATTGCTAAGAAATTATCCAAGGTAGTGAATCAGCTGGAAGAGCTGAACAGTTTTTTAGAAAGGAGGAATAACATTGAAAGGTAACCCATATTTATGCCTGCCAGAGTGTGAGCATTTGAATATTACTGAAAAAGAGCAAAACCAATTACCGGGAAAGCCTAGCCATAAGTGTGACAAATATAATAAAAAACTTTATCATAGAGGAAGGCATCCATATTTAATTAGGTGTGGTGAGTGTTTATCTTTATAAGGGGGAAAAATAATATAGAGGAGGGGAGCTAAATGGCTAAAATAGAATGTGAAAGATATGACAAACCTTATAATCAAATAAAACAAGGTGATATTATTCGAGTGTTGCCTGCTGAAAATTTTCACAGAATGATTAGAGACTCACAAGGAAAACTTATAGCTGTTAGCATGATAAGTGGTAATAGAGAATTTAATAAAGATTTTGAAGGGTGGAAAGTTAGGGACTTTGCCAATTGGTTAAAAAGACAATATCCAGGTATTGAAGATGTTTATCATTATTCTAATGATGAAATAAAAATAGTTATTAAGTAACAAATAATCGACAAAGGAGGAATGAAGTATGGATATTAGAAAAGGTAATTTAAGAACATTATGGTATGAAGATACAGATGGTAATATTATATGTTCACCATATTTTGAAGGTGAACCAACTATTCCAGAGAAGGCAGTGTATCAAGTTTCAAGATTCCCTACAGAGTTAACTGAAACTTGTTTAGAAATTACAGAACAAGAAGAAGTTGATAACTGTGACCATCTTAGAAAATATATAAGAGAAACTTGTGGATGGATTGAAGGAGTAAAGGGCAGAAAATGTAACAAATGTGGTGGAACACAGATTAGAATGGAAAGACAACCATGGCCTGAAGAGTGGGAAGGAACGGGTAGTAGAGAAATCTACTCTGCTACCTCTAGCTGGTCTGAAGACCTTGTATTAGCAATAGCTAACAGTGGTGATTATTCATTATCAGCATCTATTATCATTGCAGCTACTTCTTGTGAACGGTGTATGAATGTACTAGCCCACAAATATGGACTAGATTGGGGATATGAAGAAGGGAGTGAAGACTGGAAAAAGACAAACACATCATGTCAATTTTGTGAATAAAACATTATCATAAGTTAGAAAGAATACTATTGAAAGTTGGTGATAAATTTAAAAGTCAATCAGGAACAACATATCAGATTTTACATGTAGACTGTGATAATTGTATTGAGAGAAAAGAATATTATTGTAAGGTAGTTATGGGTGAATTCGAGGGAAGGACTAGTTTATTCTATATGAATGAGGTAGATGAAATAGTCTATAACTAAGAAAATAGCATAACAGGGAGAGTACTGAACTCTCCCAATCATGTTGGGATGGCAGAATTGGTAAATGCAGCCTCGTAGGCAGTGAGAATAACAATTATAAATGTGCCCTAAAATAATTCTCTTGTAGGTTTGAATCCTACTCTTGACACCAGTAACACCAAAAGACTAGAAAAGAAAGGAGGAATGAAAATGAGTAAAGAAATTAATAAAAGCGATTTATTTAACAAAGATGAAAAAATAATTTATAAAGGTGAAGAAATGGATGTTTATCATTTTATAGAAATGCTGATATCCAAATCATATAAATTAAACACAGCTATCTCTGTAGATAAAACTGAGATTGGTGTAAGGTTGGTAGATTTAGAAATATTAGTTCAGATAATATTAGAGACCAACCTCAAAGATGAATTACTTGAATTAGCAGATGAAGAATTGAATAACTTTATAATTGAGCTCAATTCAAAAATTAATTATTTTGAAAAGCTAAAGAAATATCTGAACAGAGATATACATCTTGGCAGAATTGAGATAGAAAATGATTTTAAAAGAATGGTGAATAAATTTGAAGTTGCTCATAGTTTGGATATGAAGAAAGTTCTAATGGGTGCACTGGGAGTGCCCTGGCATAATGTAAAGTATAAAGTATTTAAAAATATAAAATAGGAGGAATAAAATGAGTTACAGTTAGAGCAGTTTTAGTAATTATTAAAGGAGGTGAGAGTATGAAATTACAAAAACATTCTACTTTTTATTGCGATGCTTATAATCGCAAGCATTTTTGTACATGGGTACAGCATAATGAAGAAGTATTTGATATCAAAGACATATTGGTACATGAATAAGTAAAAGGGGCAGGTTTATTCCTGCTCCCCTTTTAAAAAAGTAAAAGGATAGATGATAAAATTATATTAAAGGAGAAGTGAAAATAAATGATAATTTTTATTTTAACATGGTTATACCTTGTAATGAGTGTATATACAATATCTAGTGTTAGTGGTGTATTTGACTCTCTTAAAGTAGGTCAAAAAATTGGATTTACAGAAATACTCATATTTCCAATTGCATTATTAACCTCACCAGTTGTATTTTTAATTTTATTAATTAGAGATTTTGTTGTAAAAAATAAATAGCAAAGGGAGGTGAAAACAATGGCAGATAATTTTAATGCTGCAAATTTAAATGGAAGGTTAGAACAAATTGCAAATACACTTTATGAAACTGAACTATTATCTTTACAAAATAGGGAACTTCTTTTTGGGGATAAAACCTTGATTGAAGAAAATGATGAAAATATTAATTGTTTTGCAGAAAACATAGAAAATATAGCAAAAAGAGTTGAATCTATTTATGAAGCTCAGTCAGATATTTATAAGAGACTTTAAAGAAAGAAGTAAAGAGTGGGAAAAACAAACACTTCCTGTCAGTTCTGTGAAGAAAGTATTATTAACTAGATTTTACAGGGGAGGGTGTTTCATACCTTCCTCTGTTTATAAAAAATATGATGGAGGGAGAAGAATAAATGAAAGAAAATCAATTAGAGACAGGTGATATACTGTTTGAAAAAAGTAAAAAAATTTATTCCAGACCTATACAGTGGTGGACTAATTCACAATACAGTCATGTAGCTATGGTTTATGAATACCCTATGATAATACAGTCTCGTTTATTCAGAGGGGTTCATATCACTCACATAGATACACTTGAAGAATTTGATGTTTATGCTATGATAGAAGGATTGAGTGGTTATCAAAAAAATACCTTAAAGGAAGTTAGTTTAAAATACTTGGGGTTGAAGTATGATTTAAGACAAATTTTTGGTTATGTTAATATGAGCATAATCAAAGGAAGGAATAAATTAAATAATCCACACCAAATAATTTGTTCTGAGTTAATAGACTTATTGTATATTGAACTGTCAGTAGATTTGAGAAGAGGAATTTATTTAGGGGATGTTACACCAGCTGATTTGACATTTAGTCCATTTTTAAAATTAAAACAATAATCCTGTTGCTTAATTAAGTAATAGTTGTTAAAGAAATAGAAAAATAGGAGGGATAAAAGTGAATGATAATAAATTTAAAATTGGGGATGAAGTCATATATAATACACCTGTAGGAATGAAAAAAGTTGATATCTTTGGATATATCTATCATGAAAAGGAACATACATGGTTATATGCTATTAAATTACCAACAAACAAACATGTTATTGTTAGAGAAAATACCCTACAGAAAGGTAAAAATATTTTTGGCTTAGGAAAAGGTGATGTGTGTAAACAAGCAGGAAACAATAGACTTAAAATTCTATGTAGAGCTAATGATGAATATGCTAATGAAATAATTTATTTTGTCAAAAATCTTGAGGGAGAGTTTAAAGGCTTAACAGGTGTTATTCCAGCAAAAGCAATTGAAGAAATAATTTATGAATAGGAGGGATAAAAGTGAATGATAATAAATTTAAAATTGGAGATAAAGCTCTGTATACTTCGCCTTTTGGAATGAAAAAAGTTGATAAGTTTAAATGCAAAACATTTACTTGGAAAACAAATGAAATAAACAAAATGAACAAAATATTAGCTGTGGCTGAAGATGAAAGTTTAAATGCAATTAAATATCTAGCAAAAAGAATTGCTGCTTATAATGCAGAAATAATTGACGAAACAGTTAATGAATAGGAGGAATAAAAATGAAGTTTGAAGATGTTAAAAAAGGTATGAAACTGAAACGGATTGGTGATACTGTTGGGGGTTGTAGAAAGGGAGTAATTTATACAGTCAGTAATTTAATTGAGTGTGGTGGGAATTACCCTATAAATAGCGTTGCTTTTGAAGAGTCGTTAGGCTGGTATGCATTGAAGTTTTTTGAACCAGCTAATAAATTTGAAATTGGTGATGAGGTAATGTTCAATGACCTTAGTAGCCTTAAAGCAAAAATATTATTTATTGATAAGGATGACTATGGTACTTGTTATCTAGTTAAAATAGATGGAGATAGAAATGGAAAATCTCATCTTATGTTAAGAGCAGAAGAAACCTTATCACCAGCTAAAAAATCTGATGAGCTAGTAGCCGGTGATGAATTTAAAAGTAGAACAGGACAAAAATATAAAATCTTACATGTAGGTTATGATGGCTATTACAAACAGAAAGAATACTATTGCGAAGTATTGAATGGGCCGCTCAAAACTATGACTAGACTGGTTAATACAGATTCTGTAGATGAAATAATTTATGATGATGAGGTTGAATAATGGAAGAATTTAAAAACATTAGTTATGCAAATGATAATGCTCTGGAAGTAGCAAAGTGGGCTTTAGAAGAATTTGATGCTGAGAATAGAATTAAAGCTAGTAAATTGAAAAGAGTTGCTGATAAAATGGAAGATAAGTATAGAGATACTAGAGAGTATAAAACATTGGTACAGGCAACAAAAATTAATAAAAAGATGGGTTATAGTGTTAGTGCTATTACCTATAGGAAACTCAGTAGGTGATTTTGTAATTATGAAACAGAGAAAAAAGGAGAGTGATAAAATGCATCTAGATGTATTGCAAAAGATACCAGCTGCAATGAAAGTTCTGAAACAATGAGATATAGTAAAAATTATTTAAAATAATTTGAATTAAAAAAGGGTTTTTGATATCAACATAGAATATAGTATATAGGGGTGAAAATAAAATGTTTAGGGCTGAGAGAAGAAGAAAGGTAAGAGAAAAGGCAAAAGATTTCTTATGTGGTGAATTTAACAAAGAGAATTATCCAAAATTAAGTAGACAGGAAAGAAAAAAGTTAGTTAAACAAAAGACAAAGGAGGTGATTAATAAATGGATGTAGAAAAGGAAATGCATGATATGGAAGAAAACTTTTCAGATATGAAACCTACTTTTGCAATCTATGGAGATGTTGGTGTTGGTAAAACTACCTTCACTTCTTATGCTCCTAATCCCCTTTTAATAGATGCAGAAGGAGGTAGAGCCAGTATAGCTAAAACTCCTAATAGTCCAAAAATACTTGAACCAGAAAACCTTTCAGATTTGGGTGAAATTTATTTATGGCTTAAGGCTAATCAAGATAAATTTGATTCAGTTATTATTGATACTCTATCTGAAGTAGAGAAATGGGCTATTGAAGAAAGTATTCAAAAGGCTGTTAAAAAAGACCCAACTAAGGATAAAGATTTAGCCACTAGGTCAGATTACAAGAAAGGTGGCACAAAGGTAGGCAGGGTAGCTAGAATGTTTAGGAACTTGGACATGTATACATTCTTTCTACTACATGAAAGAAGTGATAAAGATGACAGTACAGGTGCAGTTAAACTTGGCCCAAAAGTAATGCCTTCTGTTATGTCTGATTTAAATGGATTCACTGACATTATTTTCTATATTGAAGTGGATGATAGTGGTAATAGAAAGATTAGAACTTCACCTAATAGAAAAATAAGAGCTAAACACAGAATAGGCGAGCTACCAAATGTTATTGACTTGGGAACTGAATTTAAGGACTTTAGAATTGACACAGTCTTAGAAATGATTAATAACTCTTAATAGTAATTATTACTATTAAACAATCTTAGTAAAAAGAACTAATACACTATATATATAAATATATTTATTAAAAAATTTGTTAAAGTATATATAGTGTAGTACAATATTACTAAATTCTTTAAGGAGGAATTTATAATGGCAATTGATATTAATAAGATTAAAAAGCAGTATGAAGAAGAAAATCAGAACGGTGATTTTGAGACACTACCAATCGGTGAATATAATTGTTTTGTTTATGAATTAGAAGGAAAGATTAGTAGTAATGATAATCCAATGATTTCTATTACTTTAAAAGTAACTGATGGTGAATATGAAAACCGTAGACTATGGACTAATGCAACATTAACTCCAAAGGCTTGGTTTAAAGTAGAGGAATTTTTTGATGCAGTAGGCTATGATATGGATAATCTACCTGAGTCAGCAGAAACTCCTCAAGAAATTGTTTCAGCTGTTCAAGATGATGTACTTGGTACTAAAGTTAATGCAGTAGTTGATCACAGAACTTGGAATGGTAAAGAACAAGAAAATGTAAAGAAATTAAAGCAATTCACCCCCATAGGTGATGATGATAGTGAAGATAAACCCTTTTAATTAATGCTTTATTTTTTAACTAAATAAAAAACCCCCTCCCGAATGTTCATTGAAGGGGGTATTACCCTAAAATTTTTACCTTTGAGTAGAGATACCCCCTCTTAGATAAGTTCGGGAGGGGGTTTTTTATCAAAAAATTCAGAAAGTTGATTTAAAGGAGGAATTAAATGTTTATAAAATTTGATGATATATATTGTTCAAATACAATAGGTTATAGTTATGACAGAGGATTAAGTTTGCCAAAGAAGTTAATAGAGTCCTTGAAATATAGTAGTAAACCTTTTGAGGAAGATAGCATAGTTTATATTGAAAAGGATTATGTAGTCTATGCAAGTTTGAAAGTACAAAAAGTTGTTGTAAAAGGTGGTGTTGAAGTAGAGATAACTGATATTAGGTGTAAAGAATACTGCAATGAACCACTAACTGATAGGGAAATACAAGATTTAGAGGGAATAAGTGAAGGCATTAAGCGCATTCAAGAAAAAACTAAATATACTAAAGAGTGTGGTGAAACTAGTTGAAATTCAAACCTATTTATGAAGATATATTAGACAAAAAATTGCCTGAACCAAATGACAGTCAAGAAATGAAAACTACCTGTCCTTTTCACAAAGATAATAACCCAAGTTTTTCAATTAATAATGAAATAGGTAGCTTTCACTGTTTTAATCCTCAATGTGATGCTTCTGGTGGTATTGTTCAATTTGTTAAAAGAATTAAAGATAAAACTAGATATGAGGCAGAGCAATGGTTGGAAGAAAATTATGGGGAAGAATTAAAGTTAGATGAAGTTAATAAAAATAAGAAAAAAGAAAAGCCAAAACAACCTGCTATAAGTGAAACAGAAATTAGAAAGTGGAACACAATCCTTAAAAATTCTAATAAGATATTAAATTTCTTATTGAATGAGAGAGGTATAAATAAAGAAACAATAGACAAGTATCAAATTGGATGGGATGGAAGTAGAATAACTATTCCAGTCAGAGCAGAAGATGGTAAAATTAGGAATGTAAGAAAATATAAACCCAATAGTAATTCCAGTGAAAGTAAACTAATTAGTTATGGGAAAGGATATGGTAGTGCAAGATTATATCCATATGAAAACTTAGTTTATGATAAAGTTTTATTGGTAGAAGGTGAAATGGATGCAATTTTAGCTAATCAATTAGATTATAAAGCTATAACTGTTACTGGAGGGGCTGGAACTTGGAAAACTAAATGGAATGAATTATTTGAGGATAAGGTAGTCTATATAACTTATGATATAGATGATGCTGGCCAAACTGGAGCAGAAAAGGTAGCAAGGCTATTACTACCAAAAGCACAAGAAGTTAAAATAGTAAATCTACCAATCAGCAAACCAAAAAATGGAGATATAACTGATTATTTTGCAAGGTTTGGACACACTAGAGAAGAACTTGATAGTATTATAGAAAATACTGAACCATTTAGTGTTGATGAAATAAATGAAATTCCTTCTGATGATAAAATTTATGATGTTCATTTATCTAATGCTAGCAAAAGCAAATATTATTTTAAAAAGGTAAGAATGAATACTGTAATTGCTGGAAAAGATTTAGCACCATATATCATTCCCAGAAAGGTAAAAACAACTTGCACTATGGATGCTGGTAAAAAATGCAATTTTTGCCCTATGAGATTAAGTAGTGGTGAGAAAGAATATATTTTTGATTCAAATGATGCTGGAATTTTAGAATTAATTATGTGTTCAAAAACTCAGCAAAAAGGGATTTTAAGAGAAAGATTGGGAATACCAAAAGGTTGCTACTCTCACAATATAACAGTAATAGATGCTCAAAATGTAGAAGAAGTAATGATGATGCCTGAACTTGACTTTAGTTCAGAAGAAAGAGAGTATGTTATAAGGAGGGGCTTTTATGTAGGGCACGGTTTAAAACCAAATACTTCTTATGAAGTAACAGGAGTAACAGTTCCAGAACCATGGAAACAATACACTACTCACCTTATAAATGAGGCAAAGCCTTCTCAAGATAATATAAGTAATTTTAAAATGACTGAAGAAAAGAAAGAAAAACTTAAGATTTTTCAACCTTCTAAAGAACAAACAGTAGAAGATAAATTTGATGAAATAGCTACTGATTTAACTCACAATGTAACTCATATTTATGGTAGAGAAGATTTAATCAAAACAGTTGATTTAGTCTACCATTCAGTGTTAGCTTTTGATTTTCAAAATCAGAGGATTAATAGAGGTTGGGTAGAAGCATTGATTTTAGGTGATACTAGAACTGGAAAATCAGAAACTGCACATCAAATAATGAGGCATTATAAATTAGGAGAATTAGTTACAGGTGAGAATACTAGTTTTGCAGGCCTCATAGGAGGTATGCAACAAACTCAGAATAGATGGTCTATTACCTGGGGCAAAATTCCTTTGAATGATAGAAAATTAGTAGTATTAGATGAAGCAAGTGGATTAAGTGAAGAAGACATTGGTTATATGTCTGGAGTTAGAAGTTCAGGTGTAGCAGAAATTACTAAAATCCAAACAGAAAAGACCCATGCTAGAACTAGATTGTTATGGATTTCTAATAGTAGAGATGGTAGAAGTCTTAAGGAATATGGATATGGAATTTGGGCTATTAAAAAATTAATAGATAAAAGTGAGGATATAGCTAGATTTGAATTTGCTGTAGCTTGTGCTAGTGAAGATGTTCCTATGTGTGAAATAAACAAGAAGATGGAATTGCATGGTAAAGTTAAACATCAATACACTTTTGATTTGTCTAAAGATTTAATTCTATGGTCTTGGAGTAGAACTCCAGAACAAATAAAATTTACAGATGATGCTATTGATAGAATATTAGAATTAGCTACTAAGATGGGAAAACAATATAGCTCTAAAATTCCATTGGTAGAAGGTGCTAACCAAAGAATTAAACTTGCTAGATTAGCTATATCAGCAGCAGCAAGAACTTTCTCAACAGATAAAACTGGTGAAAAGATAATAGTCAAAGAAGGGCATGCTCAGTTTGCTCATGATTTTATAGATAGACAATATAAGAAATCAAAGATGGGCTATTGGGATTATTCTGAGCAACAAAATGAGGCAGAAAAAACTGCTATAAATAAAAAAGATGATGTACTTCTCTATCTTAATAATAATACTGATTTAGGTGATTTATTTTTACAATATGATTAT
>Ga0306869_1000645_pt1 | contig 15269 bp, 14 predicted proteins | sample AntRauTorckE6833_FD_190421 | JGI IMG/M metagenome (GOLD analysis project Ga0306869, IMG submission 190421) | Saline lake microbial communities from Rauer Islands, Antarctica - Metagenome Torckler E6 #833 (v2) (version 2) | ecosystem: Environmental > Aquatic > Non-marine Saline and Alkaline >... | reverse complement strand
AATAATAACCTACCAAGACTTCTCACATTAATACGACGATCAATGCGACACTGAAAACATTTCCGTGGGATTGGTATCCGCATTCGACGATATAATTTTAATTCTTGCTGTACAATGCGATAGTTGCGCTTACATTCGGCACACTCCAATACTTCATCGACAACACTGTCACTGACATCTATGATATCATTGGGAATATCTATTACGGGCAAGGTCGTGGATCCAAGAGGCTTTACCAAATCGCCCTGCCAATTATACCCTTTCTCAATCGCTTGATCTTTTGTTAATGGCATAACTTCTTGTGCCATAGTCTCGTTGTATCCAAAGAATGACATCTGTGCTGGCATAAATTCCCCGTACTCACCCGTTTCTTTCATATGCTTAATAATTTCAGGAAGAAGTTCTTCATATTCTTCTTTAGTATAGCGCTTGTTCAATATTATATATTCACCTTTACGTACACTTACGCTACCAAAAATATTATTACTTGTCGGGCAATGTAGTGTATAGCGTGAGTAACTTGATTTATTAGAAAAAATAGTACCCAATGATCGATACGAGTTATCTGGAGTGAGAGACTCATATGCTTGTTCGCATTCACCTGCAACAAGAAAATCATACGAATCTTTTGGGCTATCCGCGTGCATCGAATATGCACAATTTTCTCCGTCAGCGATATTGTAACATTCTTTCATATTTTTAGAGTTGGCTAACTCATGCCCCGTAGAAGCAACACAGTTAACCAGGTAATTTGCTCGCCTTGGAAACTGATGTTGAAATTCTGAAAAATCTAAAGTTGCTCGTTGAACGCCTGAATACGTAGATAGTTGATATTCTTCAATTTTTTTAAAATAATGTTCTTTTGTAAATTGCTCATTCTTAAAACAATATTGTTGTTGACGTAGCCCAATACACATAAAACAATCACTACACCCTCTACAATCGTAACAGAAAGAACTACTGGTAAGACCTGTGCAACTTTCGATATATCGACAATCATAACAATCACGCACAAAAATACCTTCATACACAAGTTCGTTACCACCCATAACACTAGAACAATCTCCACAGTCAGTAGAATTCATACCATAACGACTATAGCTGACACCATCTTGCTTCCACACAACAAATGTCATATAACAATCTTTTGAGTAAAAACAGTCACTTGTATACTCACAATTCGTACTAGTTATGCGATTATCATTCATCAAAGCTAAAACTGGAACCTCTCGCATCAATTCATTATACTGTTCGAAAAAAGGTCGCGAAAAATCATAATCACGACCATATTCATATGAGTCCCAATCATCGCTCCACCAGCATGCATTACAGAATATTCTCATTCCATTGTTTTCTGCATGCACTGAGATTACTTTTTTACTACAATGCTCACATGTGCGCCTGTGAAAAACCATATCGTTACGCCATGCCATGCGGCGAATCATCCGGCACTTCGGACAAAACGTCGGCGCAGGCACACCAATCTTTTCATAGAATGAAAAATCATCTGGGTCAATAGTGAAATTGTCATTGCAGTTTTGGCATTTTCTATCTTCTGAAACCATACTCAACATAATACCATACAACACAGCTTTCGATTATTGCGCTTCGTGTTGCAATGCAATATTTGTAATAGCCCGTGCTATTTGCTCGGCTGCATCGTCATCATAAAAATTCTTAGCATTATCCACCATATTGCTATAGAGCTCTTTATTTGATAATACTCGCTCTATTTCTGACAGTAATACATGTTTCTTAAAATTCATTTCTTCGATAACTACCCCCGCACCAATACGCGCATAATTAAAGGCATTCTTTCTACTATGATCATTATTTGACTCAGAAAATGGTACTAATATTGACGGAACACCCCATGCCGCAATCTCAAAAATAGTAGACCCTGCACGTGAAATTACTAAATCAGCAGCCCCTGCCGCCATACTCATAGCCAACGGTTCAAGAAATGGGAATGCCTTGTATCGACTGGCTTTTGGGTTCCCTTCGAGGATTGCCTGCGTACGAATATCAACTTCATCGTAATTATCTTTTCCCACCTGATGAATAATTTGATACTTCTCGATGAGCTCTGGAAGTGAATCGAGAATAACGTCATTGATCATCACGGCTCCTTGAGACCCACCTAAAATAAACAAGGTCGGAGTCTCTTCTTCAAGGTGCAAATATTCGTGAGAACCATGCTCGGTAGTATGTGCAATAGCGTGACGCACAGGTTGCCCTGTTACCGCCACTTTATCTTTAGGAAAATATTTTGCTGCCTCTTTCCATGACAGTGCGATATATTGTGCGAATTTACCTGTCCATTCGTTAACTCGTCCTGGTGCTGAATCTGATTCGTGAATGATAATGGGAATTCGCATAATGCGCGCAGCTACTACTGTCGGAAATGCTACATACCCTCCTTTTGAAAAAATTACATCAGGGTACACCGAGTACAAGGTCAGTAGTGCTTTTATAATACCGCGTAACGTAACAAAGATATCAGAGAAATTACTGAATGAAAAATATAACCTATTCTTCCCTGCTGGAATTTCGCGAAATTCTAAACGCTGACGATAAAGGGCTTCTTGGTCATAGGGCTCAGTACCAAAATAATATAATTCTGATTCAGCAAATGCTTCCGTATCAATGATATGGTTTAATTCTTCAGCTACAGAAATAAGCGGATAAAAATGCCCTCCCGTACCTCCTCCTGTAAATACTACTTTCATACCTATAGTTTACGATATTTTGATATATTTACAATGATTCCCACCTCAAACAGTGCAAATAACAGCGCCGTACCACCCTGACTTACGAATATCAAGGGCAATCCTGTAAGCGGTAGTACTCCCAAAGCCGAGCCGATATTCAAAAATGATTGCGATACGATGAGCGTCACGAGGCCTACAACAACGTATGTTCCAAACATGGTGCGTGATGATTGCGCTATGCGATACCCACGCAGTACAAAGCCAAGGATCAGCAGCAATAACACAATTGCACCTATGAAACCTAATTCTTCACTCATCACCGCAAAGACTGAGTCACCTGCAGGCTCTGGAAGATAATTAAATTTCTGCACACTTTGCCCATATCCTCTACCGACTATTTTCCCCGAACCAACCGCGATCAATGATTGCTGTATTTGATATGAGGAACCTAATGGATCATGTGTTGGGTCTAGGAATGTTGTCACACGATCGAGCACATAAGGCCGTACTGCTATCAATGCACCAAAGCCGACAAGTCCAAGCACCAATAATATTGCAATATCACGCCACTTTGCACCTGCAACAAAAAACATAATTCCGCCGGCTAGTAGGATTACTAAAACCGTACCTGTATCAGGTTGCAATAAAAGAATACCTGCTGTTATCGCGCTCAGAACTATGAATGGTAGTAATCCCCACTTCATGGATGTAACTTTTGTTTTCACCCACGACAACCACGCGGCCCAGTAAATGACAAACCCAAGCTTCAATAATTCTGCAGGCTGAAATGAAATAGGACCCAAATTAAGCCAGCGACGTGCACCACCATGTTCGAACCCTAGACCAGGAATGAATACCAATAACGTTGCAAGCAAACTGACAATAAAAAAACCGAGGGCGTATCTTTTCCATATTTTATATTCAATACGCGATGATAAATAGAACGCAATACCACCACCTACTAACCCAAGCACCAGCTGGTTAAATAACGTACGATAAAACAGCGATGAATCTTCTGCTAAAACTGATAGTGCCGCCGAGACAAATACAAAAAGACCAAACACAAGTGTTATTCCAACAATTCCTAAAAATATTTTGTCATGTTTTGATGATGTTCGCATACTATCCCATCAGCATAATTATGACCCCACCAATAGCGAGTACGACTGAGAGTATCCAATAACGCATAGTAATTTTTTCTTTACTCCATCCTGATGCTTCGAGGTGATGATGCAGTGGTGCAATCGTAAATATACGCTTCTTGAAAAACCTTCGTCCAATCATTTGGATACTGGATGAGGCGCTTGAGATAACAAGTGGAAATGCAATGATTGGCAATACAATAACTGCATCAGTAAGGAAGGCTACTAATGCCAACGTAACGGTCAAACCTAGCATACCTGTTTCCCCCATATAAAATCGCGCTGGCGGAACATTAAACCATAGAAAAGCGAGTACTCCCCCAACAACTGCGATACAAAAAGCAGCGATAGCAAATTGGTCTTGGAAATACCCAATGGTACCAAATGCCGCGAACGCTGTTGCAAGAACACCTCCAGCTAATCCATCAATTCCATCAATAACACCTCCAGAGAAAGTTCCTACTACAACAAAAATGAAAAACGGTATAAAAAGTAAGCCTAGTGATAATGGCCCAAAGAATGGCACCATAATGCTCGTCACATCAAGCTTTAGAAAAAACCAGAGAGCACCTACTAAACCAATCACCGCAACAGCCAAGATACGTGACCATCGCCCAAGCCCATCAATCTTTTTAATACCTCCTCCAAATATCTGCAACATATCATCAACCAGGCCAATACCGGAAGCAACAAGTAATGCAAACAACGGAAGCCATGTTTGTGATCGAGAAATAAAATCAAGGTCAACAAACAGGCTTTGTGGAAATATCTCGGCAAGGACCCAGATAAACAAAGCAACCAGGATGATAGATATCCAGATTATCACACCACCTACACGCGGCGTGCTTGTTTCAGCGACATCGTCATGGACAGAAGCGAAATTGTCAGCTATATCAGGATTATCTTCTTTATTACCACGGCCTGAGCGCTTCCACAATTTGTAGCGATACATAAGCGTTGAAAAGAATGGAGTAATTCCAATCCCAAACCAAAATACAACAAGTCCGGGAATAAAAATTTTGAGAATGGGTGACATATGATACTAGTATACGCCAGTACGTCTATAGCCTCAAGCTAGCTACTGTGCGTAACCGAATCAATTAACATCTGCATATCTGTAAATCTACCATTGAACGTTGACCCAAGAACTACCAAACCAATAGTGTGCCCATCTGAAATCCTGATCACCATAACCAAATTCCCGCCTGCTGCATCCGTGTAGCCCGTTTTGGAAAATACAACATCATATTCAGCTGGAAGTAATTGATTTGTGTTAGGTAATTGCCGAGTACTATGTCCCGGATTAATTACAAGCACAGATTGAGTACTTTGCGTCAAATAGTCATAATGATTTTGCATGCCGTACTGTATAATCTTCATCATATCCCACGCTGAACCCGTTGCCGTTGGCGTATCGTCATATAGGTCGAGGCCTGTAGGCGATGTCGTATTCCATGTATCCGCCCCGCTACGCCATAGTATGTCGTACATTTTATCTGCCATAGCATCATCATGGTCAAACAAGGCAACTGCGGCATCATTTGACGAAGTGATAAAAGAAAACTGTGATAAATCTTCTATCGTACGCTGTTCTCCAACGCGCAAATAACTATCCCCTTCCTGACTAATAGCATTGCGTGTAAGAATTATTTTTTCCTGCCCATCGTGTAACTCTAACGCAGCAAAAACTGTTGGTATTTTTATCAGAGAAGCGAGAGGTACTATATCGCGTGCATCACGCTCAGCGATAACCATACCTGTTGTAAAATCAAAGACCAGAAAATTCTTTGCGTTGATGCCATCAAACTCTATAATAGGTCTATTAACGAAAGATATTGATGTATCTAAGTGCTCTTGAGGATTCTCATTAAAAAGAGTCCACCCATACCCAGCAGTGAGGAGAATCAATAGCAAAAACAATGCATTAATGTATTGGTACAGTTTCATAGGTGTCTATTCTTCTTCGGCTTCGTTTTTAAGTGAGGTAATTTCTTCTTGAACATTCTCATATTCTGGTAAATCAGATACCGATGAAACACCAAGATATCCTAAACAATCTGGTGTCATCACGTACAATGGACTGCGCTTGTCATTAGGATTCGATGTTTTCACAATAAGTCCACGCATGAGTAAATTACGTAATATAAATGTAGCATTAACACCACGAATATAATCTATTTGTGCTTTTGTTGACCCACCTGTATAGGCTATGATACTTAGTGTTTCCAACGCTGCTTTTGACAAGGGGCTCGAACGTTCTTCTTTTAAAGCCTCGTTAATCGTTTCTGCCAATTCAGGATGTGTACGTAATTCAATTGACTCATCCGCAAAGACTGCCATTAACCCACATTGTAGAGCCAACTCCTTGAGTTCATCTTCATATTGCTGTATCTGATCAACATCAATAGACAGCATCGTAGCGAGCGTAGTTTTTTTCACTGGCTCTCCTTTATAAAAAAGTAGTCCCAAAAGTTGTTGTGTGATAGTACGTGTCATGATTGAGATTTTTGTATAGCTATATCAGTAAATGTTTCGTCTTGTAATACATCGATGATACCATTTTTTACCATTTCAAGCATCGCCAAAAAGCTCACCACCGCATAAGATTTTGCCTGACGATACTCGGTAATAGTTGTTGCTGTTCGTACGCCTTCAGTCATGCGAGTAAATGATGTCTGCAAGCCTTGCTTTACTCGACGCTCCAGATCCTCCATAACATCCTCAATATGCACAACGGTCTTAACACGCTCTTCAGGTAAATCTTGTGTTTCTTTAGGAATTTCATTAAACACAGAGAGTAGTGAATCATGCAACGTATTAACGGTGATACCCTCATCTGGAGCAAATACGATCTCTCGAGCAACGGAATTCCGTCCATAGGTTGGATGAGCATTAAATTGTTGTTCAATGTGTTCTCCTGCATTCACATATACGCGATACAATTTTAGTCTTTCCTCAAGAGATTCAATATCTTCCTCTTCTTCATCCGATAAATCTAGCACGGGTAATAATGACTTTGATTTAATAAGCATCAGTGTTGCAGCAATTACCAAAAACTGCGTCATTGCACTGACATCTATGGCATCTTTATTCTGTATCGATTGAATATATGAATCAGCAACATCAGCCAGCGAGACCTCGTTAATAGCCATCTTTCTATCTTGAATAAGGCGTAGGAGTAATTCAATAGGACCTTCGAATTGTTTTGTAGTAATGATAAATGATGACATATGCAACTTTTTACTAGAAGAAGTATACCCTAAAGAAATAAAGTTATCCACAATCACTTGACAAAACATATGATTTTCTGCTATTAATGGTTATATGGTTACTAACATAAATATCCACGTATATCGACGTTGGGCTCACCGATCAGAAATCGGCTTGTTCGTGCGTTGGATATATTAGTACTACTACCTCCTAAAAGTATATTCCCAACTTTCACTCAACAGGCCAATGACGGCCTGTTTTTTATTACATAACAAATTTACTATGAACACTCCAGAAAAAACAATTTTATTATTCGACTTCATGAGAACACTCTACGATCCCGAAAGTACTTCTCTATATCCTAATACCTATAACATCCTTGAAAAACTTCATCACGACTACGAGATATATATTATCTCTCGAAACGAAGTAGCGCGGCGACCATTACTCTCTGATTTAAACATCAAACAATTCCTAGTCAAGACTTTTTTTACCGAGACAAAAGACGAATTATTATTCAAAAAAATTACCGAAAATAAATCTACGCGAGAATACATTATCATCGGAGACTATGCTCCTGAAGAAATAGATATCGGTAATCAGTTACATATTAAAACTATCTGGCTACGGCAGGGAAAGTTTAAAAATCTCTACCCAAAACAAAAACCTTGGCATACAATACAAAATATCACCGAACTTGAACAACTACTCTTAGCACAATAAATTACATTAGTTATACCTGGTCGATGGCGTCCGGAACCCATCGACCAGGTGTTACTAATACACCATTTGAACCTTAATAATTTCATATAAAAAATGCACCATTATGGATACTATGTACCGCATCTTAGAAGAAATGCATTACGAACTTGGTTTTTGGGATAAGGATTCGCCAAATGAACCATATCGCTATGTACTGTCACCTGATGCAATGCGTCTGGATGATAATTACCAACAGCAACTACAAACTATCGCCGCAGGCGTAAGTGCGTATTTAAAAAGCCTTCCCATGCTTCAGAAACTATCTGAAAATCCAAATGGGGATCATTCTCTTGGATTAGCAAGCACTCTAATCAGACAAGGAAACAATGGTTTTACGCCTAACTATTCCGATACGAGAGCTATGCCTATGTGTAAAGTTGATATCATGATTGATTCAAATAATACATTACAAATAGCTGAATTAGATGCTTATAATCCCCGAGGTATAGCCTATATCATCATGCTTCGTCATATATATCAACAATGTATCGATGAACAGTCGCAAGACTTTATAGGTATGGCCGAGCACTTAAAAAATGTTCTCCCTCAAGATGAAATGAGTTGGATATATGCTGACCGTGAGCGCTATTATGGTCGTGTAATAAATATTTCAAATAATTTATTGTACGATAAAACTGGCATTCGTATGCACGGTATTCAAAGCTCAAAAACAAACGGCGAAGTATATTTACCTAAAATGATTCTTCCGTTTGGAATGAGCAACAAAGACGAGCTTTCTTTACGTGATACGATGATGGAGCAATATCTATCTAATCCGAAAGAATTCTTTTTTCCAGCTATGCCTTGGGTGGGCAGTAAAGGCTTACTTGGTTTGGTATCTAACCCAACTAGTAATTCTATACTCAACCCTCTTTCAGAATCATTTGAGAAAGATACATTCCTATTGAAAAATCATTTACCCGAAACAGTACTTGTGGGTAGAAAATTTCAACGTGATGTTCTTGAGTTTCAAAACACTCACGAGGAATATGTTTTGAAAATGAATATGGCTTCTGGAATGAAGGGTGTATGGATGCCGGGAAATACGAACTTTGAAAATGAGCTTACTATTGCTCAACAAGCGAAAAAATCCAGCTATGTCCTACAGCAATTTGTTGACCAAAAGAAACATGAATTTTCTTATTTTGATGTGCAGGGAGAACTCCAGGTACGCGATGATTGGTATGTACGACTGATAGCTTATATTAGTAGTGATGGACAAATCATCGATGCTGAAGTTACCGCTCGTACTGAACCTGATGTTCATGGTGCACTAGATTGTCTGCAGATTCCTTGCATACTTTCTAAGTAAAACAGTTACACTAAAAAAGCCGCGATGCAAAACATCGCGGCTTAATTATTGAAAAATTACCTAGAACTGATATTGTCCCTTTTTATACAATACTTTTGTACTACCATCTTTTAGATGGGCAGTAATAGTTCGGTCTGTTGTTGAAACAATATCAGTATGTACTACAGAATTATTGTAACCAAGTTTTTTCCATTGTGCTTTTGAATTCTTTGAAGGGTCTCCGTCATAACAATCGTGATATGCATTACCAAGAGCGATATGTGTATTACCATACTTCCCTCCTACGTTCTCGTCATACAATGTTTCTGCCATGAATTTTGTTATACGAGAGAATCGTTTATCAGTCATTGAAAACTCTCCAACTTTTTCTGCATTCTCAGTTGCAATCATTTGTTTGAGAACTTTTTCGTTCTTATCAGCTTTTACTTTTACTACCTTCCCATTCTCAAACCATAATTCAATTCCTGTAATCAAATTACCGTAACGATATAGCGGCTCTGAAAAACGAATCCACCCCTCTGTTTGATCCATATGCGGACTGGTAAATAATTCAAAACTTGGAATATTACGTCCTGAACCTCCCATCCAAGACCGATGCTCCCCAGCACCAATCCATAGATCTGCATCTTTTCCTTCTACGTGCCACTTTACGGTATCCTTGGTAATTTTATTTAATCGCTTTAGGTATCCATCAAGCTCTTTGTATAATTTCTTCCACTCTGCAACAGGGTCTTTTTTATCCAAATAACACGCCTTTATGATTTGATTCCAGTATTCTTTTTCAGACAAACCTGCCTCTGCTGCCATTGCAGGAGTTCCGTACAGTCCCAATGTCCAGGTAAATTCTCCGGCATTTTCTTTCTTATTCAACCATTCACGATACGGTTTTGCTACTTTCCCTGATTGCATGATTTTCTTTGGGTCAACACCTGCCAGTGATTCTTTGTTTGCATCAGCGATTACATACACCTGATGGTCAATAGTATCAGCTAGTGCTTTCATATATTTCCTTGGGAAGAATTCAAGCTGTGACTTTGTCGCAATGTCAAAGTAATCCTTCGTCATATTGATAGTATATTTATCAAAACCTATATCGTCAGGTAAATAAGCAGAAATGATATTACCTCCTGAACGATAAATTGCTTTGCGTAATTCGGCATACAGAGGCTTTGCCGATTCTGGTGAGACTAAACGTACCACGTCTCCTTTTTTGATTCCTTTTCCAGAATTCAAAGCAAAATTAACGAGCACATTGGCGTATTTTTCTAAAACTTTTTGTGATGGGTGGTATGGTTGTTTTGACATATAATATTCTTTACTTGACAATATTTTTTAATTCGAATATAGTAAAGATAGCATGAATATATTTTCAGCACAAACAACTGTCCGTCGCCGTCGCAACCACGCTTTCGAGGTTGCTTGTTTGTGCTTGTAGTATTCAATCCCCATTCTACTCAAACATAAAAAAGCGATCTCGAAAGAGGTCGCTTTTCATTTCTGAACCTTAAAAACAAAAAATTATGATACGAACACACGTAGCATGGAATGCAACCTTTAATGACGTACTAGCAACGATGCCTTGCAACTTTGCGTCTTGGCATTATGTAAAACAGTTTTCTGGATACAAAGATTTCTATCTAAAAAATGGTGGCACAAATATCTTTTGGCCCGAAAAATACGAGGGATTGTTTAATATAGAAAAAGACAAGTCCCTATATGACACATTATCGTACGAGAAAGCTTACTCCTTTGAGTATTACATAACGCAATGGAATAAGCTTGAAGAGATATTGCATGCGCTTATTGTGTTGCATCCAAAAGATTTCTTTAAGATGATTGATGGTGTATTACAACCATTAAGCAAACCTGTATCCGGACTAGAGGTCCTGGAATCTCTGCATGCAATTGCATTACATATGGAAATAGGTACCGAACTAACACATAAGATTATATACCCATCTTTTCGTGTAGCCTCAGCCTTGTTGTATGCAAAAAATATTTCAGAACATAAGGCCAATATGGTTCACGAAATATCAGGCGGAAGTATGTATAAATATGCCAGAAAATCATATGCTGAAAAACTTTCAGAAATATGGGAATCTATAGCATTAGTACAACCTTCTATCTCCAAAGATATCGATGTAAAAATTTACCCTATAAAGTTTATAGAGCCATATCTTGACGGTTCTCAAGGATATGAATCTGAAATCCTGCATCTAAAAAATATTCGCAGAGAACTGATTAAAACACAAGGGTGGACAAACGCAACATTTGACTTGCAGAAACATATCTCTGAATTACTCAAAAGTAAACGGACCGTTATTGACGAAGTTTTAGACACACCCTTTCAAGAATTACGTGATAGACATGTTCGTATTAAGAATATGAAAAGCTCATCTACCTACGGGTAATGAGCTTTTTTTCTCTAATATACTTTGCTATTATAGATATATGGAAATAATATACACAATATACAATATAGAGAATATTGTCGGTGGTCTGTACCAACAGAAAGACCACCTTACCGACACCTTGGTCTTATATGGGCGCGGAGCACCTGCGGTTCCAGATGACGGTTCACTCAGCGTAGCACAAGCAATCCTAGACAATAATTGTGATGTTTTTGTACCAGACTATATTGGAAGTGGGCGCAGCGCAGGGACGTTTACACCAGAAAATTGTGTGCAAACTTTTATTCAACTATACACTGCTTTTAGTAATGGAGCTCGCGCGATTGAACAACAGACCGGAAGATATGATGAACTCAAGTACAAACGTATCATTGTTATAGGGGTAAGTTTCGCTGGGGCATATGTTGCACTTCTACCACAGTATAATCCTTGTATTACTGAATTATGTCTATTATATCCTGTAACTGACCCAAGCGTTATTGGTACACTACCCCCAGAAGAATCCAATGAAGACTTTCTACGTGTCATGCGTGATTTTGGGTACCAATATATTTTTCGAGGCATTGAAGATACTTGCTGGGACAATCATCTTGCCAACAAAGATAATATGGCACCTATCAATAATACAGCTTATTTAGAGAATGCACGACTATTTGTCGCGCATGGCGTACACGATGAAACTATAAACATAGGGCACACGCGAACGTATATCCAAAAAATTCACGAGGCATTCCCAGAACGTACTGAAAACTATGTATTTCGAGAATACGACGGTGGGCACGACAATCAAACCAAACTACCTGCCATAGCAGATTTCTTTACATGGATTGACAGTTAGGCTTTTTTCTTTATTTCAATACCTAACTCTTTCAGCTGAGACTTATTAATTATCTTCTGGAGGATTTTCTTGTGAAAGCAGAACATCAATTCTGTGAATATCTCGCGGAAATAATGCTGCTTCTTTAATATTAGCCAACCCTAAGAACCGAGCTGTGAGACGCTCAAGCCCCATACCAAGACCCCCATGTGGTGGCAACCCTGACCTGAAAGCTTGCAAGTAAAAACCAAACTTTTCTGGATCAAGTCCTTTCCATTTCATTTTCTCAACTAACTGATCGTACCGATGCTCTCGTTGATTTCCTGAAATAAGTTCAAGCCCTCGAAACAGTAGGTCGTAACATTTTGTCGTTCCCTCGTCTTTCTCATCATCCATTGCATAAAATGGTCGTTTTTCTCGAGGGTAATTTGTAATAAAAATAAAATCAGAGTTAAATTCTTTTTTTGCATATTCAGATAACCATCGCTCATGTTCAGGCTCAAGGTCTGGCTCTTGTGTACAATCAACACCTGTTGAATCAGAAATTAATTTTTGTGCATCTTTTAACTTCATTGATGGGAACATGTCATCAATCAATGGAGCTGGAAATTCTGCATCTAATAATTCAAATTCTGCAGTACAGGTTTCTTTCAAATGTTCAGTAACATAATTCAACAACCTGCTTTCTAACTTCATCACGTCTTCAGGACCTTCAATAAAACCAAGTTCGAGGTCTAGGGATGTGTATTCATTCAAGTGACGTGTTGTGGCATGTTTCTCAGCACGAAATACATTAGCAACCGTGAAAACTCTCTCGTACACACCGACCATCATCTGCTTGTACAATTGTGGACTTGTTGCCAAAAAAGCAGTCGTATCATAGAAATAATCAAATTTAAATACTTCTGTTCCTCCTTCTGCATCACCACCTACGATTGCTGGTGCTCGAAATTCGGTAAAGCCCTCGCCAACCAGAAAGTTTCGAAAAGCCTGCAGGATATTATGTTGCACTTTGAAAATTGCACGCTCTCTTTCTCGACGTAATGTATATGGTCGATTATCAAGTAAGGTTTGCAAGTTTAAATCAGCATTATGATCAAATGGTAAATCTTGTGCAGCGCTTAATACGCTAATACCTGTGATTTCTAATTCAATATCACCATTTAATTCACCTGCTTTTACCATTTTTTCAGGACGTTCGTTTACTTTTCCAGTAATTGCAACTACCCATTCTGGGCGCAGCGTTTTAGCTATCTCTAATACCTCAGGTTTTCCAAAGACAACTCCTTGGACTTTTCCTGTCATATCACGAAAATCAAAGAAAGCCATTTTTCCTTGATTACGAACTACGTCGACCCAGCCCTTTATGGTTACTTCGTTTCCCTTTTCTTCTGATAAATTTTTGATTAATGTTCGATTCATAGTTTTATTAGTTATAGTGAATAAGATATTGTATATTGTTAATCTTCTTTGCGCTTTCTGAATATAATCCAGAAGATTATTCCAACGGACAAGAATGCGATACTATCTATGATACCGTCTATTTTGTCTTGGATAAATCTACTTTCTTCTTCTGTGATTATCCGCGCTATACAATCCTCAACTTCTTCTGGTGTTTTTGATTCTTGTTTAACATCTGCAGGAACAAGTCTCGATTCACACATATTGGCCGGGCTATACGGCACTGATTCACTGAACGCGATCTTTAGCCCATTACGGACTAACATCGTGCCACCGATTGCGACAAATACTATTCCTATTAACAGTCCTGCTGTTGGTACAATTTTTTTAAGAAATTCCATAATTATTTTTTGTTCGTAATTAACATTGGTATATATAATATAAATAAATTATATATACCTACCTGAATGAGTTATGTGTAAGATTACTTTTTTGATTGCCATTAAAAATTCCTCACAAATTATAAATAATCTGTGAGGACGAAATAGATTCCGCGGTGCCACCTCCATTCCTCTTTGCCATCGCTTTGCCAAAGAGGCTCTTTGTATGTAATTGAACACCTCGGTCGTTGTCATCCGACTTCATTGGTAGATACATAGTACACCTACATAATCATTTTTGCAACATAATACATAAATTGACATATCGTGTAAAATGTTCTATTATTGTAAATAATCTGAACATTATAAAACTCAATGAACATGAAAAAACTAATTTTTATTTTTATTTTATTCACCTACTTTATTTCTTTTGCACAGACAAATCTTAAACCAACACCTGAAAAATTCAACAATGGTGAATCTGTTTACTCTGTTATATATCATGGAAAAAATATCGGAGAGTTTTGGCCAGTACATGGCATAAACCTTGTAACTAAAAAAACCAATCCCGCGTTATTCCAGGAGAATGTAGACATGGTTATACTTCATCAAAAACTCGGAGGAGTAGCCACTGCACCTGACGGAATGACTTCGGCCTCTATAGGCCTAACTGAAGGGCGTTGCTTGGTCCAAGGTGTTGAATGTGGCACTAATGAGACGAAAGACTATGGGGTCGTTCTCGTACAACATGGTTATATAATTACATTCACTCATGCAAGAGAATTAAGGCAATTTGACACCTTTTACGAAAATCAAAAAAAGAAAGGTAGTACATTGTTTTTTTGCCTAGCATAAAAAGAACTGATATTCATGGAGAAATTCATATGTTGCGTCACAACACCAAGATTCAGCGTTTATTAGTTCAAAGAATAACACCCTCCGGACAACAGATAGGAGTTATTGTCTTCGATGACATGACCACCTACAATCAATCTATACAGATCATGGATGGACTAGATCGTGACTATCAGAATGGTAGTCCAAAATCTAGAACAAAACATATCTATGTACTAGATGGTGGTCCCGCCTACGGTCAGTGTGTCAAAGAAGTAAACGGAAAAAT
>Ga0306869_1000644_pt1 | contig 15273 bp, 9 predicted proteins | sample AntRauTorckE6833_FD_190421 | JGI IMG/M metagenome (GOLD analysis project Ga0306869, IMG submission 190421) | Saline lake microbial communities from Rauer Islands, Antarctica - Metagenome Torckler E6 #833 (v2) (version 2) | ecosystem: Environmental > Aquatic > Non-marine Saline and Alkaline >... | reverse complement strand
CCAGTAAGCGACATCTTGCAGCCGGACATCTGGGGAGTCGATTTTTTGCAGTGCGGCTTGAATTAGAACCGGTTGTTTGAAGCCGGTGATGGCGGCCGTGATCGTGGTGCGATCTTCGCTCAACGTCGTTTTTTGGTACATGTTCCAAAGCTTGTCAAACTCTTTTTGACCGCCGTGGCGGACGGCTGTGCCATAGACAACACCGCGGAGATCGGGGTGAATGTCCTCCGGTTTTTTCATTGCTTTGAAGCGCTTTAGCGCCTCGTCGACAATTGCTGGTTCTTCGGCGAACGAGCTCAAACCCAGAATTGTCGGCCGGAGTAATTTATCAAAGTATGGTTCGGTTTCTGTCCCTGCCCAGCCCAGCCGCTTCAGCTGCGCGGCAACTAATTTTCGAATGTATGACTTCATTGTTTTGCGTAGTTCCTCATCGTCCATAACGGTTCGCACGCTGCCCAACTCTCCGGCAATAATATCCCACACAGCGTTGTTATCTTCGTGTTCATAGGCTTCGAGTAACGTTAAAGTCTCAACTGTGTCACTGTAACCAGCTTTTGCAGATGCAAAGGCATCACTCAAAATCCCCAAGCGATCCAATGGCTTTAGCTGCCCTTTGCTAATAAGTTTGCCCAGACGCTCCAAGTGCGCGGGATTATAGGCGACCCGGTAGAAGCCGCTTTGGTTTTGGTTGTATTTTAGGGCGGAAGTGTTTTTTACTGGAATATCTTTAGTTTTTTGTTCCAACACAGGTTCGAGGTTACCTCCGATAATACTGGGTAGAAGCGGAATTGGCCACAGTGATGACTCACTTTGGCTGGTTTGAGGGTTCACGTAAAAGCGTTTTTGAGATAGTTGTACACTATCTTCGTTAACGGTGGCCGACAGCAATGGATAGCCGGGCAAGGATGTCCAAGCTTGCATAAAATCTTTGACGGGCTTTTTGGAAACGTGCTCCAGTGCTGACCATAAGTCAACCGTATCGGTATTGCTGTACTCGTGTTTTTTGAGATAATAGCGCAGACCGTCACGGAAGTCATCAGCACCAAGATAATCGTGTAGCATGTGGATGACACTGGCGCCTTTAGAGTAACTGATGGTGTCAAAAATGGTGCGGATTTCGTCCGGATGATTGACGGCAACTTCTATGGGGTGAGTGTTTTCTAGCGCGTCGAGGCCGAAGGCTCGCTGCTGGTCATCAGTAATAAACTGCGTCCACATTTGCCAATCTGGAAATAAATGATCGACGGCTAGATATTCGATCCAGCTGGCGAATCCTTCGTTTAGCCAGAGATCCGTCCACCAGCGCATAGTGACGAGATTGCCGAACCACTGGTGAGCGAGTTCGTGTGCGACAACCATGGCGACATATTGTTTGGTGGGCAGGCTGGAATTCTTAGGGTCAACCAGCATACATTGTTCTCGGTAGGTAATCGCGCCCCAGTTTTCCATGGCACCGCTGGCAAAATCCGGTAGCGCGATAATATCGCACTTGGGTAACGGATAATCCAGACCAAAATAATCATTGTAGAATTCTAGGCACTTGACGGCCGTTTCCAGAGCGAAATCCGTAAACTGTACGTTATCTGGTGTGGCGTATGCCCGCACGACCACGCCACCTTTGGTTTTAGCTTCCTTATAACCCAGCTCGCCGTAGACAAAAGCCAGCAGATACGTGGACATCCGCGGCGTAGTTTCGAAAACAGTAGTCTGTCCGGCAATCGACAACTGATGATTGGCAACTGACAACTCTTTGACCGGAGTATTGGATATCACCGTCTCCCCCGCCGGAGTTGTCAGCGTTAAACCGAACGTTGCTTTAGCTTCTGGCTCGTCAATACAGGGGAAGGCCTCGCGGGCGTGGTGGCTCTCAAACTGCGTAGCGATCAATTGCTTGGTCGCGCCATCATGCGTAAACGAACAGGGGTACATGCCGTTCATTGGCGCGGTAATTATGCCGGCAAATTCCAGACGAATTGTGTAGCGGCCAGGGAATAGTTTGTCTTCGGTATGAAGCCGGACTTCGTTGAACGCATTATGGTGGTTGATACGCGTCACGGTAATTTCCTGATTGCCTTTTTTGTCCTGCCTGGTGATATGGGCGGCAGTAATCTTAAGTTTATTTTGATGCAATACTAGGCGTTGACTTGGGCGGCTGACCTTTTGGCCGGTGATAGTTACCTCGCCGCCAAAAGACATCTTTTCCCGGTTTGGGTGAAGCGCCAACTCATAATGCGCTGGCTGGAACTGCTGGTACAGTCGCGTGACTTTTTTACTCATAATGACCTCATTTTAGCGCTTTTTGTTGACTTTGGCGAGGCACAGGGCTATATTATAAGTTGTAATGAGTCGGCCGGCAGGTCGACTTTTTTAATGCCCCGAATCAATGCCCCGAATTTGCCCCGAATTTTAGAGTTTAATATAACAGAGAGGAATAAGTATGGAAGAAATTGATATGAAGCAGTTAGCCTTGGCGCTCAAGACGATTGCCGAGGAAAAGAATTTGCCGGAAGAAACCGTGCAAGAAGTTGTAGAACAGGCGTTAGCAGCAGCCTATCGTCGGGATTATGGCGACCGCGAGCAAGAAGTGCGCGTGAGCATGAACTTGAACACTGGTGAAGTTGATGCGTATGTTTCTAAAGAAGTCGTAGACAAGCCTGAAGACGAGCGATTTGAGATTAGTGTCAAAGACGCAGGTGTCATGAAGAAAAACGCCAAAGCAGGTGATACCATTGAAATTCATGAAAAAATTGAAAATTTTGGTCGCGTAGCGGCTCAGACTGCTAAACAAGTTATTTTGCAACGGTTACGTGAAGCCGAGCGAGAAATTGTTTTGGCGGAGTACGAGGACAAAATCGGCACTGTAATCAACGGAATCGTTAGTCGTGTCGAAGGGCGTGTTGTTCGTTTTGAACTTGGACGAGCTCAGGGAATTATGCCTATGAGCGAGCAAATCCAAGGAGAGAGGTATTACCCAGGGCAGCGTCTAAAAGTGTTCTTGAAAGATGTTGAACGTGGCTTTCGAGGGCCGCAGTTGGTAGTTAGCCGCGGCAACACTGAGTTTGTTGAGTGGCTGTTTCGGGCTGAGGTTCCAGAAATGGAAAACGGTGCCGTGGAAATCAAAGGTATCGCCCGCGAGGCCGGAGTCCGCAGCAAGATTGCCGTAAGTAGCACTGTTCCCGGTGTTGATCCAGTTGGCACGTTTGTTGGCGGCCACGGTACGCGCGTCAATGCCGTCATGGGTGAAGTTGGCGAACAAGAGAAGATCGATATAATCGTTTGGAGCGACGAGCCGGTAGGATATATAACCAATGCGCTCAGTCCAACCAAGGTCACAAGTGTGACTATCGACGAATCTCGTAAAAAAGGTGTCGTACGTGTACCAGAGGATCAGTTGAGTATCGCGATTGGTAAGAGTGGGCAAAATGTTCGTTTGGCTAGCAAATTGACTGGCTACGATTTGGACATAACTGCTGATCAGCCTGAAAAACAAGCGACCACCGAAAAGCTTGCCGAAGAATCGAGCAAACCAGTTGTCCAGAAACTAAAACGCAAATCCGAGCTGGAGAACAGCCTACTAGACGCCATTGAACAGCACGGCGACTAGGTTCGTTATTGTCAAACCCTGCGTAGTTGAAATTACGACTTGAATCGCATCTGTGTATAAATTAGACTAGAAGTAATGGAGCTACGCGATCACACATACGGTAGTTTAGTGGAGCCTGCGTACCCGCCTGAACTGCTAGAACTTACTGATGTTTTGGTTGATGCTGAAGAGTTTAAGGAAGCGGAGAAGCTGCTTGATGAGTATATAAGGCGTGGCGCCGTAGTGCTCACTGAACAGGCTAACGGTGTGGCGCTAAAAGAAATGACTAGCCTGAAAGCGATGCAGGAAATACCCGGGCAGATGTCCCTACTCGTACGATGACTGAGATGATTTTGGCACTCTTGACTGGTGAGTGCTAGTTCTGTAGAATACTTGTGGTAGGTTATAATAGAACTACAAGGGGGTAAGAATAAGCTTATGATGCCCAATTCACCGGATTTTCAGGAATTTTTAAATCATTTAACTGATAACGCGCTTCAGGGGTTGAAGCATGCCGATGCGATTGCGCGTGGGTTTGGAAGCGCATATATAGGTACCGAGCATCTTTTGCTTGGCGTGTTGGCTCAGGATACTAGTATGGGCGCTAAGATTTTAGATAATTTTGGTGTTACGCTGGATCGGGCGCGATTAGCGCTGAATCTGACGCCCAAAACATTGGTCATTAGTCTTGGAGCTAAAGGTTTGAGTGAAACTGCCAAACTAACGCTCAAAATGGCCTACGATGTAGCGCAGGATTTCAACCAAGAATTTTGTGGAACCGAGCATATTCTCTACAGTATTCTTAGTCAGAAAAACGCTCGAGCGACTATTTTGCTTCGCGATATGAATATCGAAGTTAATCAGTTAGTTGCCGAGATAGAGCAATTTCTTAATCGTCAGCAGTACGAGAGCGAAGACACTGCAGCCACAACCACCAAAACATCACGAAAGCCTACTAAGAAGCAACGCAAAACTGCATTAGATTTTTTCGGCTCCGACCTTACTGCTCAAGCCCGCAGCAGCAAGCTTGATCCCCTAGTTGGTCGTGATAATCAGATTAAGAGGTTGGTTACTATTTTGAATCGTCGGACGAAGAATAATCCTGTTTTGATAGGTGAACCGGGTGTAGGAAAGACTGCAATAGTCGAGGGACTGGCGCAACGAATCGTTACTGAAGATGTTCCGGACAGTTTGCTGGACAAGCGCATTGTGATGCTTGATTTGGCAGGAATGATTGCCGGCACAAAATATCGTGGCGAGTTTGAAGACAGATTGAAAAAGGTTATGAATGAGTTAGAGGCTGAACCCAAGACAATTGTTTTTATCGATGAGCTGCATCTAATAGTTGGAGCTGGCGCAGCTGAGGGTGCTATGGATGCTGGGAATATTCTGAAGCCGGCTCTGGCTCGTGGCAAGATTCAGGTAATTGGTGCCACTACCACAGTCGAATACACTAAGTATATTGAAAAAGATGCTGCTTTAGAGCGCCGCTTTCAGCCAATCCAAGTGCCAGAAACTACCCCTGCCGAAACGCTGGCTATCTTAAAAGGATTGCGCAAGCACTACGAGGCTTTTCATAATGTTGCAGTGGCTGATGAAGTGCTCGAGGACACAGTGACCTTTGCCAAGAGATACATCAACGATCGTTTTATGCCGGACAAAGCTATTGACTTGCTTGATGAAACTGGCGCGCATTTGCGGGTCGGAAGGGGTAAAACGCCGCCAGAAATTCGAAAGTTACACAAAGAATTGCAGCTGGTCAACACCCGGATCGAAGACGCTGTTGAAGCCGAAGATTACGAAAAGGCTGCGACCCTGAAAACTAAAGCTAGTCAGTTGAGCGAACAGCTCAAAAAACTGAAAAGTGCTGGAGAAGTCACTGACAAGATTACGATGGAAAGTGAGGACGTCGCAGAAGTCGTTGCCCGTATGACCGGTATACCGGTCAAAAAAGTTATTCGTTCCGAAGCCAAATATTTGCTAAATCTCGAAAAACAGCTTGGCAGGCATGTAATAGGCCAGCCAGAAGCAGTAACCGCGGTTGCGAAAGCTATCCGACGTAATCGTTCGGGTGTTAGTGCCGAACAGCGGCCAATCGGTTCGTTCGTATTCCTTGGCCCAACGGGCGTAGGAAAGACCGAGTTAGCTCGTGTTTTGGCCAGAGAGTTTTTTGGCTCCAGTGAAGCCCTAGTCAAAATCGATATGAGTGAGATGAGCGAACGGCACAATGCCTCGAGGCTTGTGGGCGCCCCAGCAGGGTACGTCGGCTACGAAGAGGGGGGTCAGTTGACCGATAAAATTCGTCGTCAGCCATATAGTTTGGTGTTGTTTGATGAGATCGAGAAGGCCCACCCGGACGTATTTAATATGCTGCTGCAAATTTTGGAAGACGGGGTCCTGACCGATGGCAGAGGTCGGAAAATCGATTTTACCAACACGGTCATCATCATGACCAGTAACATCGGAGCGGACAAATTACAAAAAGAAGCATCCCTTGGCTTTCAAGCTGTCCGTCCAGCCGACTTGCAAGACCTCGACGCCCTTCACGCGGCAAACAAAGGCAAAGTTCAGGATGAACTAAAACGCATGATGCGCCCGGAATTGCTTAATCGCATAGATAAAACGATTATCTTCCGAGCGCTTACTAAACGGGATGTTCTGAAAATTCTCGACTTACAAATTGATGAATTGCGCAAGCGTTTGGTCAAACACGGTCTTGGACTGGAAGTCACGCCCAAAGCCAAACAGTATTTGCTAAAGAACGGCTACGACGAACGAAATGGCGTCCGTCCAATGCGCCGCCTCTTGCAAGACACTCTAGAAGATCACGTTGCCCTGCAGTTATTAGACAACCAGTTTACCCGCGGTGACATAGTCCAAGTAGCTGCCAAGAAAAAAGAGCTAACCTATACCACCGCCCAGGAGTAATAGCGATCACCTGGCAAAACATATTTGACATTCGTACCGTCATGGTATATAATACTCTCAGTAATAATTAGCTGGAGAAGTTCATAGTGAGACATTTTAATAGAGCTACTATCGCAGTATCAATGGCAGGTGCCAGCCTCTTGGGCTGCACAACCCCAGAACAACCACCTGCTTACCAAAATCAAGCTGAAGTAGCACCAGAAGATGATCCCACCTTGCGGGGACGTGTGCCCATAGATCAAATGGTGCCTTTGCCCCGACCTTTATATACTCCGCAGGACTGTACGGCGGCGGAACGGAAAAAAATCGCGTCTCATGTAAAAACTGGCGATGAGTTTACTGCGGAATTCTACGTTCCTAATAGTCCTGACGAGGTGCCAGCAGTAGCCGTCAGAGAAAAATATAGCAACCCACACAACGGTGCTGGTCTATACAACCCCATAGTTCTACGTTGCGGCGGGAAGGTCGTAGAATATGCCGCCATATGGTTTTTAGATGGACCGCAAGACCCATCGACTGATCGAGATCAAATGTCAGTAATGTCAGCGGAAGAGGCAGTATTCTTTGATGGTTCCGAAAGGGGAATTTCACCTTCAAAAACCTCTACACGCGATATTGACGCGTTGGGTCATTTCGCAACCTTGGACGTAGAGATGCAGCGGCATAAAGATTCCGTCCTTGTGAATCTAACCGACGGTGAGCAAAAACTCGGCTATAGTTAATCACTAACCTTGCTCTGCTTACCCGGGTGCTTCGTCTTATGTGCAATAGCTGCAGCTAAGACACCAATTAACAAGTAGCTTTTTCGACCGCGCGAGCTACAGTTATTTTTCAAAAAACAAAGTACTTCGATAACCGGTGATATACTGGTTATATGCGTAAAGTTGGTAAGATTGGTTCTTGGCTGTTTTCTGTTGGGGTTCTGGTGGCGCTTCTTGTAGCGTTTGGGCAGCGGCAGGAGATTTATGATTGGTGGCGGCTGCGGGGGTATGAGCCGCCGGCGCGGATCGCGGCCTTGGCTGATGCCACGACGATGACGGATGAGGGGCGCAAGCTCTTTTATGTACACCGGCCAGAGCTGAATAACGCCGCTCAGTTTAATGCTAATTGCCAGGGCATTGAGCAATCTATTATTCTGGGCTGTTATGTGTCCCGCACCGGTATTTATGTGTTTGACGTGGAGGACGAGCGCCTGGCGGGTGTAGAAGAAGTAACGGCCGCGCACGAGATGCTGCATGCCGCCTACGATCGCCTAAGTCCCGACGAAAAGCAGCGAATTGACACGATGACTCAATCCGCCTTCGATGCCTTGGACAATGAGCGGATTAAAACAACAGTTGCCGCCTACGAAAAGCGCGATGTCTCTGTAGTGCCAAATGAGCTGCACTCAATCCTCGGCACCGAAGTCCGGGAGTTGCCAGCCGAGCTGGAGACATATTACCAGCGCTATTTTGATGATCGAGTTAAGGTGGTGAGCTTTTCTGAGCAATATGAGCAGGCCTTTACGGCTCGCAAGAACAAGGTGGCTAACTACGACGCCCAGTTGGCACGGCTCAGAGAGCAGATTACGGCTGCCGAGCGCCAACTCGACGCTCTCAGCCAAGCGGTTGGTGCTGAACGGGACCGGTTGAACTCTTTGCTCACCAACGACCAAACCGAGCAGTACAACGCTGCCGTACCGCACTTCAACGCCCAAATTCGCCAATACAATAGTCTGCTGGCAGAGACACGCCGTCAAATTGATCAGTTTAATGAAATCGTCGCGGCTCGCAACAATGTCGCCATAGAGCAACGCGAACTTATCGAGGCGCTGGACAGCCATCTCGTCCCGCAAGCCCAAGAATAAAAGCTATTATCAATTAGCCATGTGCGATTTGCTATGCATTGCCCATGCATCGTAAATTGCTAATTGCCAATAGGAAATTTATACTGTCTATATGGTAAAAAAACCGGCAATAAAGTACACCTGCACCAGTTGCGGGGCAGCACACAGCAGCTGGAGCGGCCGCTGCAACACTTGCGGCGAATGGAACACGCTGCAAGAAGAGCTTGTCTTAAGCACTAACACAGCCGCGCGCGGCGGCACGGTTCTGCGAGCCGAAAATGTTACCAAGCTGGTCAACTCAGACCAAAAACGACTGGTTAGCAACATTACCGAGCTGGACAATGTGCTCGGCGGCGGTATTGTCGCTGGCAGCGTTACGCTGATCGCCGGGCAGCCAGGAATTGGTAAGAGTACATTGCTGTTGCAGCTAGCTTACGCTGCCGCGGCCAAACACACGGTGTTATATATCAGCGGGGAAGAGTCAGCTCACCAGATAGGACTGCGCGCTAAGCGCCTGGGCGCCGAGCGGCAAGAATTACAATTAGCCACCAGCACCAGCGCGGATGACATCGCCGCTACGATTGCCGCCGGCACGTACCAGTTAGTTATCGTGGACTCCATCCAAACGCTTAGCTGCGCGGCGATTAGTTCCGCGGCTGGCAGTGTGACGCAGATTACCAACAGCACGCAGTTATTGACGGTTGCCGCCAAGCAAGCCAACACTGCTGTCATGCTAGTCGGCCACGTTACAAAGGAAGGTTCAATTGCCGGACCAAAAGTTCTGGAACATGTCGTAGACGTGGTGCTGCAGTTGGAAGGCGATCGCTACGGCGGCTTCAAAATCCTGCGCGCCGTCAAAAACCGTTTCGGTTCCACCAATGAAGCTGGAATTTTCGAAATGCGCGACAACGGCCTGCAACCAGTTGCCAACCCGTCCGCCGCATTGTTAGCCGAACGCCAAATCAGCGACGGCTCAGTCGTGCTGGCCACCATGGAAGGCACCCGCCCGCTTCTGGTAGAAGTCCAGGCATTAGTCAATAAAACTTCTTACGGCTACCCTAAGCGGGCGGCCAGCGGTGTTGATTTGGGCCGCGTCAATTTACTGATCGCCATGCTGGAAAAGCGCACTAAATTACAGCTCAGCGACCAGGATATTTATCTGAACATTGTTGGTGGGATGAAGATTACCGAGCCAGCAGCCGACTTGGCGGTCTGCATGGCAATCGGGTCGGCAACCAAGGGCTTGCAACTCAAAACCAACGCCGTGGTCTTTGGAGAGGTCGGCCTGTCCGGCGAAGTCCGCCACGTGCCGCATGCCGATAAGCGCTTAGCCGAAGCCAAAAAGCTAGGCTTTGATGCCGCCATCGGCCCGCGTATGAAGACTGTTACAAAATCAGCGTTCTTAAAAGGTGTCACCGACATAAGAAGTGCACTTAATCAATTTCTAGAAAAGGATTAGTTTTTGGGCTAGTTTTTGACCTCGATGTCGTCGGTGGCGCCCTTACTATCTTTGATGTAGACACTGGTTTCGTCGGGTAGAGCCGCTGATTGGCAACTAGTTCCACTTGCCGAAGTACAGAGTGCTGCATCTGTGCTCTGTAGGAATACGGTAAACGGCCCGTTACCGCCAACCCACCTAAATCTGGTATTTGCCCCGGTAACTTTTGCTGATTCGAAGCTTAGTGGGTTGGTTTCTTCTTCTGGCTGTTTGCTAGTAAAGTTCACCGTGGTGGTCGCACGGGCATCGTAGAGGACACCATCAATGATTTCGGCTATAACTTGTTTATTTCCTGTTGCGCCGCCGCTATAGGTAAGTGTGACTTGACCTGGTCCGCCAATTTTGACGCTCTGAACTGCCTGACCGTCGACAAGTAGATTTACGGTACCCGGAAAGGCAGCGCTAGAAATTGGGTGTGTGCCTTGCCCGATAGTAACCTTGAAACTACAGCTTCCGCCTGTGCAAGACGTGGGTGCGCCTACGAAAGCAATTTTGGGCTTGGCGTCGCCACAATTGTGAACGTCATCTTTAGCAGTTAGATTCGCGCTGCGACTACTATCGACGAACGTATCGCCAGAGAAAGTTTCGGCCGAGGACTCAAAGATTTCTTTGCGTGCTCTATCGGGTGTGCAGTCGGTAGCGAGCCTGTTGGAAACTATGTCTATAGTTCTCTTAGTGTTGCCAGCCGCTTTTGGTTTTTTGTACCAGCTTGGGTAGAGATCGTTGCTGGGGCTGGGTTCTATTGATCCGATGCCGACGTGACTGCGGATAACATAGGCTGGTTGTTCTTGCACGCCTTCAGGCCGCGGGCGCTCTTTCGGTTCGACACCTTCATGGGCTTCGGTCATCCAGCCGTTCCAGATCGGCCTAGTCATCGTCTCCATAAAGCCGCTCATCTCTACCTGACGGGTGTGGTGGCCAACCCAAATGCCAGCCGAGTATTTGGTGGAGAAGCCCATGAGCCAGCCGTCCTTGGCATCATTCGTCGTACCGGTTTTTAGAGAAAACTTGTGTCCATTATAGCGGTGGATTTTTTGTCCGGCAGGGAAGTAGCTGGCATTTGGATCCGCCATCATATCGGCGATTATGTAGGCGGCATCCGGGCGTACGGCCTGCTCGCCTTCAGTCGGTTTCCACTCATCAATCATCTCGCCCTGGGCGTCTTTAATGTTTAGAATGTAGGTCTGAGGTATGTTGCGGCCATTGCGGGATATGCTACCATAGGCGTGGACATTTTCGTCCAGTTTCAGAAACGCGCCGTCGCCAATCGCTGATGACGCGTAACATTCACCCTCTTTCGTAAGCGCTTCGTCTTGGTAGCATTTATAGCCGCTTTTTAAGCCTAATTTGCCGGCGGTCTCAATCGTTTTATCTATTCCGGCGATAAGCATGGCCTTAACGGCTGGCACATTACGCGACCCGCCCAAAGCGTAGCGTAGCGTAACCGGGCCAGGGAAGCGAAAATCGTAATCCCACAAGCAATTGCCGCCGTTTTTTGGCCGCTGCTTATTTGTGCAGGGGTAGCCGTCAATCTTGCCCTGCGTGTCATAGAGTACCGAGCCAGCGCCGAAGTCATTGCTGTGCTCCATAAGCGACAAGTAATCATATGGCTTAAAACTGGATCCAGGCGGCAATCGCAGCCGCGCATAATTATTCTGGCCATATTCTTCATTGCGAAAGTCTGAGCCGCCCACCAGCGACACAATCTGCCCAGTCTCGACATCTTCGGCTACAAATGCCGCGCTGTCACCGCCTTGGCGTTGAATCTGCTGCAAACCCTCGGCTACTTGGCGCTCGGCAATTTCCTGTAAGCGCATATCCAGCGTGGTGGTAATCTTCCAGCCGCCGCGCTTAACAGTTTGTCCACCAAATTTTTCCTCCAACTGCTCCTTAGCTGCCAGCACAAACCACGGCGCCTTGATCCCGTCATAGCGAGGTTTACGATCCTTAACGGTAGCCACGACGTCTACTTTTTTGGCTTTTTCCGCGTCTTCTGACTTGATATTGCCGTGCTCAACCATTAAATCAAGAATGTAGTGCTGGCGACCAATGGTATCTTCTTTCTCGAATCCACCGCTGTACGGCGAGTAATAGTACGGTGATTTTGGAATGGCCGCCAGGAACGTAGATTCCGCCAGTGTTAAATCTTTAGCCGACTTCTCAAAATAATTGCGCGCCGCGGCTTCCACACCGTATTCGATGCCGCCATACGGAGCGGCATTTAAGTAGCCCGTCAAAATCTCGTCCTTGGTATAGCTGCGCTCCAGCTCGATAGATAGGATTAGTTCTTTGATTTTACGCTGGTAGGTTTGTTCCCTGCTAACCTCCGGCTGGGTTAAACGTACCAGTTGCTGGGTGATTGTCGAACCGCCTTGCCGACTGCCGCCACCAAAGGCATTATTCCAAGCCGCTCGCGTAATGCCGCGCACATCAAACCCGCTATGTTGGAAAAAATCCTTGTCTTCGATGGCCACTGTGGCATCTTTAATGAAATCGGACATCTGGTCGCCCTGCACGGGAATGCGCTTCACGCCGTCAACATCCTCCCAGAGCAGCGTTTTACCAGTGCGGTCATAATACAGCACGCTGCCGCCGATGTTATTGCCAGAAATGTCGCGTAAGTTCGGCAAATCTTTACGGAAGTAAGCGAACAGGCCAACTAGCAGCAGAAAGCTGCCGACCAGTCCGATACCAGTAATTTTAAGTGCCATAATACCGCCCTCGCGACTAAACCAATACTTATACATACGTTTGGGGTGCAGGCGATATAGCAAACGCTTGATTGGCTCCTTAGGCATTCCTGCCATGCGGAGCGCCTTCCGGCGCGTGCGATTATCTCGGCGTAGATGCAGCCGGTCTGCTAGGCTGCGATTGATTTTAAACGTCGAACCACTTTTTGTGGTAAAGGAATTCTTGCGTGCTGAGATTTTGCGCCCCAACGAGCGTTTGCGTGACTTCTTCATACGTTTACCGTCGTCTCCTTAATCTGTCAGGTATCACAGGTTATTATAGCAAATATTACTGCCTGACAATGCAGAAAATGAATTATCTGCGCTATACTGCCAGGCAGGAAAGGCACTACATGAAACTATCAGAAGAACTTAGTTGGCGCGGTTTTACCAACCAAACAACACTTCCTGACCTGGAAGTGCTCGACAGGCAGAAGTTTACACTTTATTTTGGGGTTGACCCCAGCTCAGATTCTATGCAAGTCGGTAATTTGGCTGCTGCTATGATGGTTCGACACTTTCTAGCCTATGGTCATAAGGTATTTTTGCTGGTTGGCGGCGCCACGGGCATGATCGGCGATCCGGGCGGCAAAAGTCAGGAGCGTAATCTGCAGACGATTGAGCAAATCGAACACAACAAGCAGGCCATAGCTGCACAGTACGAAACAATTTTTGCCGGTCAGGACTTCACTGTTGTAGATAATTATGACTGGTTAAGCAAGCTTACGCTTTTGGATTTCCTTCGCGATACGGGCAAGCATTTCAGCATGACCAATCTGCTGCAACGAGATTTTATAGCGTCCAGAATTGGCGTAGGTGGCAGAGGCATAAGTTATACGGAGTTTAGCTACACCTTATTGCAAGGTTACGACTATTATCATCTAAATCAGAACCATGGCGTAAATCTGCAAGTCTGCGGCTCAGACCAATGGGGCAACAGCATTTCCGGCGTGGAACTTATCCGGCGCAAAACCGGCAACGAAGCGCACGTCTATAGTTGCCCATTGGTCATAAACAAAGCCACTGGCAAAAAATTTGGCAAAAGCGAAGCTGGTACCGTTTGGTTAGATTCGACCAAGACGTCCGCCTATCAGTTCTACCAATTTTGGCTCAATAGTGATGATGACGGGGTTTGTGATTATTTGAGGTATTTTACAATGTTGACCAAGCAAGAAATAGAAAAAATTGAAATTGATTTCAACCAAAAACCGTCAGAACGTCACGCGCAAAAAACATTGGCCTATGAAGTTACGAAACTTGTCCATGGTTCGGCGAAAGCCGACGCCATCCGTCGAGTCGCGGAAATTTTATTTGGTAGCAAGCGGTATCAGGAACTAACCAAAACTGATTTTGAGTTGTTAGCCGGGGAATTAGTCCACGCTGAGGCTACGGTTGGTGAAGACCTTATACTATTGCTGGCTCGCACCAGTCTGGCAAGCTCGAACTCCGATGCCAAAAGACTGATTCAAAACGGCGGTGTGTATGTTAATCAAGATCAAGCAAAACCTGGCGCCGTCTTAAGTGGGAATGACGTAATTGCAGGATATGTAATTTTGCGGGTTGGCAAAAATCAGCAGGCAATAGTCTCGGTTAAGCCCTAGTACCTCACCACGCCTAAATCAAAGGGTCTAACCAACGAGCAACCGCGCCAGTCAGCTCATCCACAGAAGCGCGGTACCTAGGGTACGTATCTGAAGCTGTCTGAACTGCCTGGCACAATTGCTCGCCGCTTATCTAGCCCTTGTTTTAGGCGTAGTGGGGTACTAGCATTCGTGCTATACTTCATTTTAGTGTCAAAAAATATGAAAAAAGCCGATCAATATAACGACCCCAAACACAATTACCTGAAATATTGGCAGGGTCGGGGGTATGAGCATGCGGCCGAGGAACTGGCTATCAAACGGCTTTTGCAAAATATGCACTTCAACCATGCCGTTGACATCGGCGGCGGTTACGGCCGGTTATGCCTGTTTCTAAAGAATTACGCCACCAAAGTAACATTGGCGGAGCCATCAAAGCAGCAGCTGGACATTGCCAAAAATTATCTTAAGGCACATCCGGATATCGATCAGTTGCTCACGCAAGCTGACGCCATCAAACTGGCCGACAAGTCCGCTGACCTCATCACAATGATCCGGGTTATGCATCACTTGCCCGACCCCAGCGCCGAGTTCAAAGAACTGGCTCGCGTGCTAACTGATGACGGCTACCTCATTTTGGAAGTCGCCAACTACGCCCACGGCCGGAACCGTCTCCGCTACGCGCTAAAAGGCAAGAAACTTCCGCTGGAACCCGTCGATATTCGCTCGGCTGCTAACCAACGTGACGACGAAATTCCCTTCGTCAACCACAACCCCCGCACCGTCATCAAACAATTAGCCCACGCCGGCCTAAAAGTAGACAAAGTCCTCTCTGTCTCCAACCTCCGCTCCCCCGGCCTCAAAAAACTCGTCCCCAAAAGCGCTTTGCTTACCGTAGAAAAACTCCTCCAGCCGACCCTCGCCAAAACCTACTTCGGCCCCAGCGTCTTCTTCCTAATCAAAAAAGCCAAATAAAATTAAGTAGAGTTCGCCCAACAGCACCGCTATACTAGGCGTATATGACTTTGGAAAATCAAATTACCGATCTTAAAGGTGTCGGGGGTGAGCTGGCGAAGAAGTTCGCGGTGCTGGGAATGCGGACGGTTGGGGATTTACTGGGGTATTATCCG
>Ga0306869_1000638_pt1 | contig 15366 bp, 14 predicted proteins | sample AntRauTorckE6833_FD_190421 | JGI IMG/M metagenome (GOLD analysis project Ga0306869, IMG submission 190421) | Saline lake microbial communities from Rauer Islands, Antarctica - Metagenome Torckler E6 #833 (v2) (version 2) | ecosystem: Environmental > Aquatic > Non-marine Saline and Alkaline >... | reverse complement strand
CCCCTGCCCCTGATACGATTTTGCCATTCCTCGAAACTAGGCGGCAATACAAAAATTGCAAATGCATCCGGTTTAGCCTGCATGAAAGTATGAACGCCTACTATCTCAATATCGGTAATTGGTATTTTGTTTTCACTCTTCGCTGCCTCTATTTCACGCACACTAACACCCGATACCTGCTGGTTATGAATGATGGCGGCTTCTAAAAATTTGCCGTTCCGCAAATCAGTCAGCACATCTTCTTCGCTACGAAACCAGTAGTCTACCCCGTTTTGCTCCAACACGCCGTCCTGCACCCGAGGCTGTCGAGTAGTATCAGAAATGATAAAGTGATAATCCTGAGTTTTAACCAGACTTCGGATGATAGTATTGCGACCAGTAGAGGTGGGTGCTGTCAACAGAACCAGCTCGGTCTTTTTGAGAATGCGCTTACTCGCCTCAGATATATGATAATGAGCCAGTAACTCCTGAAACTTCGCCAAATGCTCTAAACGATTCATGCATTAGTTATAGCAGAATTCTACTGCTCAAGCGAGAAGGAAAACCCGCCGAATGTGCGTGGCAGGCCCAAATCGGACGATAGCTCACGCAAAATAAAGCGCCCCGTCTCACGGGCAATTTCTTCCAGCCGGTCATCATAGCCGCCATAGCGCGCCACCTCGCACAAGTATCTTGCGGTAACCGGCAGGTCGTCATTGATGATACATTGAAAAGGCGAGCCTGACTTTACGCCGATTCCTATTGAGTCGACCGCTTCCGTAAGACGATCTTTCCTGGCTTCGGGTGATATTGACCCGCGCGCGTCCAAACGGGATGTCAAAGCAAGCATGCTCGGCGGCAATATAAAGACTGGGGTTAAGTCGGGCAGCTGGCGATGCAACTTTAGCGCTTCCTTGGCGGTAACATCAATCAGTGCCGTGGCATCATCCGGGTAGTCTTCGGGGAGCGATCCATAAAAGGCCTTACCGGTTTTCGGAACGGCGATTTGAAAGAATTCTCCCGCCTCAACCGCCCGCCATATTCCATCGTAATCTTTGCGAAAGTAGTAGTGCACGCCGTCAATTTCCATCCTGCCTCTTTCCATTCGGGCTTCACGGGTAGTAATGCTCACGACGCCACGCATATCATCATATTCTTCGATGCAAACCCCGATCGTGCTATTTTTGCCAACGCCGCTGGGACCACTAACTGGTTGCGGCTTTTTCTCAGCCATCTGTCACAACACCGCGTCATTCGACACGTAGTCCGGCTCAACGGCGGCCACTCTTGATACTAGCTCCTCATGACTCATCTCTGACATAGATCGTTCATTGGCGCAAGCAAGGCTTGCATTCTGCCTTTAATTAGCGTTGAATAAGATTATTAAATAACGGAAGGATGTTTTATGCCAAGTGCAGATATAAATTATCTAACGGTATTAGTGGCAGCAATATTAAGCATGGTTATCGGTGCGATTTGGTATTCGCCGCAGGTCTTTGGAACGCAGTGGATGAAACTTACCGGAAAAAAAGAAAAAGATTTTAAAGAAGGCGGCAGCAGCGGCTACGTGGTAGCTGGCTTGGGCTTCTTGCTGATCAATTACGTGATGGCACATTTTGTGCAGTACGCAGGCTCCAACACGTTAGCCACTGGCGTCGAAACGGGCTTCTGGCTCTGGTTGGGATTCTCGGCCAGCGTACTAGCGATCAACAGCGCCTTTTCGCTCCGTCCGCAAAAGCTCTGGGCCATTGACGCCGGCTACTACCTGGCCTGCTTCTTAGTCAGCGGCGCGCTACTGGCCACCTGGGTGTAGTAAACCAGCTTTGGTTTTCATATTTTTCCGCTCTGGATATTCAACTGCTCGCTCTATATGAGGTACTACGCGGCGCCCTAATGCATCGCCATTCTTGCCATGTCGGGCTGGCGGGGGTACTGGTTGTGGATGGAGATCGGGAAGCTGATTCGGCGTGACCAACGTACGCGTGGAAGCAGAGGTGAATACACTGGGCTGGTGAGTAGAGCTGGCGTGCGTCGTAGCCAAAAAAGCCGCCTGGACTTGTTTTTGGCGCTTTTCTCCCTCCACGTACCGCTCATCATCTGTTTGGCTAATAGCTTTCCCGCCACCGAACACAAACAGCGCCAGTCCGACCATAATTAAAATATAAGTGGCGTATTGCCGAAAGCGAGCCGTTGGGAGCGAAGGGTCGTATTGCATGTGTATTTCCTAGCTTATATGTCAGGCCACTGTAACACGCTAATAACCCCGTAAGCAGTGAGAATTTTCGCAAAAAGACGCACTTCGCAAAGTTGCCCAATCGCGTTTGAGTATGGCGGTGAAGGCTGGCGCCGACGCTGAAGCTACGGCGGGCAAGTCGGCTATTCTCTCTTCAACATTACCGTAAAGGCCTCGGCCGGGATGTCGACTTTACCGAAACGCTTCATGCGCTTTTTACCTTTGGCTTGTTTAGCCAGGACTTTTTTCTTGCGGGAGACATCGCCGCCGTAAAGGCCAGTGGTGACGTCTTTGCGGAAGGCGCTAATGTCGGCGCGGGCGATGAACTTGCCGCCGATGGCCGCCTGCAGGCTGACCTGGAAGTTCTGGCGGGGGATGACATCTTTGAGCTTGTCGACAGTTTCGCGGCCTAATTTTTGGGCTTCAGAGCGATGGGCCATGACGCTGAGCGCCTCGATGATTTCGCCGGCCACGTAAAAGTCCACCCGCACGAGGTCTTCCGCCCGGTAATCGTCCAGCTCGTAATTAAACGAACCGTAGCCGCTGGTAACGCTCTTGAGCTGGTCGTAAAAATCAGTCAACAGATTGGCCAGCGGCGCTTCAAAGCTAATCAGCGCCAGTTGAGCATCGACGAATGACAAATTCTTTTGCAGGCCGCGCTTGCCGGAGATTAGCTGGATAACGGCGCCGACGTACTCTTTCGGCACCACGACTTCGCCCTTGATCCACGGCTCACGGATTTCCAGGATTCTGGCTGGATTGGGTAACTCGGCGGCGCTTTTGATGGAGATGTCCTCGCCGCCGGTGAGCGTCAGCTGGTAATCGGTCGAGGGGTTGGTAATGACCAGCTCCAGGTTGTATTCGCGCTCCAGCCGCTCGCGCACGATGTCCATGTGCAGCAGCCCCAAAAAGCCGATCCGCACGCCAAAGCCCAGCACCGGCGAATTTTCCGGCGTGAACTGCAGCGCCGAATCACTCAAAGATAACTTTTCGATGGCATCCTTCAGCAACTGGTAGCTCTCATTGCTCTCCGGGAAAAACCCAGCGTATACAAACGGCTTAACGTCTTTGTAGCCCGGCAACGCTTGCGCGGCAGGGCGGCTAGCTAACGTAACAGTATCGCCGACTTTGGCCTCCCGGGTGGTTTTGAGATTGGTTACAATGTAGCCAGTTTCGCCGGTAGAAAGCTTCCCTAGCGGTGTCATATCCGGCTTGAGCGCGCCGACTTCCAGCGCGATGCCCTGTGCACCGGTCGCCATCATGGTAATGGGGTCACTTTTCGTGATCGTGCCATCGGTAATTCGCACGTAGAGAATTACACCGCGGTAATCATCATAATAACTATCGAATATCAGCGCACGCACCGCGTCGGCATCGCCGCCAGTCGGTGCCGGCACATCCCGAACAACTCGCTCCAGCACTGCCTCGACACCTAGGCCAGTCTTAGCCGAAATATGCAGGATGTCTTCTTTACGACAACCCAACAGCGAAACAACTTCGGCACTAACCCGCTCCACATCGGCCGCCGGCAAATCGATCTTATTAAGCACCGGAATAATCACCAGATCGGCCGCCAGCGCCAAATAGACATTGGCCAGTGTCTGCGCCTGAATCCCCTGACTGGCATCGACCACCAGCAGCGCCCCCTCGCAGGCCTCCAAACTCCGCGACACTTCGTAGCTAAAATCCACGTGCCCCGGCGTATCAATCAGGTTCAGCTGATAACCTTGATAATCCATCCGTACCGGCTGCAACTTAATGGTAATGCCTTTTTCCCGCTCCAAATCCATGCGATCCAGCAACTGGGCCTTCATCAGCCGCTTCTCCACCGTACCAGTCAGTTCCAGCAACCGATCAGCCAGCGTCGACTTCCCATGATCAATATGAGCGATAATACAAAAATTCCGAATATGTGCCTGATCCATAGTCCTACAGTATAACAGAGGCGCTAGACATCGACCCGAATGGGCTTGAGGATGATTTGTTTAACTTTTCTGATAATGGGACGAACTTCGGGAAGGCCCATCAGTGCGGAGATGAGAACGTGGGTGACGAGGGTGGCGCCGGCAATGGCGCTGAGTTTGGAGCCGAGAGTGACGATACCGCGGTCACTAATGTTCAACGGCAGGAAAGAAATCATAATAAAAGCAGCCACCACGCTAAAGCCAGTAACGGAGATGATCCGCATCATGCCGGCCCAAAATGCTAAATTAAACAACTTGATGTCACGCACCATAATGATCAGAAACAAAATCGCCACTTCGCAGGCCGCCACAATTGACTGAGCAATCGCCAAACCAGCAATACCGTAGGCGTCCGGCCGAGCTAGGTTGAAGGCCAGGAAAATATTCAAACCAATGGCAAAAATCGAAACATACAGTGGTGTTTTGGTGTCCTTATACGCGTAAAAATAACGCGATAACATACTGTAGATGATACGAAACAAAATAGAAATTGCCAGAAAACCAAAAATTAAAGCCACTTGCGGCGCCTGATCACCGAAGATTAAACGCGCTAAGTAGCCGCGGGCAAAATAACTGACCACCACCACCGGCATGGCCACCCAGATCATGCCACGCAGCACATTCAAAAAATCTTTGCGAAACAAATCCGGTCGGTTCTGACTAAGCCGTTCTGTCAGGCGCGGAAAGGCGGCGATCGCGATCGAGTTACCCAGCAACATAATCGGCACGTTCTGCAATGTCAACGCGTAACTGTAATAACTAACCGCTCCGACACTTAACGCTTGCGCCCGATTAACCTCAACTATGCTGTTCACCTGGTCAATCCCTTGATCCAACGATCGAGCCGGCAGTTGCCGTAAAATACCACGGAAATTCGGATTACCAAAGCGGATGCGCGGCCGGTAGCGAAAACCCAGCCCAATCAATCCCAAGCAGGCGACAATTAACTGCAAAATTCCCCCAGCTAGTGCTCCCACACCTAGCCCTACAATCCCTAAATTGCTCCGGAAAATATATATACTGGCGATGATGCATAAGTTGTAAAAAAGCGGAGCCACTGCATAGAAAAAAAACCGTCCGAATGTCTGCTGCAAGCTGGTAATAATGCCGGAAAGCGTAAACAACAGTGGGTTAAAAGCCACTAGACGAGCAATCGAGACTGCCTGTTGCAAATGATCCGGGGGCAGGTTCGGTGCTAGAGTATGGATAAGCGGTCGTGCAAATACGAAGGCAATAACCCCGACTACACCCATAGCAATTGCTAGCAGGTTCAGCAAACTGCTGGCTAGTTCCCATACGCCCTTTTTATCACCTGCCTGTAGCCGATCGGACAAAAAAGGTATGAAAGCCACACCCAGCGCGCCAGCCGCGATCGTGTAATAGAAAAAATCCGGAATCTGAAACGCCGCAAAGAATGCATCCGACGAGCCCGGATCCAGCCGCGTAAAGTTTGCGCTAATTAAGCGGTTGCGTAAAAAGCCCATTGCTTGCCCAGCCAGCGTTACCCCAACTAAAAGAGTTGCTGCGCCGCCAAAGGATACCCGAGCATTTGCACGTTTAATAAATCGATTCATCTAACCAGTTATTATAGATGAGAGTAGCGACAACTGGCTAGTGTAAAAACTCACATCGCACTATGATAGCCGTGGAATTATTAGCTTTCTAATACAAGGCGGCGGCGCGGGGGAGGACAGTGCCTTTGAGCAGCTCGACGACTTCTTCGGCTTCGATGGTTTCTTTTTCCAGCAATTTGTCTTTTAGTATTTCCAGCATGTGACGATTTTCTTTAATGACGGCGCGGGCGCGATCAGCAGCTTCAGTGATGAGATTTTCGATTTCTTCATCGATAATTTTAGCAGTTTCGTCACTGTATTTGCGATCATGTACCAAGCGCTCCATCATCATACCATCTTCGGAATGGAAGACTTGGTCACGTAATTTTTTGCCCATTCCCTGGTTCACGACCATTTCACGTGCCAGTTCCGCTGCTTGTTGCAAGTCGCTGCCTGCGCCGGTTGTAACACGTTCAGTTCCATACACAACTTCCTCAGAGATTCGTCCACCCAGGGTACGAGCCAGTACGTCCTTATACTCAATAATACTGTGGTAGCTCTTATCTTCCGGCGGGATGAACCAGTTTACACCGCCAGTGCCACCACGCGGGATAATAGTGACTTTATGCACCGGATCGCTATCTGGCAGCACGTGCCCCACAATGGCATGACCTGCCTCGTGATAGGCGGTTAGTTCTTTTTCTTTTTCGCTCATAATCTTACCCTTGCGCTCAGGACCAATGGCCACTCGTTCAAACGCTTCGGTAATATTCGCCTGATGAATTTCTTTACGATCGTGGCGGGCGGCCACTATAGCGGATTCGTTGGCGATATTCGCAAGATCGGCACCGCTGCTACCGACTGTCTTAGCCGCCAACGCGTCCAAGTCAACCGACTTAGCGACTGGCTTCTTAGCGAAGTGTACTTTTAAAATCGCTTCGCGATCTTTGCGATCCGGCAACCCAATATTTACGCGGCGATCAAAACGTCCCGGTCGCAACAGCGCCGGATCAAGCACGTCAGCCCGGTTGGTTGCCGCCAGCACAATAACGTTCTGCCCTTGCTCAAAGCCGTCCATCTCTACCAGAATTTGGTTAAGTGTTTGTTCACGCTCGTCATGGCCACCACCCATACCGGAACCTCTGCGACGACCGACGGCATCAATCTCGTCGATAAATATAATGCACGGCGCGTTTTTCTTGGCTTTGGCGAACAAATCACGCACCCGACTAGCACCCACACCAACAAACATTTCCACGAATTCCGACCCAGAGATGCTAAAGAACGGCGCATTAGCCTCACCAGCCACCGCCCGCGCGAACATCGTCTTACCCGTCCCCGGCGGGCCGACCAACAGCACGCCTTTGGGAATTCGGGCGTTCAGCGCCTCGAATTTCTTAGGAAATTTCAGAAATTCCACAACTTCTTCCAAATCCTGCTTGGCCTCCTCGCTACCGGCAATATCTTTGAATACCGCTTTTTCTTTTTCGTTACCGTATAGCCGCGCCCGACTCTTGCCAAAACTCAGCGCTTGATTACCCTGCCCCTGCGCACTTTTAAGCATGAAGAAAAATATAGCAGCAATAAAAATAATCGGCAGCAACTGGATGCCGATAGTCGCCCACGTTGAGCCAGTATTCGATGAAGGTTTGTACTCGACTTCGACTTTTGACGTGTCGACACCTTCTTCGGTCAAGCCAACATTCGGATCACGATTAGCCCGCAACGATGGCTGATCTTCGCCTTTTTTAATAATCTCTAGCGTCTCGCCAGAAACCACAATTTTTTTATATTCACCGTCATTTGCTTGCTGCACTACTTTAGTAAACGGCACTTCACGCAAATCACTTTGCTGTCCATACGCAGCAAATATAATCAAGCCAAACAGAATAACGAGAGCAATGAAGCCGAAGTTCTTAATGCTCCGGCCGTTCTTGTTGCCTCCACCTTTGCCATTGCCAAACGGTTTCTTATCCATACGTCTGCCCATTATACAAATTCTCTCGAAAGAATACTAGCGGTCACTAGTCTGGAGTGCTAAATATTTCACTCCAACAGATACAAAATAATGATTAGTGACATCAATTTGTTTGCCTGGCACACATGTTTTAGTAGCAATTACTAGTCGTAATATCGTATTACGATCAAAGCTGCGGACATGACAGGTGCGCAACCAGCTAGCCATAACCTCCTGTGCCACAATGTGCGGCAACAGTATAAACCTTTGCCGATCAAGCCTTTCTACGGCCGGGTGCGCATCCAAGTAGGTGGCAACATGTCGGTCAATCTTTCGGTTTTGCTCATGCATTTTGTGAATATGCTGAAGCAGCAATTGCTTATCGTCAGCGCTGAAGCGCGGCAAGATGTTGTGACGAATGTGGTTGCGCAAGTACTTCGTGTCTTGATTAGTGCTATCCTCCCGCCATCGTAATTGATGCTCGTGGGCATAATTTAGCAAATCCTTTTTAGTCACATTTAGCAGTGGCCGCGCGATTTGGGCGGTACTTTTCAGCGACGACAAGCCCCGCCGCCCCGTCCCCCTTACCAGATTAATCACCGCCGTCTCCAACAAATCATCCTGGTGGTGCGCGGTGATAATCCCCTGCGCCCCAGCCGTTTTTTTGGTTCGCTCTAAAAAACCATACCGCGCGCTGCGTGCCGCCGCCTCACTCACCCCACCACCTAACCGCCCTTCCTCGTACTCAAATTGCAGCCCATATACTTTAGCCAACTCCTGAACCAACTCTCTATCCAGCCGCGAATCCTCTCGCATCCCATGGTCAAAATGCCCCACCACCAATTCCCAGGGTTTAACCCTGTAATAAAGATTTTTATGATGCAATACGTGTAATAGAGCGACGGAATCAACCCCGCCACTCACCGCCACCACATACCGCCCCGGCTTCAAATCAATGTCCATACTGCTATAATCTTACACGATGAAAAACTTGTACTTTATACGACACGGCGAAAGCCAAGCCCAACTAGAAAACAGTTGGGCGCTAGCTGATTGCCCCTTGAGCAAGAAAGGCAGGGCGCAAGCGACTAGCGCCGGCCGGGAAGCCTTCCACCAAGGCTTAATATTTGACCCCATTATAAGTTCACCATTCCAGAGAGCGGTTGAAACTGCGCAACTCTTGGCGAGCGAACTAGGCTACCCCATAAGCAAAATTGTTATTAACGACCTATTCCAAGAGCGTTCTTTCGGAATTCTAAATGGCACAGCAAACGCACGGGACTTTTTCGACAACCACGTCTATAAAGACCTAGATGATGTCGAAGACGCCGAAACCGTCAGACAACTTCAGCAACGAGCAAAACGCGGTTTAGCGTACCTCGAATCTATCAATGCCGATACGATTTTGTTAGTAGGGCACGAAGACTTTGGACGCGCTCTTCGCCGGGTAATAGAAAGCAAACCTTGTACCCAAGAGTACACCGAACCGTTCCCCCAGATACCCAACGCCCAAATCATCCGTTTGACCTAACTTGCTTCAATGTGACTGACAAGCTTGCGGATTGCTTGGCCCCGCATGCCATAGCGATCTTTTTCTTCGCGTGTCATTTCGCCGAATGTCCGATCCATACCGACGGGCTGAAACGCCGGCCCCCACCCGAAGTCCTGTTCACCTCGCGGCAAGACAAAATCGCCCTGCACGATGCCCTCAAAGAAATATGTCGCGTCGTGCTCGTCAATTAGCCCGATGATAGTACGCGCCGTAGCCGCGGTATTTCCCAATTTAGCGGCCTGCTCGGCCATTTTTTCTATACCCAGCTGTTTTTCAAACCACTTGACGAGCGTGCCAGGCAAACCGCCGTAACACGCCAGCTCCAAAGAAGTATCTTCCACCAGCAACGCTCCACCGGATTTACGCTCACGAGCTGCTCGCAACTTCGCCTCTATAACTTCCCGCGGATCCAGTGATTGAATTTCCGGTAAATCAACCATGAATTGCTCAACTGACGATATCAAACACTGAAACTCCCGCAGTTTATTGACATTACCCGTTACCAAATACAATGATTCCTGCAATTCCATATATTGTTTAGTATACTGCACGCTATGAGTGACCAACCTGAAGTCGACATACAAACAACCATAACCATTTGCTCGAGCGCGAATTTTTATCGTCAAGTTGTTGATGTTCAAGCGCAGCTAGAAAAGCTCGGTTACCGCGTGCTCATTCCGACTACGGCGGAAAAGATGCGAGACTCTGGCGACTTTGATGTCAGCCACTATAAAACGTGGTTTGATGACGCCAAGAATTATCATAAAAAGACGGCGCTGATGCGCGGCCACTTTGAGGAGATCGAAAAAGGCGACGCCGTTTTAGTACTTAACTACGAGAAGCACGGCGCCGTGAACTACATTGGCGGGAATGTCCTGATGGAAATGGCCATAGCATTCCACCTCAACCAACCGATATTTTTGCTGAACGAAATTCCTGAAGAATCCGCTTTCCTAGAAGAAATCATCGGACTAAACACGATCGTACTACACGGCAATGTCGCGTCGCTGCCCGCGGAGTACAAAAAACTTAGCCCTCGTTAGCAGCTCGCTCGATAGCGGCAATAACCGTTTCATAATAAAGCCGGCCATGCGGTACGTAGTCTTGCGGGGCATCGCTCCCAAGCACTTCGGTTTTGAAATCAAACAACGACTTCCAATCCAGGGCGGCAACCTCGGCCTCTCGCTGGGTAAATTCGGCAAATTGCGGCATCTGCAGCACATATAGCCATTGAAATTCGTTTTCTATGGCGTCGTTAGGCGCCACCATATGCTCCCTATAAACCCCAGCATGTATAAATCTACTCGGCTCGCTACTAATGCCGACCTCCTCCGCGGTCTCGCGAACAGCAGCGGCGATTGGCTGCTCGCCCAAATCTATATGCCCAGCTGCCGAAATATCGTAAACATCAGGCCACGTTTGCTTGGTGGCCGACCGCTTCTGCAATAAAACTTCGACGCCATCGTTCACGTTCCGCCATATCCAAACGTGCGCCCCGCCATGCAGCAACCCTTTACCAAAAACATCCTGCTTACTCGCCCCCAAACCGGCAATCGCCCGCCCCTGTTCATCGTACAACTGCCATCGCTCTTCCATACATTAAATAATACACGTGCAAAATATTTCTTCGACTACTTCGCCAAAATTAGGTCGCCAGCGGCTTCAGAGCGGTAAAACCTAAGATGTCAAGCATTCTTTGTTTACGGGCGATTTCTCTGTCGTAAAATGTCGGATCCAGACCAAGAATCCCTTTAACCGAAAAATCCTCTAGCTCGCGCTCCATTTTTGCCCGTGCTCTACGCAGTTCTTTCGCCTCAGAGCGCAAACGGTTATGCAGCGCCAGAGACTGGATCTTTTCTGCCAATTCGGCACGGTCGTGGCCTTCATCCGCAGCTTGCAACCTACCCTGTGCATCAAACGACAGATACGTTGCCCGGCAACCGCCGGGCGTGATATGCAGCTGATGCACTTCTCGGCCGTTAGTATCCGCGACGGCCAGCTGCCAAGTGTACTCACAGTTCTCCCTCCGTCGAGCGTCGAAGACCAACGTCAAATTATTTACTTTTGCCGTATCTTTTATATCGACAAGTGTTCCATTAGTTTCAATACCTGCTTGTAGTACCACACCGACATCTTCAGCTAACACATCGCCGAACCGTATAAAAAAGTTTGTCGCGAAATCATAGGGATTTGAATTAAATGCTTGCTCAGCTGCCTTATAAAAAAAGGAGTAGCCTTTTGCCGCTCCTTGAGGTTCTAAAGTAAAATTTTCTGGTGTCAGTATTGTAGCCATACTGAGTTTATATTGTAGCAAAATGTTAAGCCTAAACAAATTAATTTTATCTTGCTCTCTTAGTCCAGCAAATCAAATTCCTGACATTTAGTCTCTTAGCCTAGATTTTTTGACCAAAAATCATCAACCCGAAATATCGAGGATTTAATTTACGGTAACTATACTTGCTTTGTACTATTCAGCTATGTTTCTATGACAGTGTAATGATAAAGGACTATTCTTCTCAACAGCCCACAGCAGAATTGACGCGAAACCCGGAGCTACCAACGACCAGGGAAGTTGTCTATATCCTTGATGGCGGCGCTCAGTACGCGATGGATATTGAACAGATGCTCAAACGGCAGGGATTTTACGCCGAGAGGGTACCGTTCGAGACGCCGCTGGAAGAACTGCAAGGCTCTCGGGCAATCATTCTTTCCGGCGGGCCGGAAAGTGTTTACGACCCGGCGGCGCCGCGGTGTGATCCGCGCTTGCTGGAGCCGCGCGGCGACCGACCTCCAATACTCGGTATTTGTTACGGCGCCCAGCTTATCAACCAAGCGCTAGGCGGTAGCGTGGCTCAACTAGCAGATCGTGAAGACGGATTCACCGACCTATTGGTGGAAACCGATTCGGAATTGTTTAGTGGCTTGGCTGCTGAACAGCAAGTCTTGATGAGCCACGGTGATACGATGGTAGACCTCGCACCTGGGTTTGATATTATTGCTCGTTCTGGCGATATGATAGCCGCCATAGCTAATCCCACCGAACGGCTCTATGGTCTGCAGTTCCACCCGGAAGTTTCTACCGCTGAAGGCCCAGCGATGCTGCGAAACTTTCTGCAGCAAGTTGCCGACATGGAGCCAGAATACACATATTCCGCCGAGGAGTTTATTGAAGATGCCGTTACGGAAGTTCGTGAAAAAGTCGGTGATCGTCAAGTTCTAGCTTATATCAGCGGCGGAGTTGACTCCAGCGCCTTGGCTAAGCTCCTGGAGCGAGCCTTGCCAGCTGATCAAATTTTTCTGGTGCTTGTAGATCACGGCTATATGCGAGCTGGTGAGATCGAGCAAGTAACACAGATGCTCGCCGACACCAATATACACGTTCACGTCGTTGACGCCTCAGAATCATACAAGACGGCGACGACGACGATCGACGGAGAGGAAACCCCGCCTCTCGACACGGTTTCCAGTCCTGAAATTAAACGCAAAATTATTGGCGATATGTTCATAAGAGTTCAGGAGCAGATGGCTGAGGAGCTCGGGCTAGATAGTGACAATTACGTACTGGCTATGGGCACACTGTACACCGACTTGATCGAAAGCGGCTCAAAACATGCCAGCGATAACGCCGATACGATCAAAACTCACCACAACGATACCGAGCTTGTCCGCGAGCTACGCGACGAGGGACGCGTGCTTGAACCGTGGCGTTTTATCCAAAAAGACGATGTCCGTGCGGCAGGCAAGCAACTTGGACTACCTGCTGATATCTACGAAAGACAGCCGTTTCCCGGCCCCGGTTTGGCCATCAGAGTTATTTGCGGGGATAGGCCTTACATTCCGGAAAATTACGACCAACTACTCACGCAGCTGCGTACATTTGATACCAAAACCAGTACAGCCTCCCTCCTGCCTATTCAGACCGTCGGCGTACAGGGCGATGCTAGGACGTATGGCCATCTGGCAGTGTTAAGCGGAAAAATGGACTGGCCGAAACTGAAATCGATTGCCAACGAAATCCCCAGAAAAGTGCGCGGCGTGAACCGCGTCGCCTACGTCTTCGGAAAGCCGCTTGAGAAAAGTCCAGATTCCCTGACTCCGACATTCCTGACAGACGAAGTGATTGATGAGTTAAAGCTCATCGATGCTACTGTGAATCATAAGCTCGAACAGCACGGCCTTGATAAAACCATCAGCCAAGTGCCCGTCATATTGCTGCCCGTAAATTTTGGCGAGCCCGGTAAGCGTTCAGTCGGTATACGGACATTTAAAACCACCAACTTCAAGACTGGCGACATAGCTATGCCGGGCGTGGATTTCCCCGAAGATGTCTTGTTGGAAGTTGTTAATGAAATTCTAGCCCTACCCGATATCGCGCGTGTTTTGTACGACTTAACCTCAAAGCCACCGGGAACCACCGAGTGGGAGTAAATCCCTAAGAACCCGTCCAAAATCTTTTTCCGCGCTCAGTCGCAACCCTGGCGGCCGGACAAACCGTTACCGCTCCTCAGCGTACCTGCGACGGTACGCTTCCTTCACCTGAACGGTCTGTCCAGCTCACCAGAGACACGGCTGACGTTCCAAAAAAAGATCTTGGATGGGTTCTAAGAGTTAATTCGCACCTATCTGTCAGCTCTACGCTGCCAGCACTGGTGAGCCATCTTCGGGAACGATCAGTGTTCCCACGCCATTACCGTTACCAGCAATCGCCGTCACTAAGTCGTGTTCGCGGTCGGCGTAGACACGCATACTCAAGCCGGTTCTTACTATTTGATCTAGACATGCTGGGTCTACTACGCAAAATTCTTCATAATGTTCCAGCATATATGCTGCCGATATACGGCTAAACCTTTGGGCATCCCCGTGTTCTTTAGGGTCTTTCGTGTAAACACCGTCGTACTTAGTGCCTTTGAGTATAACGACTTCGTCTTCCGGCCAAGCAATGCGGTGCCTGTTGCCATACTCAAGTACCGCGTTGTCGGTTGTCTTATTGTCTTCGCCGGTACCGCCAGCTACGAGCACCACTCGTTCATGTTGATAGGCTTGAAGCTCAGCTTCCACGTCATAGGGGTCAACCGCTCCGATCGTCGGATCGCTGTAGCCCATACTGTCGGCCACGAACATCTTAGTAGGAACCGATGCGTTCTCCAAGGCAGAAGCCAACATAAGCGTATTTTGGATAGTTGCCAAACGCCCCAACACGTCTTCGATGCCCCTAGCCAAACCTTGATCCCGCAGCTCATTGCCGCGCACAATATTACCCGCGCCGGATACGACTAACAATCCCTCCAAGTTATAATCCGACCGTCGCTGGTGAACTCGCTGAATTTTGTCGGCAGAAGCCAATACTCCATCGGGACTCCATAGTTCATCTGGCTGGCGAGTTAGTAATTCTCCGGACTGCTTAGCTTTTACGAACATGCTGATTGCTTATTATAGTACAAAACGCCAATAACGCGATCAAACTTACGGATGCTAGCGCTGGAAAACAGATACAAAACCTGTTATATTTGCAAGCTGGTAGGGCAGCGTAGCTCAGTGGTTAGAGCACAGGACTCATAAGCCTGCGGTCGCTGGTTCGAATCCAGCCGCTGCTACCATACACCCATGAAAGCGAACATAAACAAGCTATATGCGACTGCTGCGTTTCACGGGCTCATTTTATTCTACTCGTTTGACAAAGTCTTTTTGCAGCTTAACGGGCTTTCGATCACCCAAGTCGTACTGATTGAAATAATCTACATTGCCACGATTTTACTGCTTGAAGTGCCAAGCGGCGCGCTGAGTGACCGCTGGAGCCGTAAATATGTTTTGAGTTTGAGCGGCGTGTTCTTCGCGCTATACATAGTTATGTTTGCCGCCGGATCAAGCTTGCTAGCCTTTTCTGTTGGAGCGATTTTTGCCGGTGTCGGATCAGCGTTTTTATCTGGCACCGATACGTCTATTTTGTTCGACAGCCTAAAAGAATTGCAGCTAGACGACGCCTACGAAAAATACTTGGGGCGAACCCGGGCAATCACTGCGCTAAGTTATATATTTGCCGCTACGGCCGGTGGTTTTATCGGGCAAAAGTACGGGCTGGAAGCCGCGTTTTGGCTTTCGTTGCCGAGCATGATTTTGGCAGCAATTAT
>Ga0306869_1000628_pt1 | contig 15532 bp, 5 predicted proteins | sample AntRauTorckE6833_FD_190421 | JGI IMG/M metagenome (GOLD analysis project Ga0306869, IMG submission 190421) | Saline lake microbial communities from Rauer Islands, Antarctica - Metagenome Torckler E6 #833 (v2) (version 2) | ecosystem: Environmental > Aquatic > Non-marine Saline and Alkaline >... | reverse complement strand
GCAGGAGCTGGCGCCTGTCACCGGGCCGAGCCCCCTGGAGCGCCTGAACCGCCATAGCGCCGCGCGCGAGGCCGGTACCCGCGTTCGTGAAAGCGTCCTGGGGCACCTGTCCAATCAGCGCGAAAAGTGGCGTGAACGGCGCGAAGAGTGGCTTGAACAGAACCCCTACGAGAAGCAGCGCCAGGAGAGCATGGGCAACCCGATCGAGAACGTGGGCGCAACCTATGGCGCCGCACGGAACTTCGTCAGCGGGGTCTTCGGCAGCGATCAGCCGGCACCGCCACAGGAGGCCGCCGCGCAATTCTTCGAGGTGATTCGGTCGGGCGAGCAGCCCACTCCAGAGATGGTCGAGGCCGCGGTGCTCTATGAGAAGGAGAACCCAGGCGTGCTGTCCGCAGCTGAGCGCCAGCACCTTCGCACACAGGTGCAGCGCTTGCTCGCGGAGGCCGGCTGATGGATCGCGCTCTTCTGGAGTCGTGGCTGCAGGAGCAGCCTGATGGCCAGGGCGATGCCCCAGTCAGCACTGCTGCCGCCGCCGAGACGGCGCCCGCGCCCACCACCCCGAAGCGCAGCCCGCTCGAAGACTTCATGGTGCGCGAGTCGGAGCGCGACGCTCAGCTTGCGCGAGAGGAAAGCCAGACGATCCCCGGCCACGCCTGGGAGGCGGCGAAGGCCATCCCGCGTGGTGTGGCTGGTATGGCTGCCGGCGCCGTCCAGGGCTCGCAAGTGCTGGTTGACAGCGCGCGCAACACGTTCCGCGAAGGCGCGGGCGATGTGCCGATCGAGCGGCCGTCTGCGGAGGGTCCGATCTACAAGGCTGGGCTGGCGCTGATCGATACTGCTCAGAAGGTGGCCCCACTTGACTCGGACTACGAAGGCGCCATGACGGTCCAGACCGGCGAGGCGCTGGGGTCGATTGCCGGCTTCGCGGTTCCCGGTGGCGCCGTGGGGGCTGCGGCGCGGGGCATCGCACTTCGCAAGGGGGCGACGACGGCGGCCGCGCAGGCCGCTGCTCGAGCAGGCCAGTTCGGTACGGCTGCGCCCATCGCTGCAACCGCCGGCACGGCAGAGACCTACGAGCGCGCACGAGCCTTTGCGGAGGAGAACCCCGAGTTCGGGCTCAGCGAGCGTGACATCCAGGGCCTGTCGTCCAAGATGGGTCCGTTTTCTGGCGTCATCCAGATCGCGACCCTAAGCCCCCTGTTCCGCTACATCCCCGAACCGGCCAAGAAACGGTCTCTGGCCTATCTCGTTCGTCGCATGGCCGAGTCGGGCGTCACCGAATACACGGTGGAGAATGCCGGGCAGGTCATCCAGAACCTTGCGGAGCGCACCTACAACCCCGATCACCCTATCTGGGACGAGATCCCCGAGCGCGGCGAGCCCGCGGCCTACGCCGCCGCGCTGCTGCAAGCGGTTGCCTTCCCGTTCCTGCGCACCGGATCGGCGCCCGCGTCGCGCCGTCGGTCCAGCGATGTCCCGCCCGCATCGCAACCTGCTGCCGACATGGCGGGGCAGACCCCGGACGAAGACAATGCCGTCGACCTCGACACGCTCTACAACGAGGAGGTGGGTGCGGACCCCGAGGCCGAGTTCCAGGATCTCGCTGAAGCACTGTCGCTGATCTCTCAGGAGGCGGTTCCAGAGACCGGCCAGCCCGCACCCTCGGTTGTTGAGCCGCAAGCCAGGCCAGCAGAGCCTGCAGCCGAGGCGCCTGCGCCGGAAGCCTCGCAGCCCCGCCGGCCCAAGGAGTCGGTTCTCGCCGAGTCGGATGCCGACGGCCCCGCCCTCAACGTCCAGGAGATCCCGCTCGAAGAGGTCACGCTGTCGCAGGATGTGCCGCAGTTCAAGGCCGGCGCCGACACCGATACCGGCGTAGTGGAACCGCTGGAAGGGTCGTATGATCGCCTGGGTGCCTCGCCGATTCTGGTCTGGGAACGGCAAGACGGCCGGAAAGAGGTCATCACTGGCCGCCATCGCCTCGACTTGGCGCGCCGCTCCGGAGAACAGACCATTCCCGCCCAGGTGGTACGCGAGGCGGATGGCTTCAGCATCGAGGATGCGCTGACCGCTGATGCGGAACTGAACATCCGAGACAACCAGGGGAGCACGAAGGACTATGCCACCTACTTCAAAACCCGAGGACTTAGCGAGGGAGACGCGCAATCGAGAGGCCTACTCTCGCGCGCTAAGGGCCGCGATGGATTCGCCATCGCGTCCCAAGGATCGGAAACCCTCTTTCAACTACACGCAAGCGGACAAATTACCGACGCCCAAGCCGCAGGAGTAGCCCGCGCCGCCCCCGGCAACGAGCGCCTGCAGTCGCTTGGCCTCCAGCAGATTCAGCAAGGCCGCACCATCGAGGCCGCCACGAGCCTCATGGATGCGGTGTCCGCCATGCGCGCGGAAGGCCAGGGCAGTGAGTCTGGCGATCTGTTCGGATTCGACGACAGCGCCATGCGCCAGGCCGAGCAATTGGCCAGCGCCGCCACCTCACGCAAGCGCGCGATCAACGAGCAACTGGCTGCCGTCCGCGGTGCCGCCAAACGTCCCGAAAAGGCAAAAGCGCTGGGCGTCGATGTCCGCGACCCCGAAGGTCTGAGCAAGCGCATCACTGAGCTGGAGGCCGAGTCCCGCGCCTGGGACCAGTGGCCGACGAACCCCGCGCTGCGCCAGGAACTGATGCAGGACATCGAGGGCCCCGATGCTCCGCCGGCGACCGAATCGGTAGCCGCCACGACTACCGAGAGCGCCGAGCCCTCGCTGCTCGAGCAAGCGCCCGGACAGGTCACCCAGGAAGCCACTGAGCCCGAAGGCCCGCCGCCTCAAGACTTGTTCGGCGAGGCTCCGGTCAAAGAGCAGGCGCTGTTCGATGCCCAGAACGAGGTGGGCAATCGCCTCACCGGTGGCGAAGCGGAGGCCCCTGCGGCCGGCGGGTTGTTCGATGCGGATGCCCGTGCCCAGGTCGATGTCACTGATGTCACCAGTGACGCGGGCGTCACGGGTGCCTCAAATGACACGGGTGACATGGCCAGTCTCGGCGGTGCCACCGAGCCCCTGGTGCAACGCCAAGAGAACGCTCGCCAGAGCTTCATCGATTCCGCAGTGGAACAGTTCGATCTCACGCGCGAGCAAGCAGAAAGCGCTCTGGCCGAACTCCAGCGGCAGAAGCTCGTCACGCTGGACGCCAATTCCGGCCAATTCAAACTCAAGCACGGGGACGTCTGGACTCGCGACGTCCTCATGCGCGCCGCCGGCACTGAAGCCGAGGCATTCACGCCGCGCCCGAACTGGCGCGAGAATCTGCTGAAGGCGCGCGAGTACGCGAAGCACCTGGGCATCGACACCGAAGGCAAGAAGCTGCCAGCCCTGCGCGCAGAGATCGACACCAAGAGCGGCGCCCGGGACGAGGCGGCCCCGGAGATCGTCGAGCACGTCACGAAGAAGGGCAAGACCCTGCGCGGCGTGATCCGCACGGACCTGACTGAAGACCAGGCCAAGGCGATCGATCCCTACACCTTCAAGAAGGACGACGGGTTCTTCATCCGGGAACGCCACCTGGACGAATTGCCACCCGTCAGCGCCGTCGACGCGGCCGCCGCAGAGACCGACACCAGCCCATCGGAAGCCCAGATCGAGGCCGGCAACTACAAGAAGGGCCACATCTCGCTGCACGGCCTGGACATCGCCATCGAGAACCCCCGTGGCTCCACGCGATCAGGCACCAACGCCAACGGTCACCAGTGGCAGACCACAATGGCTCACCACTATGGCTACATCAATCGCACCGAGGCCCGGGACGGCGATCAAGTCGACGTCTTCCTGGGGCCGGGCGCCGAGGATGCCAGTCTGCCCGTGTTCGTCATCGATCAGGTGAAGATCGGCAACCGAAACTTCGATGAGCACAAGGTCATGATCGGCTTCGGGAACGAGGCCGCAGCCCGCGAAGGCTACCTGTCGAGCTACGAATCCGGCTGGCAGGGCCTGGGCGCGATCACCGAGACCTCTCTCGACGGCTTCAAAGCCTGGCTTGCCGAGGCCGATACCACGCAGCGGTTTGCCGAGGCTAAGGGTGCCGACCTCACGCAGCACGGCACCACGATCACGCTCAAGGAGCCGCTGTCGGTCTATCACGGCGCAGCCCAGGGCGTTGACTTCGACGCCTTCGACGCACAGCGCGCAGGGTCCGGTGTCGGCGGCGGAGCCTTCGACCAGGGCAGCCAGTTCTATGTCACGCGCAGCCGGCGGGCTGCCGAGTGGTTCGGTCGCCGGGCCGAGGAGAACGCCCAGCTTCGCTCGCAGAGAGACCCCGACCTAAGCGCCGGCAGCGTGCTCGAGTTCAGCCTGCCGGCCGGCATCCGCATCCTGCGCGTCGATGACATGCCAAGGATGAGTCAGGGTGAGTCGCTGCTGCAGTCCGCGCGCGAGGCCGGATACGACGCCGTGGAGTTCGCCGATCCGGGGTTCGCAACCATCGAGGGCGATCCCGAAGTGGCCGCCATGCTCAACGAAGATGGCGCACCCGCAACGCTGGTGATGCTGAACCCTGCTGCGGCGAAGCGGCAGAAGCCCAAGGATGCCCCGCAGTCCGCCGGCGACGTCGTTTCCGAACTGCAGTCCATGAGTGATGAGCAGTTCCTGGAGATGTTCGACCGGATCGACGCTGAAATGGGTGCGGCGGAGACCGACAAGCCCACCGGCCAGCGCGCGAAGACCGCGACCACTGGCGAGGGCAAGAAGAAGCCTCGGCGCCAAAAGAGCAAGGTCGAACTGGAAAAGGATCCGGGCACGGACGCGGGCGCAGATCGTGGCGCCGCGGAGATCGCGAAGAGCGCCGGCGTCAACCTGACCAGTGCCGGCAAGAACGCGCTCAGCGCACTCGACGCCTTGTTCGGCGGATCGGGGCGCATGAACAGCGGCCTGTCCTTCGATTCCGAGACCTACGCCAAGGCCAAACCGCACTTCGAGCAGATGCTCAAGGACTTTCGGGCCGCCGGCAAAGACGTCGCCGATTTCATTCGCGCACTGATTGAGAGGTACGGCAGCGGTGTGCGGCCCTATGCGCTGCAGTTTGCTCGAGACCAGCGTGCTGAGACCAGCCGCAGTCAGGTAGAATCAGAGCAGGACAACAATGCCGAGGGCACGTCCGATGGAATTCAAGAGCCCATACCTTCACGCGATGAGGGATCGCGCGCCCAAGATGTTCAATCAACTGGTGCGCAGCGGCCAGATAGAGGCTCACCTGCAGGAGAAGTCGGCGGAAGCTCATCGAATGTTTCGGGAGCTGACGCCGGAGGCTCCGACGCTGCCGAACGGAGTCCCGAAGGATCCGTGGGCGAGGGAGGCAGAGGAGGCAGTTCTAGCGACTCTGATCGAGTTCCCGAGCGACAGCCCCGAGCCGATCGACCCGCTGAGCAAGCAGCCCGAGTAAAGGGCGAAAACTACGCCATCGAGCCCGGCGCGCTCGCAGAAGAGCGTGGTCGTACCCAGAAGGCCCGGGACAACATCAAGGCCATCGAGCTCATGCGCGAGATCGAGGCCGAGGGCCGGCCTGCAACGCGCACCGAGCAGGAAATTCTCGCCCGATACGTTGGCTGGGGAGGCATCAAAGGCGCCTTCCCTGACTCCCAGGGCAATTTCGAGAAGGGTTTGGAGACGGTTGGCGCACAGCTCCGGGAGCTGCTTTCCGACACGGAATACGCAACAGCCCGACGATCCCTGCAATATGCCCACTACACCGCCGAGAACGTCGTCCGCGCGATGTGGCGAGCTGCCGAAAGCATGGGGTTCCGTGGCGGTAAGGTCTTTGAGCCCGGCATGGGCGTCGGCAACTTCCCCGGCCTCATGCCGGCGGATGTCGCGGCCCGAACGGACTACAACGGTCTCGAACTGGACCACACCACCGCGCGCATTGCGCGCTTGCTGTACCCGCGATGGGGCGTCCGCCAGGATGATTTCACCCGCGCCCCCTTGCCCAAGGACAGTTTCGATTTGGTGATTGGTAACCCGCCCTTCGCGGATGTTGCCATCAAGTCGGACGCGGCCTACCCGCAAGGTTTCTTGCTGCACGACTACTTCTTCGCCAAGAGCCTCGATGCTGTCCGCCCGGGCGGCCTGCTGGCGTTCATCAGCAGCGCGGGGACTATGAACAAGATGGACGACGGCGCCCGGAAGTACATGGCTGAGCGCGCCGATCTGGTGGGCGCGGTTCGCCTCCCGGACAATGCCTTCGAGCGCAATGCCGGCACCAGCGTCACTACCGACATTGTGTTCCTGCGCAAGCGGCTCCCGGACGAGCCAGCCGGAGACACGTCATGGACTGAAACCGTTGTGGCGACCCTGCCGAACAAGGAGGGGGATGCCACCCAGGGCAACGTCAACAGGTACTTCTCCGAGCACCCGGAGATGGTGCTTGGCGAACAAGGCTTCTTCGATCCGTTGTACGAAAACCGCTATGCGGTGCGTGCCGGCAAAGACTTCGATCTCGACACAGCCCTGCGCGGAGCCATGGCGCGCCTGCCGCGCGATGTGATGTCGGACTGGGCGACGCCCAAGGATCGTGCCGAGGTCGACTTCGGGACGTCCGAGCGCAAGGAAGGCAGCTTCTACCTCGGCCGCGATGGCAAACTCATGCAGCAGCGCGAGGGCGTTGGCCGCCCGGTGCAGCGTCGCGGCAAAGGCGTGGAGCGCGGCAAGACGCAGGCAGAGCTCGAGCGCATCGAGACACTGGTTCCCGTGCGCGATGCCTTGCGCGCGGTTTACACCGCGGATCTGGCCGAGGACGCCGCCAATGCCGCCACGGCGCGGGAGCGCCTGAACACCGCCTATGACGCCTTCGTCGAAAAGTTCGGACCGATCAACAAAGTCGCGCAGTCGTTCCGGCGACCGACATCTATCCAGCAGGAGTCGGCGCGCGCAGACGCCCGGGAAGAAGCTCGCTATGCCGGCGAAGTCTGGCGCGAAGGCGACTTCGACGCCTCGCAGATGATCGACGATGGCGCGTCGCTCCAGAAGATCGCCAGCGCCCGCAAGAAAGCCCGCGAGGACGCCTTGGCCGCCGGCCACTCGTTCGATGAGGGCAGCTTCAACCATGAAGACATGCCCGATGTCGTCATCGAGAAGCGACCGAATATCGATCCGTTCATGGACGACCCGGAGAGCTATCGGCTGCGGTCGATCGAGAAGTACAACGATGAGACGGACAGCAGCGAAAAAGGGATGGTGTTCTTCGAGAACATCATCAAGCGCGAGCGCGCCCCTGAAATACGATCCGTCTCGGATGCGATGCTCTACGTCCTGAATAAGCATGGTCGCCTGGACATCGCCGAGGTCGCCCGGTCTGCCGGGGTCTCGGAAAGCGAGGCGATCGAGCAACTAGGCGACAACATCTTCCGCCTGCCAGGCACCGAGAATCGGTGGGAAACCCGGGATGCGTACCTTTCGGGTAACGTGCGTCGCAAGCTCCGCATGGCCAAGGCTGCTGCGGGTCGAGATCGCAGATTCCAGCGCAACGTCGATGCCATGGAGGCGGCCCAGCCGGCAACGATCCCGCCCACTCAGATCAATGCGAATCTCGGCATGCCCTGGATTCCCACTGAGACGATCGAAGCTTTTGGCACCGATGCCCTGGGACTTCGGCGCATGAGCGTGAAATACACACCTGCCCTGGCTCTCTGGGAAGTTAATGGAGACTCCCATGGCGCTGCGGCCCAGGCCACCTGGGGGACCGCCGACAAGCCGGCGCCGAAACTGCTGCAGGATGCGCTGAACCGGCAAGACCCGAAGGTCTACCGGAAGGATGCCGAAGGCAAGGCTCACCTCGATGCTGCCGCGACGGAAGCGGCGCAGGATAAGTTGGCCACGCTCAAGGAGCGCTTTTCGGATTGGGTCTGGGAGAGCCCGGAGCGGTCGGAATCGCTGGCGCAGCTCTACAACGAGGAATACAACAACCTCGTCGTGCGTGAGTACGACGGCACTTACCTCACCACGCCAGGCGTCGCGTCGAGCTGGTCGTGGCGGCCGCACCAGAAAGCCGTGATCGCCCGGATCATCCAGGACGGCAACACCTACATGGCGCACGGCGTCGGTGCCGGCAAGACCAGTGCCATGATTGGCGCCGGCATGGAGATGCGTCGCCTGGGATTGGTGCGCAAGCCCATGTACTCCGTCCCCAACCACATGCTCGGGCAGTTCACCAAGGAGTTCTACGAGCAGTACCCAACGGCGCGCATTGCCGTCGCTGATGAGCGTCGCTTCCATACCGATCGCCGCAAGCAGTTCATTGCCGACGTGGCGAACGAGGATCTCGACGCGATCATCATTACCCACTCCGCGTTCGGCATGATCCCCATTTCCGATCAGTTCCAGGACGCCTTGATTCAAGAGCAGATCGCCGAGTACAGACATCTGCTGGAGGAAGCGAAATCCGAGACTGACAGCCGGATCACGCGGTCACGGCTGGAGAAGCAGATCGAGCGGCTGGAACAAAGGCTTTCCGGCCAGGCCACCAAGAAGCGCGATCAGGTCTTCACATTTGAGGAAATGGGCGTCGACTTCCTGTTCGTGGACGAGGCGCACCTGTTCCGGAAGCTCGACTTCGGCACCAAGATGACCAACGTGAAGGGAATCAGCCCCGAGGGATCGAAGTCATCCTGGGATCTGTTCGTGAAGACGCGGTTCCTGGAGACGATCAATCCAGGCCGCAATCTGGTGCTGGCATCCGGTACGCCGGTGACGAACACCATGGCGGAGCTCTATACGGTCAGCCGCTACCTGCAACCGCACGAGCTGCGCGACCGCAGCCTGGAGCACTTCGACGCCTGGGCTGGCGCCTTCGGGGATACGGTCACCAATCTCGAGCAGGATCCGTCCGGTGGCTATAAGCCGGTCACGCGCTTCGCCAAGTTCGTGAACATCCCGGAATTGTCGGCCATGGTCCGGCAGAACATGGATGTCGTGACCAGCAAGCAGCTCGAGCAGTACGTCACGCGCCCGAAGATCAAAGGCGGCGCGCGGCAGATGAATCTCGCCGAGGGGTCCGATCTGCTTGGCGACTACCAGGCTAACCTCGCAGAGCGCATGGAGGCGATCGCGCAACGAACCGGCCCGCCGTCGCCTGGTGACGACATCATTCTCAGTGTCATCAACGATGGCCGCCACGCCGCGATCGATATGCGGTTGGTCGACCCTGACCTGCCGAATGATCCGGGGAGCAAACTGAATCTTCTGGTCGATAACGTGTTTCGCCTCTGGCAAGAGACAAAGAGGCAGCCGCTTCACGTCCCGGCGCAGAAAGGCTACAGCGAAAAGCCTGTCGACAAGGGGCCGGCGACGCAGATGGTTTTTGCCAACCTGGGCCTGTCTTCAGCGCGCGGCTTTGTGGTGCCCGACTTCATTCGCGCCGAGCTGGTCCGGCGAGGGGTGCCGAAGGGCGAGATCGCGTTCATCGGCGACTACAAGACCCACGTCGCCAAGCAGCGCCTATTCAACGACATGAACGAAGGCAAGATTCGTGTGCTGGTGGGTTCCACTGCCAAGATGGCAACCGGCGTCAATGCACAGCGGCGACTTTACGCGGTGCACAACCTCGATCCACTTTGGTATCCGGCCGACGACGAGCAGCGCAACGGCCGGGCCATTCGCCAGGGGAACATGAATCCCGAGGTCGAGATCCACGATTACTCCACCAAAGGCACCTACGATTCGACCATGTGGGGGATGATGGAGACGAAGGCCCGCTTTATTCAGGGGTTCTTCGAAGGTGACCCCAACCTACGTGACATGGAGGACTTGGGCGAGGCCAGTCAATACGAGCAGGCCAAGGCTCTCACCACATCGGATCCGCGGCTCATCGAGCTCACAGAGCTCCGGCAGAAGTTGGAGCGTGCCCAGCGCAAGAAGGCAGCCTTCGAGCGCGAGCAATGGTCTGTTCGCGACAGCATCTCCCGGGCGAAGGATCACCTGAGCCACTACGGCAATCGCATTCCTGAAATCGAGGCGGACATCGCCCGTCGCAAGGATGTCAGCGGCGAAAACTTCGAGATCGAAGTTGGCGGGCGCACCTACACCGATCGCGTTGACGCCGGCGACCTGATTCTCGGCGAGATCGATAACATGAAGGGCGAGTCGGGCCAGATCAAAGGCAGGAAGGTTGGCGCCTTGGCTGGGTTCGATATTGTTGCCGACGCTTGGGGGAATGAGCCCAACCGATTCACGGCACTGATGATCCGCCGTGAGGGCGGGCATGAGACCGATGTCACGGTCACGGGGTCGGCGCGCGGGCTCATTCAGTCCCTGGAAAGCATCATCCGTTCTCTCGATAACGACCTTCAGAGCGCCAAGAATCGAGTGGCAAATGCCGAGCGCACCCTGAAGGAGTACGAGGCCCAGGCTGGCAAAGACTTCACCGGCCAAGAAGAGATCGAATCGCTCACGCAGAAGGTCCGCGAGCTCGAGCGCGCTTTGGCGCCACCGAAGGAAGAATCTCCGGCTGCTTCGCCCGAGGGTGGTGCCCAATTCAGCCGATCTGGCGAGACCGCCGGCGGCATTCCCGATACCGGCTCTCGCCCATCCGTCTCGGACATTCAGGATGCGGTCGCCGAGATCGCCCTGACGTGGGAGCACGGACCCGTCGTTGATGTCGTGGACTCCTGGGAGCAGCTTCCCGAGCACCTTCGCGATCAGGTGGAGCGTGCTGGCGCCTATGACGCCGCGGGGGTCTATGACGACGCCGGCGGGCAGCCGGTGGTCTACATTATTGCGGACCAGATTCGCAGCCTGACGCATGCGCGCAAGACCCTGGCGCATGAGGCGGTGGGCCACTACGGCATGGAAACCCTGCTCGGCGACGAGTACGGTGATGTCCTGGATCGTGTCCGGCACCTGAAGCGCAGCGATCCGCGTATCAAGAAGATCGCCGAGGGCGTGCGGCGCGCCTACGGGCCGAGCATCAGCGAGTCGGTCGAAGCCTCAGAGAGCATCGCCAAGATGGCGGAGGAGAATGTTCGCCATCCACTGATGACGCGGATTCACGCCGCTATACGTCGATTCCTGCGCCGCCTGGGCTTCCGGGTGCCGTTCACGGCCACGGAACTGGATGCCATGATCGTGCGCGCGGAGCGCATGCTGGTGACGGGAAGGGGCGCCCGCGGCACCTTCGATTCAACCAACCCTGACACCCGCTACTCCCGCGGAATTCCGCCAGACCTGGATGGCGCCGACGCCATGGAGCGCCAGGCCAACGCCCAAAGGGCGTTTGCCAAGGGTCAGCCCATCGACCGCATGTTCCGCATCCCGTTCGATGTCATGGGCATGGTGGACAGCGCCGGTCGCCTGAAGGCTGGCGTGAAGGTCGAGGGCGCCGCCAAGCGCGCGCTCCTGGAATCGAAGTTCAAGCCCGACGGCGTGCTCGAGTGGATGAATCCCATGATCGAGACCGCGCGCGCGGGTCTCATCGATCGTTATGGCCTGGATGGCGAGTTCACCCAGCGCGAGATGGAGGCCAAATCAGACGAGGCGCGGATCTTGGCCTCCGGCGAAGCGTTCCTGAAGCGCCTGGCTGACGCCAAGGTGGGACCGGCTGAAGCCAGAGCCCTGCAGGCGATCCTCACCGGTGAAGCCGTGGGCGACGACGCCATGAATGCGCTGGCTGCGCCGATCCGCGAAGCCATCGACCAACTGGGCCAGGAAATGGTGGCCCTGGGACTGCTGGAGGCCGACACCTATCAGCGCCACGTCGGCACCTACCTGCATCGCTCCTACATGAAGCACCAGCAGCAGCTCGAGGGACTGCCCAAGTGGGCGCACAACGTCCTCACCAAGCACCGCCGGAAGATCCACGGCGACGAGTTGCGTGCGCGCGGGCTCAAGGAGGACGTCGACACCGCGCGGCTGCTCCGGGATACGCCCCGCGACTGGTGGGGGTCGAAGCTGAAGGCCGGCGAGGCGGACAAGCAGCTTCGCGGGACCGAGTGGGTGATCTTCGATCGGCTGGCTCCGATCAGGGAGGGGACCGCTACGGCGCCGGGTATCGAGGAAGGCGGTCCTCGTAAGCGCCGGCGCCTGGAGCGCGTCTTCTGGCCGGCGGATCAAGCGGTCCCCGCGCGGTTCCAGTCCTGGGAGAACCGCGGCAAGTGGGAGGTGACCGGCGCCAAGGGTTCGAAGCTCCGCCTGCGTCGCGACTTCACCAAGGCTGAGCGCGAGTCCATGGGCGAGATCCTGGATGCGCGCTACAACCTCATCAAGACCTACCAGCTCATGGCGCACGATGTCGCCAACGGCCGCTTCTTCCGCGACATCGCCAAGAACCCTGACTGGTCGGTAGCCGAGGCCAGGACCGGCGAGACGGTGGCGAATGCCGAGCAGGCCCGGCGACTGGCGACCTTCACGGGCGTCGATTGGGTGCGGGTGCCGTCTACCAAGATCGCCGACACCGGCAAGATGCACTGGGGCGATCTCGGCGGCCGACTGGTGCGCCCGGAAATCTGGCGCGACCTGAACGAGCTCGATCGCATGCAGAAGCCGGGCACCTGGCGCGCGATCCTCACCCAATGGAAGACGAATAAAACCGCCAGGTCGCCCGTCGTGCACATGAACAACGTGATGTCGAACCTGGTCCTCATGGATCTGATCGACGTTCGGCTCTCGGATCTGGTGCGCGGCATCCAGGAGTATCGCTCGAAGGGCGAGATGTTCCAGGAAGCCCGGGAGCATGGCGCCTTCGGCGCCGGCTTCGTTCAGCAGGAACTGAGCCGCAATCACGTTGACCCTATGCTCGACGAGATCATGAAAGAGGCTCGCAGCACCCGGGATGACGTCGAGGGGCGGACACGACTCCTGTCGAAGTTGGCCTACGGCTTGTGGGACGTGGCGAAGAAAGCCGACCGGACCATGACCAACTTCTACCAGACGGAGGACGAACTGTTCCGGATGGCCACCTACATGCGGCACCGTGGTCTCGGCGCGTCAGCACAGGAAGCGGCTACGATCGCCCGCGAGCAGTTCCTGAACTACGACATCCGGGCGCCCTGGATCAATGCGCTGCGCGAGACCGTGCTGCCTTTCATCAGTTACACGTACCGGGCGGTGCCGGCGATCGCCACGGCGATCGCTCACCGACCCTGGAAGATCGCCAAGTACGCCACCATCGGCTACCTGGCGAACCTCATGGCCTATGAGCTCGAGCCGGGCGACGAGGATGAAGAGCGGCGCACCATGCGGGATTACCAGCAGGGCACCACCTGGGCGAGCGTTCCTTTCACGGACATCGGCGTGCACCGCATGATGCGCCTGCCCATGAAGGACGAGCACGACAACCCGCTGTTCCTCGATGTGTTCCGCTGGATCCCCGCTGGCGACGTCTTCGACACCAATCAAGGCCAGATCGGTCTCCCGGCATGGTTCCAGTTCGGTGGCCCGATGCAGTTGGCCTTCGAGATCGTCTTGAACCGGTCGGCGTTCACCGGCCGTGACATCGTTGATCGGCAGACCGATACCGGCACCGAGGCGGCAGAGAAGCGGGTCGACTACCTCTGGAAAGCCTGGATGCCCTCTGCCGCCTACGTCCCGGGATCGTGGCACTACGACAAGCTCGAAAAAGCCCGTAAGGGTGAGCGCGACTTCCTTGGCCGCCCGTACAGCGTTCCAGGCGCCTTGCTCTCCGGCGTCGGCGTGAAGGCCCAGCCGCATGACGTCCAGTTGGGGTACTACTTCCGCGGTTCCGAGATCCAGCGCAAGATGCGCGCGCTTCAAGCCCAGGCCCGCCAGTTGTCCATGGACGAGTTCCGCAACATCGGCTCTGAAGATAGCCGCAAGCAGGAGATCGAGGTCATTAAGCGCAAGATGCGCGAACTTCAGCGTCAGCAGCGGGCGCTTCAGGGCAAAGAGTAGTCCGGAGGGGGCTGGAAGGTGCCCACCAGGTCACAGGCCAGGGGGCGCAAGGATTCTCCGGCAACGATCCCGACGACCACGAAGACGAAGAAGCCGAGTGCCATACCGCAGGATTCCCACCACCGGCGGCGGTGCGAGTCGTCGAAGTCCATGCGCGGGTAGCGCCGTGCGCCAACGCGGCTGAGGGAGCTGAAAGCGAAGTAGCCGGACCCCACAGCCAGGGCCAGCAAAGTCAGTGTCAGGCCGTGCGAGGCCCAGCTCGGAAGAATGCAGATCACCAGAGCGCCAGGGTGACGAAGAACGCGGCCCAGACCAGGACGAGTGGCAGGCACTTCGCAGTCCCCCAAGTGTCCCACTTCATCATTATCATGATGAACGTCACGACTGCGGCGACTGGGAACGCCAGTGCTGCCAACCCTCCGACGATTCCCATTCCCATGGCGTGACTCCTTTTGGCATCTATCGAAGCCTACCCTTGTTCAGCATTCGGTGACTGGACCGAACCCTCGAAGCCGATTGACGAGACGCCGCGTCATAGTCTTGCCGGCACCCGGTTGTGCGATCTCGCGCAGCAACGCCTGGATCATGATGTCCTTGAACAGAAGCGGTCTCGCTTTCATCCCGCCTCCGGCACCTGGTCCCAGGTCTGCCAATCCAGGGTTCGTCCGGCCGCCTTCTTGCCCGCTTTCCATACCCTGGTTCCGTCGGGAAAATCGTGGCGGTGTAGGTGGTCATTGGGATCGCTTTGTTGCGGAGCCATAAGCGCAGCGGAATCGAGGTCTTCCTCGCCGATCCATTCGCCATGCTGCTTGAACAGGAACGGTACGCCGGCCGCCAAGCACTGATCGCGAACATTTCGAGCCCACTGCGGGTGCATCGGTCTCGCTCCTGGCCCAGACTCGCCGCCGACGATTACCCAGTCGATCTTCGAATGCTGCTCACCGATGTCCGCCAACCCCTCGTCTGGCTCTACGCGAGCGAGCGATCGACCACGCAGCGCGTCGAAGTACCCGGCAGGCGCTGCGTCAAGAGGAAAGGTCTCACCGAACTTGAGGGCTACTATGGGTGCGCCGAGCTGCTGCCCGCGGAAGTATGCGCATCGCAGACCAGCCAGGTTTACCGGTCCCAGGAGCGGCTCCATGCTAAGGAACAGAACCGCTGCATTCAGGATCAACAGTTTGGGTATGTCCCGCTCCGCCTCCTGCTGGTTCACGACCGTCGCCCCGATCCACACGTTCGGAATTCGCACCATCGGCAGCATCGACGGCGCATTGCCGATCCGCTTGGTGAGCAGCAGCCAGTCGAGGTTCGGCGTTGCTCGAATCAAATCCCAGAGATCCTCGCGCCACTCCTGCGGGGCCTCGTTGTCGAACACGTCAGCCAGGCTGGCGCAGAACACTCGTTCGCGGATCCCCAGCTTCTCGCAGCGCTTGTTCCAGGCCAGCGGCTTTCGCCAGTTCGCTTCGCTGGTGCGCGATCGCGGATTCCCAGCACCCCAGTTCACCCGGCCGTAGCGAGTGTCCGTCAGCGCCCCGGCGTAGCAGTGATCGCAGCCGGGGCCGACCTTGGTGCACCCAATCCAGGGATTGAACGTGTGGTGCGTCCAATCTTTTTTATCAGTCATCGCTCATCCTCCCTGCACCCA
>Ga0306869_1000623_pt1 | contig 15604 bp, 14 predicted proteins | sample AntRauTorckE6833_FD_190421 | JGI IMG/M metagenome (GOLD analysis project Ga0306869, IMG submission 190421) | Saline lake microbial communities from Rauer Islands, Antarctica - Metagenome Torckler E6 #833 (v2) (version 2) | ecosystem: Environmental > Aquatic > Non-marine Saline and Alkaline >... | reverse complement strand
CTCATCGATGATTGCATAATTGAAACCTCTGCCACGAAGACGTTCTTCTTTTCTTTCGATATTATCTCGGAGATAGTCAAAACCAAACTCACTATTGGTACCGTATGTGATATCCGCATCGTACGCATCAGAACGATTGCAGGTGCTAAGGAACTCATCAACGATTTTATATGAACCAACATCATCACGCTCTGTGTCCAGATCTTTGTGCTCAGGATCGTACATATATGAAGTTCCTGAATTAATGATACCCACCGTTAATCCGAGAAAGTGATATATTTGACCCATCCACACAGCATCACGACGCGATAGGTAATCGTTCACAGTAACAACATGCACACCCTTTCCCGTAAGCGCATTGAGGTACGCAGCTAATGTTGCCACCAACGTTTTTCCTTCTCCAGTTCTCATTTCAGCAATATTGCCTCGATGAAGTGTAATACCGCCAATAAGTTGCACATCAAAATGACGCTGCCCAAGCGTCCTCTTAGCAACCTCTCGTACTACCGCAAAAGCTTCTGGCAACACATCATCCAAAGTTTCTTTTTCTAGTAGTCGTTTTTTAAATTCAGCGGTTTTTTCCTTAAGAGCCTCATCTGACAAAGCAGAAATTTCTGGCTCCAGATCATTAATCTTTTCCACCAAAGGTCGCGTGCTTTTTACCTCCTTTTCTGAGCTACTAGGAAATATTTTATCTAAAATCTTCATAACAGGGCCATTTTAACATATCTAAAAAGAAAAGCCCCGGAAGGGGCTTTTCTTTTTAGACTTTGAAAAAAATTATTTCTTTCGTCGTCGAGTTGTCTTCTTAGCAGCTTTTCGTTTTGCTGGCTTTCGCTTAGCAGCTTTTCGTTTTGCTGGCTTTCGCTTAGCAGCTTTTCGTTTTGCTGGCTTTCGCTTAGCAGCTTTTCGTTTTGTTGTCTTCTTTGCTGCTTTTCGCTTAGCTGGCTTTCGCTTAGTTGCTCGTTTCTTTTTTGCTGGCATGTTGTGTATTGAAATTTAGTTATGTGTAATGTCGACCGAGTCTTGTTAGAAAAAAATTTTATAACAAAACTTTTTCCTTGTACTAATTATCGTACAACACACACACGTACACAACGTTGTTTACAAAAAAATGTGGATAACTTTTTTTAAAAAAATAATTTTTTATTTTTTAAACACAACTTCTTTTTCTATTTTTATTTTTATTGCATCAAAAACTTTTTGTTTAATAAATTCTGCAAACAAAAAAATCTCTTCTGCAGTTGCTTGTTTGTTTGTTACAAGGATTAATGGTTGCACATCATGTAGCCACACATTCCCTTTTTTGTACCCTTTTAGGTGACAGACATTATCGAGAATCCAAGCAAGTGGCACCTTCACATGATCCTCATCAACGGGATAACTCGGAATAGTACTATACATAGTACTAATTTCTTCAAATTGTTTTTTAGAGATAATGGGGTTTTTAAAAAACGAACCAGCTGTTCCGTATGTTTTCAAATCCGGAAACTTTCCTGAACGAATAGAAAGTACTACTTCTCGAACCTGTTTTTTTGTTGGACTTGTCCCCTCAAAATAGTTTTGGAGATCTTTGTAATCAATGCGTACCTGCGCATCAGCGTCTATTCGAAAAGCTACATTCGTTACTATGTACTTCTTTCCCTCCTCTTTTTTAAACACACTATCTCGATATCCAAACTGACACTCTGCATTTGAAATCTTTCTCATACGTTTTTCTTCTTGATCATATACTTCAACGTATTGAAGTATCTCTTCCAACTCAACTCCATACGCGCCAATATTTTGTATCGGAGAAGCACCCACTGTTCCAGGTATCCCAGACAAGTTCTCAATATAAGGAATGTGTAATTGAATACCCTTTTCAACAAAAGTGTCCCAACCCTCTCCAGCACCTACGACCACGAGATCTTTTTCCTTTTCGATACCAAGAATATTCACTTTCACAACAACCTTATTTATCACATCCTCGGCAAAACAAATATTTGAACCTCCCCCTAGTACAAGAATTTCTAGATGCTCTTGTTCTGCAAATTCTTTGACTTCTTGCAATTGTGATACGTCGCCAACTTCAACAAAAAATTTTGCCAAGGAATCCACACCAAGAGTGTTGAGATTTTTTAAAGAAACGTTCTCTCTTATATCCATATCTACGAGTATACCTGATATACAAAAATCGGGCCTATGCCCGATTCTCTCCTGCTGTCTCATAGCCTCATCCAACCGTTATTCTTTTCAGGGTTACATATTTTTCGCATGCGCTTTCACGGACAGTGGAAGCTATCTCCAATAAATATCTATGTGAGTGCGAACCACTGCCCATGAAAGAGCGTGTGGCATGTAACCCTGAAAAGAACAACCGTAGGTGCGAACCACTGCCCACAAGACAAGACAAAGGTTCGTACCCATCCATAGTATCAAATCCTCAAAAATAGGAGAAGTCCCTCAGAATTTAAAACGTCTAAAATAAATGAAATTCGAGGCAAGCAAGAAAACTACTTTGAGACGTATTAGCTATACGGCGAATGGTCGTTTATGAAGATTAACGAAGAAGTTCTTTGTTTAGGTGTTTTAAAAACAAAAAAGCCCCCGAAGGGGCTCTTTTGCAGATATTCATTTACGAGAGATAATTTTCTCGCACTCGAATACTAGTATACCATAGACTTAAAATAATGCAACCACCGCTTCTAGCTTTCTAAAAGAAGCTCTAGCTTCTCGACTTGATCACTCAGTCTATACACTTCAGCGAGCGCATCCTTAATTTCTTGGGCTTCCGGATTGTTCTGTAGTTGTAGACGAAGAACTCCCTCGAGAGCGCTGTACCTTTCTTCTTCGAAAGCTTCTTGGACAAGACTTTGATATAGCTCTAACTCTCCAACCGCTCCTAAGGCTAGTACGTAGGCAGACCAGGCAGAGTCATTTTCCTGGTATATCTCATAGGACTCTTTAGTGAGCTCGATCATACGATCATTATTTCCCAGCGCTCCATACACCTGCGCTGTTTGTGTGTAGATAATCTGCTTATCAGGAGAGAGTTCAATAGCCTTTTCTAGATATTGAACTGCTTCCTCCATGGCACCCGTCTGTGCAAGAAATCCTCCGTAGATAATGTAATACCGAGCATCAAAAGGTGTTTCGCTTAGCTGCTGTGTCATCTGCTCTCTTGCTAGAGCAACAAAGTCTCCTTTTAGAGAATCTGCAATTTGAGCGGATTGCAAAACAGCGATTGTCATCTCGGGTAATCGCTCTCGTATCTCAGCGGTTCCAAAAGAATCATACGCTAGTGCTTTCTTAAAATTGTCACGACTCTGCGTAATACTATCTTGAAGTTGCTCAACAGTACTTGCTTGCTTAACATTAAGTGCTCGTATGGCAGTTCTGCTTTGAAAATAACCACTTGCATTTACCATGTACGGAACAACAAAAAGAAGTGCGATAAGTCCTGGAACAATAAGCCTATCTCTTGTCCCCTCTTGAACATTGAAAAGTTTCGGGAAAAGATGTCCTTCTGATTCTAAAGAATGCATGTATGCAATAAAAGCAAAGAAGAGCATGTAGCTACCTATCTGATCGAACACAAAAAGATTTTGAAACACATAGGCACCCAACATCCCAACAAACACAGCCTTTTCTCTTTTAGAGAGCTGATCGCTCTTTACCAGCATCCGTATGAGAAATACAAAAATAAGGAAGTACGCAATAAATCCAACAAACCCTCCTGCAATCAACCAATCAAATACAACATTATGCGTTCGGTCAAACCATTGTTCCTGGTTATACAACACAGGATTATAGTGTGTGTTAAATACATAATTAAAGTTCCCCTGTCCATATCCGAGCACAGGCCTCTCCTTCACTCCCTTCCAGGCAAGATCCCACATAATAAAACGAGACTTTGTTGTATTATCTTCAAGTGAAATACTCGCAAGACGATTAAGTGTATTTTGTTCTTTTACAAAAGTCGTATCTTTAAGCGCAAAAAAAAGTCCGACCACGACAACAAGAGTAAATAGAACTCCAATGGCAACCCTTCTTACTTGTGTCCCCTTCTGCTCAACAAAGACAAGGATTATTGTTGTTACGAGTGCTCCACCAATAAGACCTAAGATGGCTCCTCGGGTTGCTGTGTAATACAGAGAAATCAGTTGCAACACAATCGCTGCAATATAAAATATTTTCCAATTTCTACTAAGTGATTTGTAACGAAGTAGTAGTGCTGTAGTTATAAAAATATGGAACAACATATACACCGCCAAATATGTCGCATTTCCAAAGGTAGCGTCAAGCCTATCCCCTCCCTGATTAACAATAGGAAGGAGCCGCGCAAGCCCCTCTTCTGCGGGACGACCGAGTGTTTCAGTCAGGTACTCTCTAAAGAGTTGTGCCATAGCAAAAAGACCCATCAAGAAACTAGCGATAACGGTAGTGTTCCAAAACTTTCTCCAGAGATCCTTTGTATGAAGCACACTCGAAAGAACAAGTGCGTACGCAAGTAAATGAACGAGTGTCACCCAGCCTTCCATTCGCTCAAAGTTACTCCAAAAGCTTTGCTTTGGCTCTATACCAAACACGTTAGCAACAAATATGACTCCCACAAAGGTGGCCACTGAGCCAAGTAATATCGATTTCTTCGGTCGATATTTCTCTTGAAAAAAAGCAAGAGCAAGCCAGGCAAAGAAAGCTATTTCAACCAAGATTCTGAAAGAAAAGTTTTTTCCTGTAATAAAAGGAAAAACCTGAGAGCTGTCTACTAAAAAAACAATAAAAGGCAGTGCAAAAATAGAACCGAAAACGACATACTCAAAAAACTTCTCGAGAGATTTCATGTTCAAAACTATAGCACACTACAATAATTTTATAAAAAACCCTTTGATGCTACACTTATACACATATATGGCCCGCAAAAGACCCTCAAAACAGCTATTTTTAAAATACCCCAGTTGCTTACGCATTTTTCCTTTGGTCCTCAAGGTTTCAAACTACACCCTCCTTACATACGAGATTCTTTTTCAAAACTATTTATTTTTGAAAAGACTCGTCAAAAAAAATATCAGAGGCGTTGTTGTTGAATGTGGATGTTGGAAAGGTGGCAATGCCGCCTTTATGGCAAAAGTATCCGGAAGAGAAACCTGGGCATTCGATTCATTTGAGGGGATGCCTGAAAGGAAGACACACGACAACAAGGAAGGACATAAGAGACCTCTAGAGGAAGGAGATCTGGCTGTCTCAGAAAAAGAAATCCAGCAGATTGTAGAAAAACTACAGGTACAAAACACCGTACACATCGTAAAGGGCTGGTTTAATAACACACTATCAGAACAGAAAAAAAATATTGGTCAGATTGCCCTCCTAAGAATTGATGGTGACTTCTACGAATCAACCAAGACAGTCCTTGAGGAGCTCTATGATCAAGTAGAGTCTGGCGGTTACATTATTTTTGATGACTACCATGACTTCGAAGGATGCAGAAAAGCAATCTATGAATTCTTCCTCACAAGAGATGTCTATCCGGACATTAAAGAATTTTTTCCAAATGGAAGACCTTACGTCATAAAGCCATGAGGAAAAATCTTGAAAATATAGCTCGTTGGTCAGAAAGAAAGGCTGGGACAGATCTCCACTATATTGCAGAAGGCGGAACCTGGCTCACTCTTGGAAAGATTTTTTCTACAATAGCCTCTCTTCTTCTTATTATTGCTTTTGGTAACCTAGTATCAAAAACAACATATGGATTCTATCAATACATACTCTCTATAGCAGGAATTCTTTCCATAACAACATTGCCGGGGATGACCACCTCTCTCAAGAGAGCTGTTGCAACAGGAAAAGAGGGTGACGTGCTAAATGTAATACATTCCAGGATAAAGTGGGGTCTTATTGGTAGTTTTTTGTCATTAGCCACAGGAGCATACTATTTAATTCAAGGAAACTCACAACTCTCAATAAGCTTACTGATACTATCTTTATTTTTACCCCTTGCGGAATCAGTATCTATCGTTAATCCCTTTTTTATTGGAAGAAAAAACTTTAAACATTTTTCTGCTTACTCAACAACAACAAAAATAATTCATACCTCAGTAGTTATTGTAACTTTATATCTCACACAAAATATAATCTTTATACTACTTTCATACTTTGCGTCACTCACCCTCGTTAGACTAGCAACAACAGCCATAATCTTTTCTCGCCATAAATTAAACTCAGAAAAGGGCGACTCCACCCTTTCGTACGGAAAACACCTTAGTCTCATGAAAGTATTAGGAGCAGTATCAATTCAAGCAGACAAGATAATCTTATGGCACTTACTAGGACCCGTTTCTCTAGCGACATATTCGTTTGCACTAGCTCCTGTGACGCAACTACAAACATGGTTTAAATCTTTGGAAACGCTCGCCTTTCCAAAATTTGCTTCGGCAGAAAAAACCATCCTCAAGAGAACCCTTCCTAAAAAATTACGCAAACTTCTTTTTTTGATAATACCAATAACACTTCTGTACATACTCTCTGCGCCACTCATATATAAACACCTGTTACCTCAGTACACAGACTCTGTGTTATATTCTCAAATCTTTGCTCTTGTCTTACTGTTCCTTCCACAAAAACTTCTCGCATCCTCTCTTGAGGCGCAGGGTCAAAAAAAGGCTTTATACACAATAAACACCATCAACCCTATTCTGAAAATAGTACTCCTTCTCGCGCTCATACCCCTCTTTGGTATTTGGGGCGCACTTGCCGGAATACTATTCCCCTACATATCAGGTTTTATTCTACTCAACTACTTTTTCAAAAAAATATGAAGTATCAAAAGGATTTCTTTACCCAAATTCGCAACCTTCTAAAGAGAGGGTGTTTTTTATGCGGATTATACTTAAACCACTCGTTCTTCCTGGAATCTCCTGGTAAGTATGCGAAACGTAATCCCGTTTTCCATGCAGCATAATTAAAAGACATTTGATCTCGCTTACTGTTCTCTTCTATTTCACTCCACCACTTCTCCATAGTTTCAACAACGTCAGGTTCATTGTGTCTTCTTAGAAGCACCTGAGTTACCGCCAATCCATTTTTTTCTGGATACCTTTCTTCTCTATATTTTTGCACTTGCCTCTTAATCAACTCAGGGTCATCTTTTCTTCGACCTATATCTTCAAGCCTCAGAAGGTTTGCAGATTCCTCATACACACACTCCATAGAATCCTGGTTATATCTATGATCGAATGTTGCAAAATTATGATCTTTCAGAAAATCTTGCATTAACTTATTTGGATTTTTTTTAATAGAAATATTGGCATCATGCCAAATACTTATATTGTACTCAGCTAAAAATCTATGCGGTAACACCTTATACATACGAGCGTTTCTAGTAGAGTCCTCATAATGAGGCCCTACAACTCGAATATCCCAAATGCTCGATTGCAAATCATCCCTGTCTGTAAAACAAATAAAATCCCAACCTTTTGGCACCACCTTAGGGTCATGCAGCCTCCCTCTTTCACCAAAAAGCGCTGTGTATATTATTTTTTTACTATGATTACTCATTCTAATTAAAAATCTTTAATTATTTTTTAGAAAAAACCTTTATACCTATAAATTTTTTGTTACCTAGGTCTATTCTTTCACTCCTAAAATCTCGGAATAAATCTTCCAACTCATTATAAGTAAATTCTTTCTCATGAAACTCTTCATCTCCATCTGAAAGCTCTGCATTGTCTGTCACAATAACAGCAAAATTATTTACAAAATCCATTAATCTTACAAAATCAGTATATTTTTTTACATGCTCAATAGTGTTCATTGAGTAAAGATAATCATATCTTTGCTTATTCTGTTGGATGAATTTTTCCAATGTTGTGTGATGGACTCGCATGTGAGGAATTTTTTCTTTTGTTATCATCACTCCTTCTTTTGTTGGCTCTATGCCTTCAACAATAAAACCCTTCTTAAGAAGCAGGTGGTCTATCAGACCATCCCCAGAGCCAATATCCAATACCGAACCCTTCTTTATATCATCAAAAAATTTTAAACTATTATCAACCAGCTTCTTGTAATCTTCTCTTCTTGAATACCACCTCCAATGCAAATCTCCGTAAAGTTTATACTTTGGATAGTTATCTTTTGACAAAACAACCCTCAGTCTTTTCAATATCTTTTTTACCTTTTTAATCATCATTAATGACATTATTTATTAACACACAGTATAGCAAAAACATTTATATCATTTAGAAACAGAAAAATATCGATCTATTACCCTCTAATCAAGCAGAAAGAAGGATGTCTCTGTACAATTTAAATACATCTTCAGTTAAAAACCATGGTATCTTTTTTACCTTCCCTTGATCAAGAGAAGCTGTGATAGCCTTAGCAAGGTTCTCTTGGTCAGCAATAGGAGTAAGGATTCCATATTCTACAAACTTGATTTCACTTTTTATTCTTTTGGAATAATCACCCTGCGGATCAAGAATTTCTCTAGATCCTCCCATTGGCGCATCTGTTGCAACGATTTTTGTCTCGCAAATCAGAGCTTCGATCAAGACATTAGGCAAGCCTTCCCACAAAGAAGCAAGTACGAACACATCAGAGTTCTTCATGAACACATAGGGGTTTTCTTGGAAACCCGCGAGTGTTACATTTTTGTCTAAATGCAACTCCCTAATCAAAGCCTCTATCTTTTTACGCCCACTACCATCACCAATAATTATCAACTGTGCACTTGGTATTTTTTTACAAACAATAGAAAAAGACTTCACGAGAGTTGGAAAGTCTTTTTGTTTAGTTAGACGTCCTACCGAAACAACAAATGGACCTTCTTTCTGCTCAAAAATATCAGGCACTTTCTCATTAGCTCTTGAATTGATTAAATCAACATCTTTAGGGGTATAGATAACAGAAATCTTACTTCTTTGTACTCCTGCAAAAGAAACAATATCATCTGCGATACCTTCTGAAACAGCTATGACCCTGTCCGCTTTTCTATAAAGAAGGTAAGTCAAAAAATGTATAGTTTTATTCTTTAGACCTTTTTGGCCACTAAAAACTATAGATAAAGGACTGCCTACACGTAAGATAACTTTTGAGTCTATCCTAGAAATACTTTTTGCGAACAAGAGTAGTGGGTTTATCTGCACAGATGAAGACATTATTTTTTTAGGTTTATTTTTCCTTAAGTATCTAATTAGTCTCAGGACTGCTATCAAGGACCTTGAGGCATCTAATGAAACAACTTTAATCCGATTATCAAGCCTGTTGAGCATTTCCCCTTTTTTTTCAAACAGGAGTAATGTAACATCCCAACTCTCTTCAACAAGATGATTCATCATTGTTGTCATCGCACTCTCCCCTCCACCAAGTTGAAGATTCTGCAAACAAACACACAAATCTTTTCTCCCTGGATTACTCATCATTAAGATATGGTATTTTCATTTACTTGATCTACAGCTTTTAGTAACGGAACCTTTATACCTTTTTCTTTTTCTGCCCAAGTAATAAAAGCCTTAACATCTTTAGGCAAGCAACTACCGCCATATGGACCGAAGTTTCCAATACCGTATTCTTGATTCCAAGATGCTTCTGAGCTAATGGAAACAGCCTTGAAAATCTTGTCTACATCCAAGCCACTGTCCTGAAAGACTCTTCTTTGTTCATTAAAAAATGATATCTTTGTGGCGTTAAAAAGGTTGTGTACATATTTTTGAACCTCAGCTTCTTTCATAGAAAGAATGTGCACGGGAACATCAAAAACACTATATAAATCCTTACTAATTGACAGCGTCTTATCATCCTCACACCCAAGTATGATTATCCTGGGATTAAGAAAATCCTCAAGAGCACTCTTCTCTCTTAAAAACTCGGGATTTGAGCAAACTCCAAAATCTACATTATTTTCCTTACCAGATTCTTTTTCAAGGGTGGGCACAATAAGCTTTTCTCCAGAACCAACAGGAACGGTGCTTCTGGTTAAGACAATAGGAAATTTTTCTTGTGTCTTTATTTTTTGTCCAACAGATCTTAAAGCATTCTCCATATAATCAGTGTCTGCTTCCCCACTATCAAGGGTTGGCGTCTGTATGCACATAAAATACACGTCTATATCTGGCAGATCGTCATCAACATGTCTCGTCAAGAACCCTTCTAAAGAAATCTTTTCTAACTTTTCCTTATCGATGTCAATAAAAAAAACATTACTGAAACCCTTTTTAACTAATCCTTTTCCTGTAGCTTGTCCCACAATACCACTTCCCACAATTCCAACAATAGTATCTTTTTTTGTCATAATCTATTTTTATTTAAATGCAATCGCACTGACCACTTGTGACTATCTTAGCATGTCCTTAATAACCACAAAAAGATCTTTTGCTGTCTTTTCCCAAGAGAAATCTTTAGATCTTTTCTTACCCCTGAGAGACAGATCTTGTCTAGTGGAAGGATCTTGAACCAAACTCAGAGCCTCGCGTATTTCTAAAACACTCAAAGGATTCACGCATATTGCAGCTCCTCCTGAAACCTCCTTCAGCACGGGAGTATTTGAAGTAATTACAGGAGTTCCAAAACTCATAGCCTCAATAATTGGCTTACCGAAACCCTCCACAAGAGAAGGAAAAACAAGCGCTTCTGCATTACTATACAAAAAAGCCAGCTGTCTGTCTGAAACATAGCCCAGAAACAAAATATTGTCAGTAAATTTTTTCTCTTCAATATAGTGACGTATTTCTTCATAGTACGCACCACCATAACTACCAACAATAACTAACTGTTTATTCTTATCGTCAAGGGAAATAAAAGCCTCCACAACCCTTTTGACATTTTTTCTTTTCTTTACGACACCGACAGATAGGAAAAATGGTTTGGTAACAGCATCCACAGATTCTTTTTCTAGCCTAGCCAAAGGAGCCAAGCCATTATAAACCACGTCTATCTCACCTGGACTGATGTGGCAATATTGCAGAATTTCCTTCTTTATACCTTCTGAGATGGCGACTACTCTTTTTGCTCTTTTAATAGATCTCTTATGTATAAAAAAGATGATTCTTTTTTTAAGAAAATCAAATAAACCATTTGCGGGTACTTGCACACAACCAAAGTCCCGAACAATCACTAGCGACTGCTTGGGTGTAAAGAAAAAAGGAAAAAATGGCGTAAAGAAAACAAAAACATCTACATCCTTATATTTGGGTAAACCAAAGTCGAGCCAAAAAAGAGAGCTCTTTAAAGTAATCATTTCCCAATTTTCTCCTTCTTTTTTTATTTCCCCAAGCTTTTCTCCTTTAACAAACAACTTAAAGGAATGCTCTTTGTTCAATAAAAAATGCTTAACAAGCTCTCTAATGGATGTACCTAGACCAGAAGGAGTATTTTCACTGTAAGGGTTTGCGATAAGTCCTATTCTCATAAAGCCTACACCCAAGCAAATATCTTTGTCTTGGTCTTAAAGAAATTATATTCTGGGACATATCTTCTTAGAATATCTTCTATAACTTCAGGATCATCGGGTAGGTGATATATGCAAATAGATATCTTAGGCTTATTCTTCTTTATTGTTTTTTCTGCTCCCATAAGCATAAATCTCTCAGCGCCCTCAATGTCTGCTTTAATAAAATCAACCTGTGAAATATTTTTCTTAAGCAAAATATCATCTAATCGATACTGCTGGACTTTCTCAACAGAAAGACCCTCTTCACCTTCTCTCATAACAGAACTACTACCCAAAGAACCTTCTTCTACAGAAAAAGAAACTTCTTTATTCTCATCACCCAAAGCAAAGGGCACAACTTCAACATTATTAATATTATTTTTTTTGATATTCTCTTCAAGAAACCCCCTTGTAATCTTTATTGGCTCAAAAGCAATAACTTTCTTAGTTTTTTTAGCAGCAAACACAGAAAAGATTCCTATGTTTGCTCCCATATCCAAAACAACATCATCACCCTTGAGAGAAACTTGTCCTCTCTCATAAGGACCTTCTATCTTAAAGGCGGAATTATTAATAAAATTTCTTTTAATAAAAGGATCTGTTCCTATAAGAACAGAGAGTATCACCCCTATAGGCAAAGAACCCTCATAAACAAAACTCATATCACCAACTTGAAATTCATGATTTTTCTTATCCCATTTAAAATAATTTCTCTTTTCCAGAAATTTTCTTCTCCAGTCTGGAATGTTCCTAACAAATGGAATTAATGTGTATGCCACAACAAAAGGATGCATCTTCCATGCCTCAAAAAATATAAATTTTACTCTCCAAAAAAGTTTTTTCATGATTTTACCACTTCATTTTTTTAACAATTTTAATACAGATTGGAGGAACAAAAAGCTTTATAATATCTTTGATATCTTTTTTCTTCTGAAAAAACTCTCCGGGTCGCTTCTTGAAGACGGTCGTATGTGCTTTTGCACGAGCCTGATCGTCTGTAGCTGGTGATGTGTAGTAATACAACGCCAGTGATTGACGTGCCACACCTTCTGGAAATTTCAATGGATCTGGATGTCCATGGTAACTGTCTTCAGATGTTGAAAATATTGCCGCTCTATTAAAAATAGGAGCTACCTTAACCTCGGCATTTTTCATTTCTTTATCCCATAATTCAAAATATCCTCCATATTCTTCTTTCCAGTCTTTGTTGAAAAACAAAATAACATTAACACGACGTTCTAGTCGCAGACGAGGGTACCAATTAAAATCAACATGTACCTTTAAAAATCCTCCTCTTACAATACGATGAAGGCCACCTCCGCGATAATGTGGGTCTGGTATCAAACCTTCAATACCTGTCAGCTTCTCAAGGAAATTAAGAAAAGCAGAAGAATTACACTCCTCGAGAGCTCTTCGTATTACAGGCGGAAATTGTTCTGGATCTTCGCAGGCACTTTTGAATTCATGCTGATTCTTATCCTTCTTCATCCACTCGATATCATCCTCCCCGGGGAATTGTTCATATATTTCCTCTGCCACCTCATCGGGAAAAACATTGTCAATAAAAGTGTGGCGCGCTGGATCGGCCTGCTGATACGCAGAAGCTTTTTCTTCCGCGATCTTATCTAACCTGTTCTTATCAAAAAAGAATTCTGTTTTCATAAATATCACTCTAAATTTTGTAATAAGCCCCTAATCAATATTTCTGGAGTCAATTTCTCCTTACTCATCCCATAGCCTTCCTCGGACATATCATTCCTCAGTATAGTATCATTTTTCAAAAAGAGTATCTTTTCTGCAAGATCATGACAATTTGCCATCACACAGAGGAGAATTTCTTTCTTATTAGACACTAGCTCTCTCATGGCAGGAGTATCGGCTGAAATAAGTGGTTTTTTTGCAGCCCAAGCCTCATATACCTTGTTAGGAATAACGTGCTGAGTCTTAGTGGTGTCACCAAAGATCCCGAGCACAATGTCAGCCTCCGCCAAGACATTGCTCATGTTTTTATACTCGAACCTATCTAAAAAAGAAATATTTTTTGTGTCTTCACCTTGTACTCCGTACAAGCGAAACCGTATTTCCTGCTCCCCTTCTAATTCTTCAGCGGCTTCAACAATATAAGACACCCCTTGAAGTGGTATCCCGGTGCCGTGGAAGTGAACGATGAAATTATCCAAACCTTCTTTTTCTTTTGGATACACAATAGAATCATCACTCCCCACATATACAACAATAAATTTATTTTTTGATATTTTAAATTTCTTAGACAAGAAGTCTTGATGAGTCTTTGTATCAATAAGAAGTGTCTTAGGTAATTTCATTGAATACCAATCTAAGCTCCAATAATAAAAAGCTTTAAAAGAAAAAGTGCCATGCGTTTTTCTGTCTTCAATTTCAGAGTTATACAAAGATACAAAAACATCAAAAATCACTTTCCGACCAAAAAGAATATAAGCAAGCCACACTACGGTGTGCCCTGGGAAAGCCACAATCACATGTTCAAATTTACGACTCTTCAGCTTCCTGTACTCTTTTACTAACTGAAAATACTTTTTTACACCTGGGTATTCTTTTGGGTCCACTCGACACAGAGAAATCTCATATTCATTCTCCTTAAAACCACGAATAAGTACTCTATTACGAGAATACTCTGGATCAAATATTCCAAAGAAGCAGACTTTTTTATTTCCACTATTCATATTTTTTTAGAATTACACCAGAAACTCTCTGAATAAGATTGTCGATATTGTGATTCTGAACGACCTCCTCTCTTAATGCGCCCCTAAGAACTTCGAGTTCCTCTCCTTTTCCCAGGAAATATTGAATCTTTTCTGCCAAGTCTTTAGGATCATTTTTCTTAAAAATAAGATTCGGATTATTTTTTGAAAGAATCGACACTGCTGCATCATTCGAAGAAATAACAATCGCTCCACAAGACATCGCCTCAAGCACCACCTTGTCGAGACTACCAGTATCACTAGCATGGACAAAGAAGTCTGCTCTCTGGAAAAAATCTACACTCTGCTTATTGGAAATGGGTCCAACAAAAACAACTTTTTCTCTCAAACCTCGATCCTCAATAAGATCCTTCAGTCTTTTTTCAAAGAAAATATCCTTATCAGTAAGAGGACCGCCAACAATACAATATATCACCTGCGGCACTTTCTTTTCCAAAAGAGAAAGTGCTTCGACACACACATCCAATCCTTTTGCCTTCGATACTCGACCAACAGTAAGAAGCGACAAATTATCAACCTCTTCTTTAATATGACCCGGTATAAACACGTTAATATCTATCCCGTGGTTCATGACAAGTACTTTTTTGCTTTGCAATCTAAAGCTCTCCCTTGAAGCAGTAAATATTTTTTTAACAAATTTCTCTGCTATCCGAAGTTTCCAGTCAACACTTTTATGCGTATACCACAGATATATATCTTTCTTTACAAGGAATTTCCAATACATACCTGCGAGCACAACGTATATCGGATTCATATGTACAAGTACTGTGTCATAGTTATCCTTCTCTTCAAAAAGTATTTTCCAAAAGTTCTTGAGGATTTTTATTCTCGGCAAACCCTTTTCTTTCCCAAGAGAGCGCACGTGAACATTCCGAGGTAAGTCATGATCCCCTTCTTCAAGACACACCACCGTAAGTACTTCGAAATGCTTCGCAAAGCGGACAAGCCAAGCATGAAAAAATCCCAACACACTATCTTCTCTATCAACCTTCTGAGTGACTACAAGTAATTTCATACGAATAACAGGGAGATGATCTATTTTTTTCCTCTAGCCACAAAAAATAAATCAAAAGAAAACATGCCAGGAAACAAAAAATCAAACTTAGCCCATTTTCCTAGAGGTAAAATTTCAACCTCATCAAAATTCTCTTCGAGCAAACCTTTGAGCTCTGAGGAGTGGAAGTGGTTAATGTGAGTTGGATCTGAAAGTGGTGTACTACCCTTTTCCCCAAAAAAAAGTCTAATTCTATTTTTTAAACTAAATGCATTTGGAACAGAGCCAATAAGCAATCCCGGCTTCTTGAGCACTTCTGATGCCTTACGGATGACATCTTTTGGAAAATATAAATGCTCAAGAACTTCTCCAGCAACAACGACATCAAAACTGTTTTCCTCAAGACCCCAAGAACTATTGAGGTCCACTTGCCTCACTTCTATATGCAAAGATTCTTTCGCCTCT
>Ga0306869_1000615_pt1 | contig 15730 bp, 23 predicted proteins | sample AntRauTorckE6833_FD_190421 | JGI IMG/M metagenome (GOLD analysis project Ga0306869, IMG submission 190421) | Saline lake microbial communities from Rauer Islands, Antarctica - Metagenome Torckler E6 #833 (v2) (version 2) | ecosystem: Environmental > Aquatic > Non-marine Saline and Alkaline >... | reverse complement strand
ATCAATTTCAAATATATATTTTTTTTTCATATGTATAATTTTTGTTTAACGACTTATAACAAATTATAAAAAACATTAAAACGATTTTTTATACTCAACGTTAGCACCAATACTACATTTGTTATTTTAATAAAAATACTACAATTGCTAATATCGTAATTATTAGATGTGTTTTCCAAGCTATTGAGTAAAGTGACTCTAATATTTTTTGATGTTCATCGTTTTCAACTGTTGTCATACCTAACAAGCATATTAACACGACCACTATCGCAAGACCTATAAAAGTTCCGGAAAGTATTTCAAATATTAATTCCATTTATTTAATTTTATGTCTTAACCCGTAAAGGTGCTAACACTGTTTATATTCCATTTTCGTACCTCAAACGATACATACACTAACGTTATGTACAATACTACGGGAGCACTTCGTATAAATCATACACCAATTCAACAGAATCTTCATTTCCGCTCAATACAGGAAAACAATATTTTAAAGTGCCACGTTCAGTTACTTTTATAAAATCAACATTTTCTATATAATCCTTTTTATATGCACCATTTTTGGATTTATCTTGCCACTTTTTAAAAAACAGTTTATCAAAGTCATCGTCTAACGGTATAATCAATTTACCATTTTCATTGTATTTTCCAATGAAGACTTTGTTGTTTAATTTTAGTTTCATGATTTATATTTTAAGTTAATATTTCGTGATGTATATAAAAAAAGTGTCAGGAATCGAACCCAAAGAAATCTACAAATTGCCATTAGGCGTGTTAATCTACCAACTTAAATCGGTTTGTACCCGAACCATCACCTATGAAGGCGACTGTTAGACATATTGTATATCTACTACCACTCCAGAGTAGCCACTTTTAAAAGTTTATAACAACAAATATAAAACATTTTATTCAATATTCAATGAAGTCAATCCTATTTTATTAATTAGATTTCACTGGCGAGATATCTTGATTACCATCAACACCATACACTTCCTCCATTTCAGATTCTAATTCTGACCTTTTAAGGTTTTCAATATATTCTAATGTTAGTTCAGGGTTTTCTGTATGGAAATCTTCTAAGTTATTATTCATTTTAATTGCTTTTTAAGTAAATATAATAATAATAAACCACTTAACAATGGAATTGTCTAATTTTTAATCAAAAAATATTTTATGTGATTCTGATCCGAAAGATTCCTTAGGCTCTAAAATTATTTTACTTTTAATATCAAGTTTTTTGAAAATATCCCCTAATGGTATTTCTCTTCTTGTTCTATGGAAATTAGACCTCATATTAGAAACCTCAAATATCTGGTCTGATGTTACGGGATAACAATAATATATGAAATTCATCAGTTCTGTTAGATTAGAATACTCAGACCCCCTTTCTATTTCATATAGTTTAGAATTTTTGAAATCTATGAGCCGTGATATATCTAAAGAATAGTTATAAAATAACACCATTGAATTTTTTATAACTATGGATATCATATCTTTCCCACCTTCTAATATTATTGAGTCTAATGAGTAAGATATCTCAATTTTTTTAGTTAACTTCTCCAATTCAGTATTATGAGAATCCTTTACCATTATCAGATCATTACCTAAATAGTCTCTTGTTAGATTCCCATTTAAATATTCCCCATTTTTTGATTTTGATCTATATGTTAATAAAGGTATTAGATAGGAGCTTTCTTTTAAGGGTATATTGTATAGTATACCCAAATCGAGATACCCACTTTCATGGCAATAAAAAACCCCTTTATTTTAATTTTATGAATATTCATAATTAATCAGTATATTGATAAGCGCTATTTTTCCAAACTCGTTTTAATTCCCCTTTCTCAATTACTTCAATTCCAATTTTATTTAACCTGTCTACTACTATAGCATTACAAATTAAAATTTGCTCATCTTTGGAGTCAATGCCTCCTCTTACTTCGAGGTATTGAACATCAACTTTTTTCCTATTTTTATGATCTATTTCAATATCTCTATTAACTCCTATTATTTCTAAAACATCAGTACTGTCATTAGGCTTGAAAGTTATAGCTTGAGTCCTATGATTACCAGCAGTCCCTGTTATAATCCTATCATCAACTTTACCATCGAAATCATAAAAAATATCTTTTATTTTATTACTCTTCCATTCAAAAGTCCCATCATGATTTTTTTTCATTATTTCCATCTCATCCATATTTATCAAAATATTTAATTTTATTGAGTATCCAAAATAACATCATCATTATTATTAAAACAATAATCGATGAGTGAATTCTCATTTGGCTTTCTACCCATATAGTTTTCGAACATTTCCATAGATGTTAAAGAAGATCCCTTTGATAGAAATTCATTGTAGTATTTCTCAGAATCATTATTTTCCCTAAATTTTAAAAATGCATCTATACTCAAAACTTCTGCCCATTTATAAGAGTAATACCCTGCACTATATCCACCACTGAATATATGAGCAAATCCATTTTGGAATTTATCTCCATCAAAAGATTCACTTTTAAATTCTCTTCGGATATTATTTAATATCATTTGAACATTTTCTTTACTAGTATCTTCTGATGTATGGATTTCCATATCAAATGAACTAAACTCAACTTGTCTTTTAATACTATTACCAATTCTATAATTTTTCATGATATTAATTTTATCAATCAAATTATCGGGGATAACTTCCAATGTTTTATAATGAATAGCAAAGTTCTGTAAAACTTCCTTTTCATAAGTGAATAGTTCTAAAAATTGAGATGACCATTCAACAGCATCCCATTCAACTCCATTAATACCACTTAATATTGGATCTTTTATATCCGAACAGATATGTTGTAAAACATGACCCATTTCATGCCAAAGTGTTAACACCTCATCATGTGTAAGTAATGATGGTAAATCATCCGTAGATGGTGTGAAATTACAAGTAGCATAAGCTACAGGTAATCTTTTATCACCATTTAACTCATATCCAGTTGAAGAATTATTCATCCAAGCTCCTCCATTTTTATCATCTCTTGATTCTAAATCGAAATAAACCCTTGAATGTTCTTTCCCATTACGGGTAATATCAAAAACTTTAACTTTATCATCCCAAATATAAGTATCATTCACTTCATTAAATTCTAAATTGAACTTATCATTTAAAAAATCAAAAAGACCATTTAAAACATTACTCTGTTCAAAGTATGGTTTTAAATCCTCACTTTTAAATTTGAAGGTTTCTTCTTTATATTTATTTATGTAATATGATTTATCCCATGGATTTAAATTTTTAGTGTTATATTCAGATTTAACAAAATCTTCTAACTCTTTATTTTCATTTTCGGATATTGGTAAAGATTTTTCTTTAAGAGTGTTTAAGAAATCAAAAACTTGATCTGAATTATCAACCATTTTCGTTAAAAACGATATTTCACTATAATTTTTATATCCAAATAAGTTAGATATTTCCTTTTTTAAAGTTAATATTTCCTCTATAATATCTTCATTTTCAGGAGCTCGTGTTAACATTGATGTGTATAATTCCTTTCTTAAATCTGAATTACTACCATATTTCATATAAGCAGAATATGATGGGATTTGTAAATTAAACTCCCAAATATCTCCTTTTTTATGTCTCTGTAATTCATCCTCTGGAAATTCTTTAACATCTTCTGGATTTGTAACTTCCATTTTAAATTTCTTAGTTGATTCTAAAATGTTATTAGAGAAATTATTTGTCAACTCTGATAATTTCATGTTAATTTTATTAATCTTATTTTTAAGATCATCATCTAAACCAACACCACTTAACTTCTTTGAGAGTATAGATTCTTCTACTACCCTTTTTTGAGCAGGTGTTAAATCAGACTCCATAACCTCTTGAAGAGCTTCGAACATATCTTCTCTCTGTTCGTTTTTTGTTGACCACTCACTTATAATTGGTAAACTTTCTTTAGTTACCTCTTGGGTTTTGCCTGTATTTTTTGTTGAATTAATATGGGATAAGTAAAAATTATGATTACTTACTTTTTCGAATATCATATCATACGGTACATAAAAATTATCATAATTTTTACCTTCTATTTTAAGTAAAGATTCTATCTGTGTATCTACATCAGTTAAAAGTTCTTTAAGTTTAGAAATATGAGTTTTGAGATTAGGGTATTTAAATTCTTTATAATTATTCATCTATTTAATTTTTATTATTATTAATTAATAGTCATATAAGTTTTACACTATAAAGTTTTAAAGGATTAATTAATATATCCTAATATTTTATAATCTTCTTCACCCTCTGTTCTCCAAGTGTGATACCCACTAAAAGGATGTGGAACTTCACTCAATAAAACCTTACCTTCACTAGATATGATTTTAATAAATGATTTCCTTAATCCTAAGACATTCATTTTTTTATTTTCATTAAAAAAATTATCAATATCGTTCATATCTTCTAAAACTATTTGTCTTATAGAAATATCTCGGTAACTAACTTTTACTTTCTTTATTTTTGTTGATTTTGCCATTTTGAGTTTATTAGTATTAATTATGTGTGTCTTTAATATAATTTTAATTCAGAAGTTATTTCATCAATATCCTCTGTAAAATTAGGTCCAATGGCAAGAGATGTTATTGTCTTTTCTCCGCCAAATTCAGTTAATCCTGAATCAACAATATAATGTGATTCTAAACCTTTATCTAATGCTTTTTGATGAAGACCTTTCAATTCTTCTTCGGTGTCTACTTTGATACAAACTTTAGTAAATCCATTATTAATCCAAATTTTGACTTCTTCTGATAAATCATTTAGATCTAATTTACTATCTTTCCTTAGTCTCTTAGTCAGAAAAGCTGAACTTGCGTGAGATCCTTGAGCAATTTCTTTCCCTCTACGAACACCCATTAATCCACCCTTCCCATCAGGGAACTTTCTTCGTATAACTATAACTTGTTTAACTTTCCTCATTTTTTTATTTTTTATAGAAATGACCTTAATAATTCGTTATCTTTTAATGTCCGAGAAACTGTCTTTTTGATCTGTCTAATTCTCTCACGAGTTAATCCATATCTAGTAGCAATTTCTTCATCATCCATAGGGTATTCTTTATTGATACCATAAGATAATTTAATAATATCTCTATCTCTATCTGAAAATTGACTTAATGCATTTTTTATTTCTAACATAAGAGAATCTACCATTAAACTATCATCAGATTCACCATCTTCGTTTGGTAAGATGTCTTCTAAAGTTGAAGATTCTTCATCATTAATAGGAGAAGAGAAACTTTTCATTCTTGAAGAATGTGTTTCAACCAAGTTAATATCTTTTTCGCTGATAGCTAAATATTCTGATATTTCGGAAGTTGAAGGTTCTCGGTTTAAATCTTGGTTTAAATCTCTTTTAGCTTTTTTGATCTTAGAAGAATTATTCACTTGGTTCATAGGAAGTCTAATCATTTTACTATTTTCTGCAATAGATTGTAAAATAGACTGACGTAACCACCATACCCCATAAGAGATAAATTTGAACCCACGGGTTTCATCAAATTTATGAGCAGCTTTTACTAAACCAATACTTGCTTCATTAATCAAATCTGATAATGATAATCCATTACCTTGGTATGATTTAGCTACAGATACTCCAAATCTGAGGTTAGCTCTAACTAATCTATCAAGTGCATCTCTATCACCCATTTGTATTTTCTTAGCAAGTTTGACTTCTTCTTTGCTTGTAAGGGGATCATACTTAGAATTATTAATTTCCTTTAAGTACATATCCAACGAATCACATTCTCTTTCAGTGATACGTTCTTGTATTGTAAATTTCTTCATATAAATTTATTTTTAGTGAGTATTTATACAAATATACATTAAATAAATCGATTGGCAATAGATTTTATGGAAAATAATTTGGTTTTGGTAATATTTTATTATTAATATTATTAATATTTTATAAATTAAAACGGATCACCTTCACACCCTTGATTTAATCTTATCTACCATATCTAATTGTTCCCATGGGAATATATCATTTCCGTAGTGACCTTTAGCAGTTTCTAAATAACTCCAACCAATAGGATTTTTAAGATCAAATTTATCTGATACCGAACTTGGGCTCATCTCAATAATACTCTTAATTATCTTGATTAGCTTCTCATCATCATATTGACCAAAGGTATCTATGTTAAGAGATGATGGTTCAGAAATCCCTATCATATATGATATTTCAACTTTGCATTCATTGACTAATCCAGTACTTACAATATTTTTAGCTAAATATCTAGCTAAATATGCTCCACTTCGGTCACACTTCGAATTTGCATCTTTTCCGGAATATGCTCCACCCCCAACAGGACAGTAAGGACCGTATTGATCCACTACAATCTTTCTACCAGTTAACCCACAGTCAGAAACTGGTCCTCCAATATTCCATTGACCCGCTGGGTTTATAATAATATTAGTGTTCTCATCTATTAGAGAATGGATATCTTTATCGAATCCAATTAGATTCATTTTGATATCATTTTTAATAGTAGTTATTACCTCATCTAATTCTATTGATTTATCATGCATAGTAGATACTAAGATAGTGTGAACTCTTTTTGAATTATCTTCTGAATCTTCTTCAATAGTCACTTGAGCTTTTGTATCTGGTCCGAATCGGTGATCAAACACCGAAACGTAATCAACTAATTTCTTAGAAATATACATCCCAAGTGGCATATATGTAGGTGTTTCATTTGTTGCATATCCCACCATGAATCCTTGATCTCCAGCAGTAACAGTATCTTCTAATTCAACTGCTAGGTTGATCTCTTTAGATTGCTTTCCGATTAAGTTTATGATTGTTAAAGAGTCTTGGTGAAACCCATGTTCTAAGGTATACCCAAATGTCTTAACTATCTCACGAACAACCTTATCATAATCAATAGATTTATTTGATGATACTTCCCCACCTAAGACTATTGTATTATCTTTAACCATAGTTTCGACTCCTACTTTACAGTTAGGGTCTTTCTCTAAGAAAGCATCTAATATACCATCAGATATTTGGTCTGCGCACTTATCTGGGTGACCATTACTAACACTCTCTGAAGAAATTAATCTTTTCATAAATATTTTGTTTTTATTAAAAATAATGTGTCCTGATAACACATATTAATAGTTATATTTAATAATCAATGAAAAGTTCAAAAATACATCAGCATAAAAAACCCCTTGGTGTATAATAACCAAGGGGCACTTAAACTATTGGTGCTACTGCTTTGCTCCATTCACCGAGCCAATAGTTCTTTTTGTTTAATTAAGCTCCTATGAACTTGAACCTTTTATTAAATCTAGATACTTGGAAATCCATCCATTTATCTGCTAATTCTTTATTTTCAAATCCAATATATCTACCATCAACAATTTTCTTACCTTTTAAATCAGTTTGGTAATCTAGTGAAAATTCTGATGATCTCCATCCAATTAACCACCCAATCCATTTAGGTTTCCGTAAAGAAATAACTCTATAAAAATCATCTTCTTTGATCATTACAATTTCATTTCTTTTGTCTAATTTTTCTGTTTTTATAATATTTTTTTTCTTACTCATAATGTTCAATTTTTTTTGGTTCGTATCAAATAACACTGTAATATACGCATATTATATTGATTATACAAGAAAAATACCATAAAAAATGTTAATGTTGAATATTTATATATAGGTTATATGAGAGAAAGTAAATTTATTAAAACTGATATATATGAATATTTGAATGAACAAAATACGATAAATACTATTTTAGATAAAATAAATAAATTTGGTATTGAAAATTTAACTGATTTTGAAAAAAATATATTATCTACCACAAAGGAATATAACAATATAAATGATGATATAATTAAATGGTTGGATTCTAATTATTCAAACCTACATACATTTGAAGAAGAAAGAAAATCATTTGGGATATTAAAGCACTATATAGTATTTATGGATGATGATATGGAAATGGTTTTTGAATATGATGAAAATGATAAAAAACTTTATATACCATATAATGATATTAGAGAAAATCTGGGAGATCATTTTAATGAAAAAACTTTTATAAAATGGTTTAAAGACAAATATAATATAGATGTTATAAAAATTGGTAATTATTTCAAAAATATTTAGGGGTTAAAATGGAAAGGTCGGAAGAATTATCTTCCGACCCATTAAGGTAAAATGTAAAGGCTTTGGACACCTTTACCTATCAATACGTACTTTCTATAGTTACATTAAGGAAACCCTCATACATCAACCACTAACTACCTCTACAGTACTAACTTTAAAAAAAGTTGGGATGTATTCAATACTATTTCTATGATACCATTAAATACTTTTTATTCGTTTAACCTACATAGTTTCCAATATTGATATCTTACCGTTTATTATATTTTCAATTAAAACATATCATATTTTAATTCTGGAACGAATTCACAGAGTTGTTCCCTACTTACAATAGTTTTATTGAAATCAGTTTCAACTTCTAATTCAACTCCATCCCAATCTAATGTTTTGTATGGGATATCCATATAATCAAAACATTCTTTAATTACCCTTACTTCAAAATCAACCCTTTCTTGACAGATATCAACATTGATTAGTTTGCCATTTTGGAAATTAAATTCCATTAAATGTTCGTACTTATCATCATGCCAGTAATCAGTTTGGAATGTATTTTGTTTATTATTACTACTTGAGTGTGTAGAATGGGTAGTAGTTTTAGCGGGATAACTTTTCCTGCCACCACCACCATAGTTATCACCATAGTTATCACCATAGTTATCACCATTATAATTGTTATAGTTTTTATATGGTTTTCTTTTGTTGTCTGTTTTTGGGTTTCTTTCAACTGGTAATGTTTCCCAATCTAATTCAACTGCAGCTTTAGATATTTTTTCTAAAAATCCTAAGTGTTGTTTTTCCTTTTTGGTATGTTGACCAAAATAACCAACACTTAAATTAGTACATTCTGGATAGATATGAGAAACCCTCGCTGAATCTGTATACATACCTGTTGGGTCTGTTTCATATTCAAATGTATCATCCAACTTATTCAATCTCTTAGCTAATTCATCACAGAATTTATCTGATGCAGATCTAGTGTTTTGGTAAGATATAACGGATTTGTATCCCTTTCTATCAAATGAGATAACCTTATTTATGTTTTTATATAGATCATTTTCAATCCATTTATCATCTTCTAACCTTTTAGCTAACCATTTAGAACCAAGACACCCTACTTCTTCTCCTAAGAAAAAGTAATATAAGCCTGGAACTTTCTTTTCCATCATATACATCATAATCACAGTACCCGCTTTATCATCAGCTCCTAATATTGTAGATCCATCTGTTTTTATAAAACCATCTTCTATTACGTGTTTTACTGGACCGTCAGCTTGGGTGGCTGTATCAAGGTGTGATGTAAACATAACTGTACTTGTCCCATCCCCTACAACCTTATAGAGATTACCATACTCATCCTTTATTAGATCTGGAGGGAGTATATCATATATTTTAGTAGATCTTTTCTCAAAGTCTTTCACTCTATCTTTATCAGATCCTTTACTACCATGAGGATATAAATGATCTGTTAATTGCAAGAATGTATTTTTAATATTTAGTTCACCCATTTTTATTTTTTTAGTGTATTTTTCAATTATGACTATAAATATATGATATATTTATTTATAATCAAAATTAATATGCTTTATTTATCTGTTCTTAACTCCATAATCATTTTACCTAAAATATTTCTTCCCTTATCACCACATTCATCACAATGACATGAACCATAAAAATTATCATGCCATAAGTTACCCTCAATTATTTTCTGATCACCAGTACTTAATAATAATTCTTTAAAATATGGTTTGTTGAATTTTACATTTAATCCATATTGCATAATTGAAATTTTAATATCATCCCAATCATCTCTTATATCGATTTCTTTTTGACCAAACCTTTTAGCTTTACCAGGAGTTTCTATTTTTGAAATAGTTTGTCTTAACTCAATATCAGTAGTTTTCATAGATACATAGAAGTGCTCAACAGTAGGATATGATATACCTTCATATTCTAATTCACAATCGAAGAAATTCGAAAGCCAATGGTACTCATCTTTAAATTCTTTTATCATATCTATAATTTCCCTAAAAAGGATTGTGTTATTTTTCTCTTAATCTCAGTAAACCCTTCAGTATTATCTACTTTTACTACATTATCATACCAATTCTCTATATCACCTATATCACTATCCAAAATTACAAAATTATCACATCTATTAGTCTGAAGCCATATGTTTATCCTATGACCCTTTTCAGCTTTTAATTTTGGTATGATATCAATTGGTCTAATTGGTATCCCATTTAAACTTAGCTTATCTTCTAATGTATAGAATTTATATTCAGTAGTATCGGTTAAAACAAATTTACACTTTGTATGATACTTTAATAAATTTATATTTATTAAAGTGTCTAACTTAACCTTCCTATCTAAATTGAATAAAATTTCCGTATTTATAAATATAATATCCATTATAATTTTTATGTTTTAATATATAGTTTACATGCTTAAATATAATGATTTTATTCTAGAATACAAACAAAGGAGAATGCCTTCTCAGGATATTGAAGATTTTGCTGATCTTTATATAGATAGAGTGGGAGATAAGTTAAATACTAAAATTATAAAAAGGTTAGGTATGGGTTCATTTGGTATTGCTTATTTAACAAAGAGTAATAAAGTAATAAAAGTAACAACTGATCAAAACGAAGCTAAAAATGTTCTTCTATTAAAAGATAAAAAATTCAAACACTTTTTAAATTATTATGATGTTTTCTCATTATCACTTGATGGTAAAGAATTTGAAGAAATGAGCCCACAAGATCTAAGATATAAATACTCCTTCCCAAAAGTAAGAGTTTATTTCATTCTAATGGATTATATAAAACCATTACAGGGATGGAAAGAACAAATATGGGATGTCTATTCAAAGCAATTTTTCAATAAATATGTAGATGTTGAAGATATAATGAAATGGATAACAAAAAGGATAGAATATCCTAGTGATTTTGGTGTAACTAAAGAAGAATTTGAAAATACTATCATTCCTTATTTTGATAATATGATAAAATACCAAAGAGATGAATTTATAAGGGAGGGTGAAAAATTAGGAATATCTTTCAAAGATGCTCATAGTAGTAACCTAGGTGAAAGAAAGAATGGTACTCTTGTATATTTTGATATTGGTTATTCTGATAATATTATAGATATGGAAACAGATACAAAACCAGACCCGAAAAATATCAGAAAAGTTAATTTAGAGAATGATTTCAAAAAGATAAAGAAAATGATTACTACTAAGTATGAAATGGATAAACCAGTTTTGTTATCTAAAGTCATATCCGATATATCTGAATTACTTGGAGTTAATAAGGTAAAATCTTATAAATATTTAAGGGATGAATCTTTTTCATATAAAAATAAATTAAATTTCGAATACAATAAAAGGATGAGTAATATCAAAAGTATAGAATATCCATTATATTTTACCTACAAAGATGAATCCGAAAAATGGGAAGATGTAGATATAGAAAAACGAAGTAGAATTCACATAGATCCATCTTGGAAAAATACTGATAATGATATATTTGTGGTATGGACAGAAAATTACAAAAAACTAAACATCTAACTGTTAAATAAATTAAGTATTCTTTCCCAATGCTCCTTATCACTTTTACACCGTTTCATAAATTTATTAAATGTATGTAAATCACTTTTAGCAAACTCTTTTTCTTCATCACTTATATTTCTATGATCAGTCCATTGATTATAATATTGATAATACTTATTATGTTTATCTTTTGTCTTATCATCTAATAATTTTGACTCAACAACAATAGCATATACTCTTTTACCATCAACTTTCCTTTCTTTCAAATCTACCACTTCCTTTTTCCTACCATTTATTAGCCAATCACCTCCAATATCAGGTAAATTTTTATGATAAATGGGTTGTTTGGTTTTTAACTGTGTGTCTTTATCAAAAATAGTTACATCTAATTCAAATGGTATTTTATGGTTTTCTATTCTTTCTAATGAGTGATTAAAATATTGTGGGACTAATTCTATACCAATATAATCCCGTTTAAGGTTTTTACATGATATTGCAGTTGTTCCAGTTCCCATAAAATTATCTAATACTAATTCGCCAGGTTTTGAATATAAGTCAATGAAGAATTCTGATAATTCAGAAGAAAATGTAGCATCATGTCCCTTAACTTTACCATCATTATTTTTAGCTTCTATGAAATTATAATAAGCTGTGAAATATTTTTGTCCAGTATCACTTATACTTTTAACAACTTTATTATCACTGAAATCTTTAATACTTTCTTCTTTTACAAAAATATAAACAAATTCACAGATTCTAGATAGCCTATTTTTACCGGTAAGTGGGACACATGACTTCTTTTTCCAAGCCAACGTATCTACAATTTTAAATCCTGTCCTTTTGAATATTTCTGAAATTAACATATACGGAAGAGATGGTGAGAATGTTGTATATGATAAATTGAAAGCAATGACACCATCATCCTTTAATACCCTTTCATATTGTTTAAATATACTGATTATCCATTCAATATAATCTTCTTCTTTTTGGTTGTCTTCTACATACTCTCTCCCGCCTGGATACTTGTGTCTATCATTTCTAACAGATGCTCTATAAGGTGGTGATGTAAAAATAAGTTGAATAGACTTATCATCTATACCTTCCATTATCTTAATAGTATCTCCTAAGTGTATTTCATTAATATTAATCATAGGTATTATAATTGAATCTGGTTACTTAGTTTTAATACATCAATAAAAAAGAATTTATAAATGAAAATCATTTATTCTTAATATTATCCGGATTACATTCACATTCTACTGACCCATCAAAGCAATAATCACAGATCTCATCATTATCATCCAAGTTAGTCCCATTACAACATTCACATTGTATGTAACCGTTAACACATTCTATATTTTCACAAGTATTTTTCATAATTTTTTATTTTTCTAATTCGTCAATTAATTCACTTATCATTCTTAATATCAAATCCATATAAGTTTCTTTTTTAGTTTTATGGATTTTATTTCCAAATAAACCCATAAATTTACGTTCAGTATATGTGATATTCTGTTTAGGTAATTTCCCACCCAATTCTATTTTACCCTCTATTATAAGTATCACTTCTAATGCTCCTAAGTGGAGATCTCTCTTGTCCTGGATCTAATTCTAATACTTTTTTGGTGATATTTTTTATAACCTCTAATGTGAATTCTTTCATATGTTTTATTTTTTGATGGATATTAATTGTTAAACAAATATACGGAACTATATTCGTTTAAATAACCGCTCAAAGTGTGGTTTAGTTAATTAATTTAATATATAAGGTATGTATATCCAAAGATATGAAATATTCGAAAATATCAGACAAGCTAAGAAATTCTTAGATGAGAATGATATAGATCACAATACGGAAGAAATTAAAAAATTCGAAAGTTATATAAAAGAATTAGATAATAATGAATTTATTTCCGAATCTAAGAATAAACCAACAGATAAAAAATTGTGGGATAAAGCACTTAGATTAACAAAAGGTACTAAACATGGTGGATCAGCATCTGTTAGAGTTGATGGTAAGAAAATCGATAGTCCAAATGGAGGTAAAGGATTTGATGAATACCCAAGTGCATATGCTAACTCCTTTGCCGCTAAAATGTATAAAAGTTGGGGAGGTAGTTGGAAAAAAGTAAATGAGGATTTAAGAGATTGGCATAAAGAAGAGTGGGTTAGAATTGATACCAAAGGTAATATAACTGGAGACTGTGGTACTATGAAAGATAAAGATGCTCCTACTCGATGTTTACCAAAAAGTAAAGCTAAGAGCATGTCTAAATCAGAAAGAGCAGCAACTGCTAAAAAGAAAAAAGAAGGTGGTAAAAAAGGTAAGAAATTTATCCCAAATACTAAGAAAGCGAAAGTTTCAGAAAGTGATAGAAAAAAAGCAAGAAAATAATTAAATGATTAAGAAGTTTGAAGATTATATAAAAAAAGATGAATGTTGTAAGGATTGCTCCGATAATAACAATAAATCTAAAATAAAGTATAGTGAATATGATGAAACCACTGAAAATATATCAGAGGGACTATCATACCATATAGAAAATGAGATACCTTTATTGGAAAGTATTTTTAGATATGGATCTGAAGGGTTTTTTAATACAATAAATGAAGCTAGATATCTATATGAGAATTCTCAAATCAAACTTTCAGAAATAGATAAAGAATTAATAAAGACCGATATTGGTAAAAAATTAATATTCGAAGGTGAAGAAGTTTGGCTTGATATACCTATGATTGATGAATCTATTAATGAAAGTAAATATAAAGGTAGAGAAGTGAAAACTAGTAAACCTTTCAGAGACTCCTCTGGAGGTAAAGTATATAAAGTATATGTATCTGGGTGTAATTCTAAGACTAAAAGTAACCCAAGTGGTATAAAGATAGTTAGATTTGGTTCTGGTGGTCTTAAAGCTAAGATAAATGATTCTGATAAAAAGCGTAATTACGATAGTAGACATGGTTGTAGTAAAGGAAGACATAACGATAAATGTAAAGCTGGGTATTGGTCATGTAGATTACCAAGGTATGCTAAATCATTAGGATTATCAGGAAGCGGACAATGGTGGTAATATAAATATGAAAGATATAAATATGAAAGATATAAAGTGTAAAAAATGTAATTGGTCTTGTGACAAAGAACCAGATGATAACCACGTTTATCTATGCCATAAATGTGGATTTGATAATAAAAAAGGTGTCTATAACTTTGAAGAATTTAACAAATGGAAAGAAGAAAATGATATTTCCACTAAACCCTATAATGAATCGTTTGATGGTAGTTATTATTATAGAACATTCTCTTCTGATTTAGATAATAGTGAATTGGTTTGGCATAGAGATAATGAAGATAGAATAATTGAGGTATTAAATGATTCAGATTGGCTTTTCCAAATAGATGATGAACTACCGATAAAATTAGAGGGTAAATTTTTTATACCAAAAGGTAAATACCATAGAGTTATAAAAGGTAAAAAAGAATTGAATATCAGGATTAAAAAATTCAATTCTTAATTTTATTTACTTATGGTAGCAGAAATACCTTTTTTTAAACTCCACCCCTCATTTTGAATCATAGAGATAAGACCAAACTTACCATCAATCATTTCATATCCCATGAATGACATTTTATTATGTTCCCATCCATATGACTTGCAGTTTTTAGAGTCTCTATGGACATACCTTTTAACTTTAACTGATCCATTACAGACATCCATGATCTCCAGCTTTTTTCCTTTCTTAGTTGTGAATATTTGTCCTTTTTTAAATTCCATTATCTTATTTATTTATTTTATTGTTAAAGATCATTCCCCTTAACTTATTTGGGCGTATGACCGGTATCGATCCGGCTATCTCCATTTTCACAGAATGGCGGGTTACCATTTCCCCACATACACCATTTTTTATTCTTCACTTAGTAGCAAGTAACAGACTCGAACTGTATCCTGAGTGATCCAAACACCCTATGCAAACCCTTACAACTTACTCGCTATTTATTCTTATTTGTCGGGTAGGTTGGATTCGAACCAACGTGCTATACATTC
>Ga0306869_1000614_pt1 | contig 15768 bp, 35 predicted proteins | sample AntRauTorckE6833_FD_190421 | JGI IMG/M metagenome (GOLD analysis project Ga0306869, IMG submission 190421) | Saline lake microbial communities from Rauer Islands, Antarctica - Metagenome Torckler E6 #833 (v2) (version 2) | ecosystem: Environmental > Aquatic > Non-marine Saline and Alkaline >... | reverse complement strand
TTGGGAGGAATTTGAAGACGTGATCGTAGCTTTCGGAGAGTTAAAAAAGGCTAATTGTAAAGCGGGTCTTTACCAAGTGTCTCGAACTGCTGCCCGGAAAGGCTACGGACCTCTTCTCTATGATATCATGTTATCTTACGCCAAGACCAAAGGTAAATTGGGAATCATTCCAGATCGTAAAGAAGTGTCTAGCGCTGCCCGATATGTATGGTCTTACTATTATAATAAGCGATCAGATGTAGAATCTTTTTTAGATAAAAATTGCAGAACTTGGGACGATAATGTTTTAGACGCTTATTACTCCATTAAAAAACCGCTCAATCTATCAGACCTTGAAATGAGACATTACGAAGCTAAGGAAATGGCCATTGATCAGGATATTGTCGAAGGGAAATATGACATATTTGAGTCGCATCTGTTAGAAGTGGCAGATAGCTTTGCGGATATAATTTAATTTCTTAACAAAGCTGAATACAGAAACAAGCTCCACCTTTAGATCAGGATCCTCACTGACATAAACATCCCCTCCCGTATCTCTCAGTAGTTCCCTAGAAGCCCAGAGACCTATCCCTGTTCCAGTCTGACTCTGGATTGAAAGGGACGTTCCAGAGCCTCTGTGAAGGCTTCCTCATAGGTTTTCTGGCCCGGTCAACCTTGGTCCAGTGCCACAAACAAGGTTATCTTCATGTGCCTGAATTACTACTTTAGGGATATCTCCCCCACCACCCACACAAAAGATCCGCATCTTTCATTCCTTGCTTATACGCTTCTTCTGGAGTCAAGTCTTTTAATTCAGTCATTAGGGGTCTTCACAACGGTTAAATAAGATCTCTGTACCTTCGCAGTTTCTTTTCGCTGGTCAGAATCAGATTCTTCCATAAGGTTGACGATCAGTTTGAGTTCTGGAGTGTCGAGAGTAGAGAAATGAAAATTACGAATCTTCTCAAATAGAACACCTCTTTCCCAGGTTTCAAAAGCTTCTTCAGAGTAAGGATGTAAACGACACGTCGAACCTGGAATAGTTCTCTTATCAAAACCCGTGGTATTAAAATGGAAAACATGTTCCTCAGTTTGTACTCCAACCCCGCCATGATCCTTGGTTTGAGTCACAGTCCCTTTCATAAGGGTTCCGGACTTTTGCACGAAAACTGTATCTCCTTCCTTAAAATTAGCCATTTTTAAGTTCCTCCAGTACCAGTTCATGTAGTTTCATCGCCTCTTCTTCTACCCACTTGGGAAATGTGTTTTGTCCTGCCATGTCACTATCCCCCATGATCATAAGCAATCGATCCCATCCCAACTGAAAGGCGATCGATTTAGGGATGTTCTTGTTACCATAAGGACGTTTTGAACCATGAAATTCGATAAGGGTTAGTACCGGTCTGTTCGACTTTTCAGAAAATTCACGATGGTCATAATAATGCCCTTTCAATACGATCTCCAGACGCCAGACTTCAAGCCGGATATCATATCTATTAACCATTTGCTCCTGCCAATAGGCTTCGATATCCAAGGACTGGAGGAAGAGATCATGTTCTTTAGAGGAAGGTTCTACCACGATGGCAACTTCTTTCCCCACTAACACTTCTTTGATTTTGTTTTTCATGGTCATGAACTCTCTAGTATAAGAAGAAAGGGAAGGTCCCTAGACCCTCCCTATTTCGTTTCAGGCTGCTTCTACCTCTTCCCCTTGCTCTACCCTTTCTTCGAGGAAAGCGACCGCGTCCTTGGCTTCTCGGGCTGCGGTAAAGATAGCGTACTTATCTTCTTTGAGCTTGGATACCCAATGCTTGATATATTCGGGATGTTGACACCCTTCGTAGGCAACTCCAAACTTGGCTCCCAAAAAAGCTGCGCCCAGTTCTGCTACCAATTCTTCCATCGCATACTCTTCACTTCCGAATCGGTTTTTAAGATCCCGGTCCAGTCGACTTTCGTGACCCGTCCAATGAGTAACTTCGTGAAAAAGAGTCGAATGGTAGCCTTCCGAAGAATGAAACGTTTCGAGAGGAGGCATGGCAATATGGTCTTTCGTCGAATTATAACAAGCCATAGCTCCTGAGACGATCTTGACACCTGCTTCCCGCACAAAGGAAAGGATGTCTTCATTGGTTGCGGGAGCTTCTCGAACAGGAACTTCTGGAAGTCCCTCACACTGACTTCGATTAAAGACCGTATACGTTTTACAGAGGGGGAGGGTTTTCGTTTTCCCCTGATCTTTGGCCAATTTCTTTTCAGCCTTGCTCATCTTTTTCCATTCTGACTTTGAAATTTCATCTTCATCTTTGGGAACCGTCAGGAAATTCCAGTAAATAACCTTGGTTCCTTTCTCTCCGCGCAGCACATTTCCGCCGCTTTTTTGAGCTTGTTTATAGGTAAACCATTCTTGACTCCCAAATTCATGCTTCATCTGAGCGACCCACAGAATTAAAATATTGATTCCACTGTAGAGTCGACCCGTGTTTCCATTTTTGGGGAACGAAGCCTGACGATCCCAGGGGCATCTCCAATTTTGGCTATCAGTGTTCTCAAGTCCTTCTACGATTTGGTTGGTAACGAGTTCGTACACGTCTTGATTAGCCATTTTGAAATTCCTTTGTTCAGGGTGTTTGATGATTGCTCTCTCTTACACCCTATATACCCTGGCTTGGCTTATTTTACAAAACTATTTTGAGAAATTTTGAGAAATTTAGGGAAGACCACTTATTAGCAGCCTTCCCTTCATAAATTAGCCCCTCAGAATCTCTCAGTAGCCCGCTGTGACTCCCAGTTCAAAAGTCTCGACCATTTCATGCGCGGCGGGGTGTTGCTTCCACATATGGTATGTGTTACTCTTGAGGTTGATTTTCCCGACAGTGTGCAAGCCACCTCTCTTACCGATGTTGGCTTGGAGATAGACTTCAAGTGTTTTCTTATATTTCTTGGTGGTGAAATTTTCTTTAACGAAGTGGGCCATCAGCTCGTTCCGTCGAAAGAATCCGCTACATTTTCGGCCTTCTTCATTTTCGTAAACAGCGCCGAACGTGTTGCCCGCTTTATAGATGCGAATGATTCGTTTGATATCCGTCATTTTGAAATTCCTTTGTTCAGGGTGTTTGATGATTGCTCTCTCTTACACTCTATATACCCTGGAGTCCTAGGAATTACAAATCTATTTTGAAAACTTTGACCAGCCTTCTTTTTGTGCCCGTTCACAAACTTCATTTTTCGAGGTTATCAACCTAGTATCGAAAATTTCTCGATGGGACTTAATAGCAGGAATTCGTCCTTTCTGCTCATAGGTAGCTCGAATATATCCCCAGTCCACAGAATCGTTTTCAGGATTATCAAACACTCCATTAGACAAAAGCGTCAGATCCTTCTTGACTTCATCTGTCTGGCTTAGGAGAATGTCCAGGTCCTCATAGGTTTTATCAATTTGGTCATCAAATTGTTCTTCGGAGGTGAGAACTTCCAAACGAACCGCTACCAGCGTCATAGCATGGAGCCGGGCGCTTATCGTCTGAATTCGTTCTATCATTTCTTTTCGATTATTCATCATTGCACTTCCAAAAAAATAGGAAATTGAACTATCTCGCATCAGTGTTTGCTATTAATGGTCGTGATTGGTGGTGCAGGGTTGAAAAAGTAGCCGCCGATACTTCAGGTCACGGGTATCATCTTCTTCCTCAACTTCGGGGGTTTCCTCCATGTGGTCCAACCACTCGTCAAGAAGTTCGTGAAAGAATTCTCGGGTTTCTTTTTTTCCGAGTTCTTTGCAACTCAGGGATTCCCAGGTTTCGGTCTGGGTCTGGAATACGATTCGCTTTGCCATTTTTGGCCTCTATCTTCAAAGTTATAGGTTATCTGAGGGACTTTTTTAAAAAATATTTCTGTAAATACGGTTGCCAATTAATCTTTCCTGAGTAAGATTCTAGGTCAATGATATCTTCCAAACATTTACAGTAGGCCCAATTAATATACTTTTGTTGAGGGGGAAGTACCGTAAGTTTGCTTGCTCCAACTTTGACTACATAGAACCCAACACCTTTTTGTGCTAATTTATAAGTAGCCATTGCGGATCCTCAGTAAATATTCCATTCCCAGTCAGGATGGTTAGGTGCATAAGCTTCCAGCGCCTCTTTGTAACTATAATAGGGACTATCTTCCTCTTGGTATCGAACTTGATCTTGGAAGTCCCAAGAAGCTTCAAAATCATAGGTAGCCTGTTCTTCGTACACAAACACCTTGACTTCAGCGTCTTTATGAATCTGAACCTCTTCTCCATCCTCAAACACTAGGGTAGATCCCCTTGGGGCAAAAAATCCAGATCGATAGTTCGCTTACGATGCCCGATTTCAAAAAGATTATCGTGGGAGACTCGGATAAATCTTTCTATCAATTGTATTTTCATGATCGTTTCTCCTTAGCCAACTACCAAGTAAGTGAACAACAGAATTTCGTCAGATACCACTTTGATAAGGAAAGTGCGATGAGCAACTTCCTCTACACTCCGAAATTCAGTGAGCAATTCCTCTTGCTGATCTGAATCCCGTAGTTCATTATCCAACAGGTTTAAGATATCCAGAACCTGTTCCCTTGATGCGGGTGTTGGTCCTGTGTCGGAGGACAGACGGAGAGCTAGTACGTCACTTTCAGAAGGTCTCCAGAACGCCGAAGTTTCTGGAGCATTCAACACCTGACGCGCTTTTCGGATTAGGTCTTTCATGGTTAGGCCCTTTTCGTGAAAAATTTTCAGTTTACGTTACACCATCGCATTGTCACTTGAAGCAAGTTGTCATAGTTTCCGCTCATTGCCTCTTCTCGATATTTCTCGATTTCTTCTTTGGTATATCCCGCTTTGCGAAGGGCACGGGCAGCAATTCCCATGATATTGAAGGCATTTCCATTTGCGCCGGTGAGAGTGATTTCTGGTTTCTCTTTTTCAGTAGCCATAATCTGTTTTCCTTTTTCTAGTTTAGATTGTTCTCACGATCACCCTATATACCCTGGTTTCTTTGAAATTACAAAAGTTATTTGTGAAAATTTTGATTGGCGTATTTCTCTAGGCATTCATCCCGATGGTCCAGAAAATAGCCTACAGATAATTGGATTAAGGAATGTAGGTCTACTGGAGCATTGGAAATGAGCATCGACAGGCTCTTATCGAAACTGTAGTTAGGATTCAAATGGCAGGCTGTGAAATAGCTTATGACATCGAAAGCCCAGCCTCTCTCGTCTAATAGAGCCATCGTTATGCCGATATCCAGACCTATGGTATCCTTCATATAAAGGAGAAAGCCCCCGTTAATAACAGGGGTTGATCCATCTTCTCCATAGCCTACAATTAATGTGGGGGGCTTAGCTTAGTATTAGGCATTACGATAAGATCCTCGGGTGATTAATGTCAAGAGAGTTCAACTTGCCGTAGAAGTTGTTTCAAAGTTCTGAGGCGTTCTGAGGACTCCCATCTTTTTTTCTTAAAAGCATCTATTTCTTTGAGGAGGTCTTCAAGCCGTTCCTCTTCCTCTTTGATTTCATCTCGAAGCCGAAAGATCTTACGATCATTGGCACTGTGATTTTTATTTTCATACATTTCGTTATCCTTTTTCAATCAAATTTCATGGTGTAGTTGACCTGACGTGAAGTACATCCTTTCTCGCTAAAGGTCCAGTACCGGTGATACCCCATCTTAATGGAATACCCTCCAAAGTCTCTGCGGACCTTTTTATGAACAGTTAGGTCCCGGTCTCTAATTACAGACAGAACTTCTTCGGGTTCATATTTTCTGCCCACCCTTACCATACCTGCGTGTTTTTTATCCATACTCATACTAACTTCCTTTTATTACAAAACTAGTTTCGGGCAGCTAATGCTTTTCCTCGCAACAATTGCTCGATCGTACATCCTCTTTCGCTTTCTTCTCCCGCCATACACCGCTCAGAACCCTCATCATAAATATTTTCAAGCTCTAAAAGAAGTGGTCCAGGTTCTAGGACAGTAATCTCACCTCCCTTGACTCGGTATTCCACCACGGGGCTTACAGGTTTGTCCGTTGAAATTTCGTTATCAATCAACTGGCAAGTGAGGTCTAGAAATGGAAAAGCTTTTGCCAGTGTCTCCCATTCTTCTGCAACGCTCTCCACCGAAGGCCACTTGCCGATATTATAACAAGCACTGTGGACCTGACCGTCCCAATCAAGCCATCCGTGAGGACCGCCAACCCAAGAAGACCATACTTGTCTAGGGGCCAAAAATTCAACCTCGACCCGGTTATGATCCTTGTGAAACTTCTCAATTCCATTCAGGGTAGCAAAGAACTCTTCGGTACTCTTGATATTCCTAGTCATAAGGGGGATCCCTAACGCCTCACTCACTTCCTTCATCCATTCTCGATCATTGCAGGATCCGCCAAAGTAAAACGTCCGGAAAAGGATCTCAGCAGCTTGGTCCGTGGTTACGGGTTCTCCCGATACCAAAAGACCAGACCATTTGGGAAGACCTCTATTCAATATATCATCCATTATACTTTCTCCTGTTTGAGTTGTGATTTCAGGTACTTCCTTTCTTTCCGATACCAAGGACCTACATTGTCCTCTCGCCCACCGACTAAGGATTGAGTTCCTACTCGGCTTCGCATTGCCCTAATAGCAGCCCGCATTCCTAATACATCATTGGGGATATTGAGGACAAAGTCAACACTATTAGTCCATCGGTCAAAAGAAGATTTTACTGACCCTTGTATCATTCCGTTCTGGACGCGATATCTCAGTAGATCATCGGCAGCGTAAATATGCCCTTCTTCTGCCATATCAATAAACACATCTTCCTGGTCAAAAGCTTCCAGAATTTCTTCGTGCGTAATTTGATTTTTCATTTTTTATCCTCTTTGAGAGCCTTGAGAATTACGTCAAGGGTTCTCAGGGAATTACAAATCTTTTTGGGACCAGCTTGGCAACTAATCTAAAACCACAGATCGCCTTGCTCCTATTAGCACTGATAGCTCTCAGATTTGAAATACGATAGTCTCTCCTCTGTGAATCTCGTTTCTTCAGAACCTCTGAAAAATCTTGGGAACCCAAAGAAGGAAGATCCTTCGTCTCGTTACTCGGATCTGGACTTTCTACTTCTTCGAGTTCCATATCTTCATTCTCTTTATCTTCATTTTCAATCATTTTGGTACTCCTACTTAATTATTCTTCTTTAAGGTCCAACCTTCTTTCTCAGCGCGACGTTCTATGTCTTCTTTGGCTTCCATTAGATCCGATCCGAAAAGTTGACGGTGAGCTGATACTGCCAAAAACATTCCCTGGTTCTCATATCGGAATTGAATATGGTTCCAGATATAGGGGAAAAGATTCTCTAAGGATTCCGATAGGGAATTTACTTCCCGGTGAAGGTCCTTTACTCTCTTAACAGCCTTATAAGAAAGGTGCAGGAGTCCCCCTTCGGAGACCTCATCTACATTCAACTCTGTGGAGATCTGTTCCATAAGAGTTGCTATCTGGTGTGACAGACTGCGGGCAGTATTTGACACACTGTTAAGGTCCTGTACTTTTTCACTAATTTTCGACATATAAATACCTCTCACTCCTGGTCATCCCAAATCGACATGGACCAAGTATTGTTATCCTCTGCATGGAATCCTGATGCTTGCAATTTGGAATGAAGTTTTTCTCGAAAACTACTTGAATACTGACTTTGATACGAGAAATAATCGTATCCTGCGCCATCGAAACCAAAGAAAACATGGTCTTCTCTTACTTCTACAAGACAATCCTCAACTGGATTTCTCATTGGAGTTTTGAGTTGAAGGTCATCATTCATTTCGCGAATTCTAGCCATTTCCGATTTGACGATTTTAATGGCTTCTTTTTCTCGTTTTGCTTTCATATTTCAGTTCCTTTGTCAGAAAAGTACCACTTCAATTTCGCCAGTATTACAAATCTTTTTCAAATATTTTCGATTTCAGTAAGCATGTTCCGCAGAAAAGTCAATTCCACTCTGACCTGCATTATGTGCTGCCACTGTTCGCTTCATATTGGATAATACCTGCTTGGGAGTACGCCACGTCGAAAAGTTTGTCTCAAGCGCTAAGGCTTGCTCCTCGGAGACCAGACGGTCTGTATTGATAATATGAGGGACAGCTTCGATGAAACGACCACCATTGATCCCAATAAGAACCCAGTGTCGTCTTTCATCTTTTTTGACATTCAAAACCGCCCGAAAAGGGAAGTCAAAACCTGTGATAGGCTGGTATCCGATGATTTCCAATTCTTGATTGCTCATAACATTTCCTCTAGTGAGTTAAAAGGGCTCAATTGCCAGCCCCGCTTAGAGCGGGGAACTTTTCTCACGTTCATCTCTTACACCCTATATACCCTGGTTCTCAGGGAATTACAAAACTAATTAAGACGTGAGACACCTGTGCCACCATGCGTCGTAGGTGTCGCCCTTATTCTCTACCATTGTACCATCTGAGACTCCGGGAACGTGCGTCTCAAGGATTCTACACTGTTCCAAGACACTAAGGGAACGGAAAGTAGAAGGAGGCATTAGAATCCTTTCAGGGTCCAATCTCTTCTCTCTTTCCGTTCGTGGAGGTATGATTTTTAAGTGAAGTGCCATTATTACGTTCCCGTCTCTCTTATGCGTAGACTTCGGAGGGTAGTTCCTCGGTTTCGTCTTCCTCAATATCGAACTCTGATAGAAGACTATCCAAATCCTCTTCATTTTCCTGCACTACAAAGGACTCTTCATCTTCATTATCCTCAACAGAATCGTAACTATCAAAAAGGCTCTCAAAATACTTCATTGGTCTTCTCCATTTTCGCAATTATGGTTACAAATACAAACTTACAAAAGAGGTGGTGGGGTGTGAGGATACTCGTTTTACTTTTACAAAACTATTTCTACTTAATTGGAGTGACAATACGCTTTGGGACTCTCTCTGCGCGAGTACCAGAGCTTTGCGTTTCTTTTACCATCTCTGCTACTCCCTGGTAACTAAGATGGTTAAGGATACGAACTAGACGCCTTTTAGCTAGGTAGAGAAAGTCTCCATCACTGGCATCATCGCCACTAGTACCCGTCAGAGCTTTGAGTGCGAGAAGGGCATCTATAGCCTGTGAAGCGGAACTATCAAAGTCCGGGTTATAGAGCGCGTGGGAGTCAAGAGCCTCTACGCACGATACACCTTCATGCGTGTATCCGAGGGTCAGGATGGTGAGTTTGACAAGGGCTTCGTGCCACTGGACCCCCACTCTACAGCCTCCAGCGTTGGCTTCCCCGAGACGACAGAATTGAGAGATGATTTGTTGTTGAAGTGTTTTGGACATGGTAAAACTCCTGAGTTGGAGGTTGATTAAGTTGTGTTCTTCTTCTTCTCTGTTCGTTCTCTCTTACACCCTATATACCCTGGTTGCTCAGGAATTACAAAACTAATTTAATAATCTTTATCCAAGGCATAGGCTCTTTCTACCCGCAAAAGACCAATTGCTTTAATTTACCATTTTACAAGGCGATACTGTTCAAGAGCTTCATTCTTCTCAATGGTACAGGCAACTTCATGAAAATAAAAGGGTACTCCAGATCTCTGGGCTTTCATTTCTTGGTGCAACTCCCGTTCTGTCATACCTACCAGCTTTTGGAAAGTATAGGCATCATACCATTGATTCATTTTTGAGGTAGCAAAACAGAAATCTTCTTCTTCCCAATTGCGACCAAGATAGGAAAAGTTTCGATTATTAAAAGCTGCTAAAAACTCGTCAGCTTCTCCCAGGGACATCTTTTCGATCCGGTGTACTATGTTCCCATTATGTGAAATAGAAACCGTGCAGGTTTGGTTCTCTGGGCCAATGCCAGCACTATTGGTGCCTAATATAGGACGATACGCCTGATAAGTTTTTCCCGTTTCTAGTGTAATTTCATGACCTAGAATTGTTCGTGTTTTTTTCTTCATTATAATATCTCTCAGGTTGGTAATTCCGTATCTACCCTTAGGGTCCTCAGTAGTATTGATTTCAAAAACTAAGGAGCCGTGTCGACATTTTCCCGTACAGGTTTCTGCGTTTCTTTGGACTTCGATATCCAGTCTCCTTTTATTTTTGTATCAGGTCTTCTTGCCACAATTCATCGGTCAATTCGACCTCTTCTAGAGGAACCATTCCATGATCCCTAAGACGTTGGCGGTTCTCTTCTATATTCATTACTACATCTCGCCGCGCTGAATTCCCATAGGCACCGATACTTCTGTTTTCTGACAACTCTTCAAACAGGTCTGGTCGCCCGTCAAAGGTTAACGACTCCTCCGCGCCATAGCTGATAGGTGTAACGTGCCAGAAAGCTCCCTGAGATCTTAGGTACTCTCCCTTAAGTTCCCTCACCCGATCCCCGACAATGATTTTATTTCTAGACTCACTCATAATTATGAGAGGTAGATTTTTATGAAGTACCTCCAGTACATAGGGCTTTGGTAAGCTGGAATAGGAAACGATCTCTGCCATCGTGGTTTCCCCGTTTACTTCAATCAATTTTCTAAGGGTGTCTAATACCGGGTTTTCTTTAGTCATTTTCAGTCTCCTTATTGGTTAAAAATTCAACCGCCTCTTGTGCGGTCCAAAAAGTACATTTTCTATAGTCCTCGTGATTATCTGTGATCTTATAACATTGATCACTACTTGGACGGGAGGAGGTTTCATGGCAGGAATACCCTGCGGCACCACCTACACCCATAAAAAGTATTAGGTAGATAAAAATTACAACAACCTGATAAGGCGTTGGGGCTTTTTTACTAGTCATTTCTGATCCTCACTATTATTTTCATCATTATTTTCATCATCATTCTCATCATCATTCTCATTCGCAAGATCCTTATTCAAAAAATCTTGCATTCTTTCTTCACTGATCAGATCGGGGGGAGGATCTTCAAAGGGCCGTTGCTTATTTCCTAAAGCCTCAGTTTCAGAAACCGCACGACCTCCATAGCCAAAAGGAAATTCCATCCCTTCGGGTAAGACCCACAAGTGGTACTGATTTGAAGTGTCCACTAAACGTCGTTCATCTGGATAAAGTTCCACACCTTCACGATGTTCCCCGCAGAGTGCGCTTTTAATCCGTTGCATCTCTCTCCAGTCATGGACAGTTTCTTGATCCAGACGTTTAATACTAAGGTGCTTTATGAAACCGCCTGGGACACCAGGAGCTTTCGTTGGGGCGGTATGGTTTCGGAACCATTCCCACGAGTAGTATGATATTTCAGTTAGCATGTTTGATCCTTATTCGTTTTTGTCATAATCCTTCAAGTTTTTTCGAGCAGGAACCGTAGGTAAGCGCTCCCAGTTCGCTTTTAAAGGCTTTCTTTCTACAGAAGGGATATCATTAGGACCGTCCAGCGTGATAGCCCCTTTAAGAGCTAGATAAACGCTAGAAGATTTATAATCTTCTTCCATCAACTGGGTACAGGCATCCTCATCGCTCAGGAAAGCACGCATGGTCCTAATTCGTTGCAATATTTTTTCGTATCCCTTCATCACTTTCCTATTTTATCGAACGTCAATTGGGGGTTTGATCGTCGTCTCCTCGACCATACCTCTGGACTAAAATAGTCTGTCCAACACCCTTGAAGGAACTCTAAATCTACCCTATCCTGTAGGGCTTTTACCTTTTCCCACGAATGAAATGTAATATCAATTAGCATAATTTATCCTTTGTTTTTCTGATCAACTATTCTTTGAGCATGATCGGGACTCAAACCCATCCGGATCGAAATTTTCTTTCCACTCATTAGCTGGTACAGTTCTCCGTTGTGATCAGGCAAGTAGGGTACTATGTGATGAGGTTCTTTGCAACTAGTACAAAGGTTGCCATCTTTTACGGGGTCATAGGAGGAAAGAGGGACCTGAAATTTTTCCATATACATATCTAGACCAGGCTTGACATATGCTTGAAATTCAGGGGTACCATAATAACAGGAAACAAAATTAAGACCTATAACATCGAAGGAAAAAGCATATCCGCTATCATGCTCAAGATCTGTAGCTCCAGATATCAAGCGGGAGGTGATTACTGCTTCCCCTGGATTTTGATCACTCAATTGAATCTCTACGGTATTAGCAACGATCCAGAGCTTTGTCCGCTCCTCCATATCATAAGGAGTTTCCAGAGAGATAAGAGTACAGGTAGGACCTTTCCTTGAAATGTTACGAAGGTCCAGTAGTGGTAGATCTTCCAGTGGATTTGTCATGCTTCCATCCTTTCTTCATGTCTTTTTTCGCATTCAGCTATAGAACCATTCCAATAGTCCCATAGTACCTTTCCTTCTTTATCATGAACTTGGACACAGACTCCAGAAACTTCCGGCCTCTCATCAGCTTCCACATCTGCCAGCGTCATTGCCTGACGATAGTTTTCAGCTTCCACTTCCAGAACATGCCCCTTTTCCCATGAACCATAGTCCACATAAAATGTTTTGAGATTCGTTGTTAACTCTGTAAATACGATTCCATTTGTCAGTAGGATAAGTGAAGGAAACGAAATCACCATGTCCTCGGGTATACCAAAATGAGTTGGACTGAATTTTTAGACCGTTTCATTCACCAGTTCCTCTTGGATTCGCCAGTTCCTCTTGGATTCGGGCAGCTACTTCTTCCAGATCGTCCACATGGATCTGACTATCATGGTAGCAAGTGGGATGTACCTCGACACGCAAACCCGTCATAAGATCTTCGTCCTTTAGATACCGATTAAGGTATTGGGATTACATTCCTACGATCTCTTTGAGGGCGGATATCCTTACATAATTTTCCAATTCCATCGTTCTCTCCTTTGTGAGATTATTCTTCTTACACTCTATATACCCTGGTTGACCAGGAATTACAAATCTAATTTCTACTACCACCAATAAGGGCTTTTTTGTGTCCTCTCTCACACCGCAAGCAAGTTATTGACTTCGTTAAATTCGATATTCCTAAACCCATCATGAGCTTCCATTTTCGATATGAGCATAATTGCTTAGAAGCGGCTTTAGGGTACGGCGAAGATGTGACTGTAATGGGATTGGTTAGGGTTCTTCCCGACAACGTACATCCCGATATTGTGTTTGAGAATCTAGTATAAGGATCTTTTATGTCCAGACATATTGGTGTTAAAACCTACGTCTCTCCAAGAGAACGGTAACTGACGCAAGAAGAAACTCATATCAGAAACATAGCCTATGCTCTAAAAAAACCAACTCCCTGGGCTATTCAAGAGGCTGTTGAGGTGATGGAATCTTATATCTCTACCGGAGCTATATTGGTTCCTATCCTGGACTCTAGAGGTAGTACAGAAGCTAATAAACAACTTGCAGAGGCTCTTGCTAAGAGGTCAAAGCTAACGAAGTATTGAGATCTAGTCATACAGTTATGGCACAGAGAGTTGCGGCAGTATACTTACTGCGAGGCTGTTGGAATGGTTCAGATTAAAGATACCTGCCATCGGTACAAAAAGGAACGCTTCAAAGAGTCGGAAGCAGTTAGTATATGGGATCGGGCAAAACTACGAATTTCTGACATTCGAGGGAACGTCCGCCTGTGAGTGATTTTTGAGACGAAGATCGACATACTTTCGAGTTCAATAGGAACCCTGGAGATCTGGAAATTACAAATGTTTATCGGAAGTATTATTACCACCAATAGGGGAGATTTCCATTTTTCCAAGTAGCGAAAGAAGATTTTTCGCAGCGATAATATTCTCGATAGGCTTCTACCGCAGAAGGTCCTCTGTACTTCTCAGGCATACACTGGAAGTGCTTCGTAAGCCTACCCTCAGGGATAGCGTCAGACATCTCAGCACACCACTCTAAGACATCCTGGGTCTTATGAGTCTTTCCATACCGGTCTGTATATTCGGAACAGAGAGCTAGACCTAGAGAGCAGACCCACAGATAGTTGTCTCTAGTTTCCCGTGTCCAGATCGAGCATGGATGGTTTTCATGCGTCTTGCGATAAGGGACGCTTGCTACCCCATAAAAATGAAGAGCCGTACAAAGCAACTGAGCGGACTCTAAAATCATTTTCAAGACGTGCTTATTACAGTGATAAGTGGCAGCAATCTTGGGATCGGTATCTAGGACAAAAATATTCATAACTAGGAGCCTCATCATCTTCAAAAGTAAGATCAATCCTTTCAGAGTTAAGGGGCTGACCATTAACTCCAATATTCCTTTCTGGATAGGTTAGACAAATTCTTAATAACAAATGAAAAGGAAAGGACATTTTCTAGATGCCCCTTCCATTTTCTTATCCCCTTTTCCGAAGGGCGATCCCATCCTCCCAGATCATAATATTCGACCATTCCCAATGGGGCTTCTTAAATTGGAGACAGTTCCTATGGAAAATTCGAGCGAAGATACCTTTTTCCTTCAGCTCATCTGCCTGAGAAAGGGCCTCATCGAATGTCGAGAGGTCACGGCACGTCCAATAGTCCGTGATTTCTCCACAGGTGAGTCCATCTTGATACGAGGTTCCTTTGTTAAGTATCGCTTCGATTTTCTCAGGATCCTGAAACTCGATCCAATACTCAGTCGGCTTTGTCGTCATGTTGATACTACCTACTTCTATGGGTATTGTCAAATAAGGGCCTCAAAATATTCCTTTGAGGAACCTTAGTATATCATAAAAAAACGTAGGTGTCAAGGGGACTTAGGAGGCTTCTCAGTTTCTTTTTATAAAAAGGGAGGGTGAAATAGTTTTCACTAGCGGAGAATAAAATGAGAATAGTAGCCAGATTTCTACATATCGACCACCAAAGAAAACCCGTCCTTCCTTTGACCTGGAATCTGAGGGGACAGACCTATGAAGGCGCGCAGGTTCTCCCTGTGTCCAAGTTCTTTGATATCATAGTGCGGGGGGGAGGATAGGGCAGACGACTGGTATAGAGGGGGAGGTAGTTATCCCACTTTCGCATTCCTAAAGGTCAAAGGATTCTCGGGAGAGATAGGGCATCTCAATTATAAGGCGGTCTTACCTCAGGACGTGGTGGAAATGCGGGTAATGGATATTAGTGCGCTGCCCTGGATGCTTATGGAAATAGCAGGGGACATGGAAGATGAGGGATTTGATATCAGTATGGATCAGGCGTATGAAGATCCTCACTGGGTATTTGAGTTTGAAGACGAAGTAGCTCTCAGGCTATGGAAAGAAATGGATAGAATACGCCCTATCTGGATAGAAGATACTTTTGAAAAGGAGAAAAAACTAGTAATGTCCAATAACAACATAGATTTAATCGAAAGTCAACTTAATCGGGTTATGAAAAGCCTGGATTCCAACAGGTTCTCTTCCTCTAAAGTAGGCAACATAACAAATATCCCGCTGCCCATCAAGGAAGCTCGTATCTTGATTCAGGCTCTTAATGAGGATTTTGAGAAATTACGGTCTTATGATGCTGAAATAAAAAGAGAAACCAAACGAGCCTTTGGCCCAGACATGATTCCCTATGGATCGAAGCTATATGAAAGGGGAAAGCACCTCATCTTTGAATGGCATATTGCAGACAGACCGGGTGCCATGGAGTTTCAAATCCGATTATTGAAAGACAGGGACACTGGTCTCTTTGCTCTTACCCTCATAGGAGGGGGGAAGGACATTGCCCTTCCAAGAAGACTAAAATGGGTAGAGGATGGGGATATGGCTATGGGAGGTCTACGGCTTCTTATAAATGACGTTCGATCCGGAAGAGGTCCGGCTATATAAGGGGGCGGGTAAAGGCGTTCGGGCTATTAAGCTGGGGGATAAAGATGAGGTGCTT
>Ga0306869_1000611_pt1 | contig 15816 bp, 13 predicted proteins | sample AntRauTorckE6833_FD_190421 | JGI IMG/M metagenome (GOLD analysis project Ga0306869, IMG submission 190421) | Saline lake microbial communities from Rauer Islands, Antarctica - Metagenome Torckler E6 #833 (v2) (version 2) | ecosystem: Environmental > Aquatic > Non-marine Saline and Alkaline >... | reverse complement strand
GTTAAGCAACGCTTTTTCAACACCAATACCCTCCTTGAGAATTTGAATAAGAGGACTGGCCCCATTTGTTGTGCACGACGCGTTTGAGCTTACCTCGCACGTTTTCAGAGCGTCATCATTTATACCCATGAGGATGGTAGCTTCAGTGTCATCCTTTGGATCAGATTTTGCAGGAGCAGAAATCACTACACGCTTCGCACCCGCTGTCCTGTGTCCGCGAGCTTTTTCATAAGTAGTAAAGACTCCCGTTGCTTCCACAACTACGTCGATATCCAAATCTTTCCATGGAAGTTTGGCTGGTTCTGGCTCAGAAACAAACACGATCTCATTTTCACCAATCCTCATTCCCTTATTGGTTACCTCAATATCGAGATCACTTTTTCCATACGCAGTGTCGTATTTCAATAGATATGCAATATTCTCCTTATCTCCAAGATCATTCACCGCCACAAGCTCAATTTCGTCTCTTTCCTGAGCCTTTTTAATAAAAGCACGGCCAATTCTTCCTGCACCGTTAACAGCAACTCTCGTTTTTTTCATGGATTTTTTAAATAACTTAATCATTACTTTCCATTATAACAGCTATTTTTTGTAAGGAAATTTTAAATATCTATCTTAATCTTATACAGAATGAGCCCTTCTTGGCTTTTTCCCACTACCGGACCAATGTCACACTCAACTGACTCAGCATAGACATAATCAATCTTAAACTTTTTGATATACTTTTTTTTCTGCTCACAATCCGCCCTGAAAAAGTCTCCGTACAGCAACATTTGATTCGTAATAAGTGACTCTTTCGAATGCAATGGGTAATTCCCCGTAGCGACTCCAATAACCAAACCTTTCCACTGTGGAGCAATAAACCTCTTCTTATGTATTCCTTCAAACAAAATAAGGTCATCTTCAATTAAGTACTGACTGGCTGGTGGATTGGGCGAAAGAAATGCCTGACCTTGCGAACCATACTGATCCAGCGGAACAACAAGTTTTTGCCAATCGTTATTTTGAGTATAAAAGAAAGAAAAAATAAAAAAACATCCAAAAGCTACTACCGAAATTACTTTCACTGTGACTCGTGACATCTTTTTCAAGACAAAGTCTATGCCGTATCCAGATAAAAGGATCACAAGGAAAGAGGCAACAAAAACAATTCTCGGTCTTCCAATTATCAAAGTGTTTGGGGTCACAAGTGATGCGTACCACAACAACAAAGAAACCCCTGCTGTTATCCAAATCCAAGGAGCACTTTTTGCACGCATGTATAATCCGACAAAGAAAAAAGCAATGGAAATAAAAGGTACAACATACCAGATATGAAAATTTGGTATGTTGCCGCCGACGAATACTTGGGGAGACAGATTATCTCTTACAACACTCATTGCTCTTTCAAGATCGAGGCCGACAGAAAATAACAACGCTATAAAAGTTGCTGTGCCCGCCAAGATAAAAACAATTCCTAATACTGAAAGAATCTTAATTTTTTTTCTTGCCTCTAGTTGTAAAAACAAGAGATACGAAATAAGGGCTATCCCTGAAAAAACTACCATCGGTGGGTAGAGCCACAAAGATGCTCCGAATACCAGCAAAGCTTGCGTATGTCTCTTTTTTACCAAGAAAAAACACATAGACAAGAAAAAGAGTAGCCCGAGATTGATCGGGATAAAGTGCCACAGTCCAGGCAGGTTTGCCCCATTTGTCACAAGTAATGCGAAAATAATTGTAATCGCAGAAGCAGTGCTACTTATCTTAAGCGCTCGCAAAAAAGCATAAGCAAAAATAAGTAAGGCCAGATTAAACAATAATCCAATCCATACGTAAGAAACGAGAGGATCGACACTAAGTAACAAAGACAACGAACCTATGGCAGCAAAAAAGGGCGCCCAGAAATTAGGAGATTTTTGACCTTCCCAAAGAGGATTCTCCAAAGGAAGCACTCCTGTTTCGATAGATTGCTTAACGAAGCCAATAGCCATCCATTCATCTGAGTAATATGGATATGGCGATGAGAAATGAGAAGCTTCTTGCGGTCCACGAATAGTAGAAACATCTCCGTCATAGTTAAAGTGTGCGAAAGAAAGAAACATGGACGCTAGAATGATCATCGCCACAAAAGGAGCATTTACTGAAGATGGGGATATCTTTCTTCTGTGTTTATATAAGAAATATCCCAAACAGATATTTAAAAATATGAAGAAAGATATATACAGACCATAAGAAAATATTCCTAAAGATTGAAACAACAGTGCTGTAATAATATGTCCGACGATAACAGTACTCAAAACAGCGACAAATCCAAAAAGTTTATCTCTAAAAAGAAGGAAGAGGAAAATGGGGAAAAATATTAAAAACAATCCCAAGGAAAAGGTCATATTCTCTATAGTAATCTGAAGAGATTTTAAACACAAACAAGCATGGCATAATGGTAATAATGCAAACAAAAGACCTTAGCATACTCATCCCCTGCTTCAATGAGGAATCCTCAGTGGGAATACTTCTTGAACGTGTACACAAGGTGCTTATACACAACACTATTGATGCGGACATAGTCGTCATTAATAACAACTCAACAGATAATAGTGTCGCTGAGATACGGAAAACAAATATTCCCGTAACTATTGTCTCAGAAAAAGAGCAGGGCTACGGAGCTGCCTACTTACGTGGGATACAAGAATCTTCTGGCAAAAACATCATTATGATTGATGCAGACCTCACGTATGATGAAAAAGATATCCCAGAAATCCTAAAACTTCTCCAAACAAGCTCTGATGTGGTCATAGGAAACCGTTTTGCAGGGACTATTGAAAATGGATCAATGCCCTGGCTTCACCAGCATCTCGGGAGACTCATCTTCTCTACCCTTTTCAAAATTTACTTTCGAAGAAGTCTGTCCGATATCCATTGCGGACTACGAGGCATCAAAAGAAGTTCCTTAGAAAAAATATATCTCCATACCACAGGAATGGAGTTTGCATCAGAGCTCATTATTCAATCAATCAAACATAACCTATCCATTGAAGAAATTCCTACAAACTATTATCTACGCGAGGGAGAGTCAAAATTAAAAACCCTCAGAGATGGATGGAGACATCTTCGCTTCATACTCTTGTACTCACCTCTTGTTACATTTTTCATACCCGGCATTTTTCTCGTCCTTGCAGGACTCTTAGGTTCCCTGCTTACTCTTACAAACACTCCTGTACAAGGAATTGTTCTTTACTCCCACTCCCTGCTTTTATTTGTCTCTCTGGTTATTGTTGGATACCAACTTATCCTCTTCTCAGTATTTATAAAAACATATGCAATTAAACACCTAGGAGAGGAAAATGTTCTTGCTCGGTATTATCGTCTCTTTAATATTGAAAGCGCAGGAATAATTGGCATATTGATTTTAACTGCCGGACTAGCTATGTACTTAAATATATTTTCTATATGGCTTAGCTCAAACCTTGGAGAATTGCATCAAATCAATAACGCTATTATTGGCATTGCCCTTGTTATTATTGGGTTCCAAACAATATCTTCCGGCTTTATGCTTTCAGTATTAGGAATTAAACAACAACAATGAACATAGCAGTCTTCCATCCGTTTCTAGACAATATCGGCGGCGCAGAGATTGTGGCACTGACTCTTGCTCGTGAACTTAAAGCATCTCTCTACACAACCAACATTGATAGTGAAAAAATACAAAAAATGGGGTTTTCTGATCTCTTACCGCACATACACTCGATTGGCACGATACCGTCAAATCCACCCTTTCGACAACAGCGCGCTTTGCGATACTTCAGAAAATTAGATCTTGGTAAAAGATATGATTATTACATTATTGCTGGCGACTGGGCTGTCTCTGGTGCGGTCAACAATACACCAAACATGTGGTACGCTCATTCACCCCTTAATGAGCTGTGGGCATTTAAAACATACGTCTCAAAAAATGTTGTTCCGTGGTGGAAACGACCACTTTTTGAACTATGGGTCTACTACAACCGACTTCTTACAAATACATATAGTACGCATGTTGGCACATGGGTAGCAAACTCAAGCAACACACAACAGAGAGTGCTAGAGATCTATCATAAAAAAGCTATGATCATCCATCCCCCAACTAACACCTCTTTGTACCACAGTAAAAAACCAAAAAATTACTGGATCAGTGTTAATCGATTAGTTAAAACAAAAAGAATAGAATTGCAGATGAAAGCTTTTTCAGAACTACTTGATGAAAATCTTATTATCGTCGGTTCATACGAGAAAAATTCAAAACACTTTGAGAATTACAAAGCACATCTAGAAAAAATTAGACCCAAGAACGTGACAATACTACACTGGGTATCTCAAGAAAAGCTCACACAATTATATGCTGAGTGTAAAGGCTGTATCAGTACGGCCCATGATGAAGATTTTGGCATGAGTGTTATCGAAGCTATGGCGTCAGGAAAACCGGTAATCGCGGTCAACGAAGGAGGCTTTAGAGAGACTATTCTCCACAACAAAACCGGCTTACTCATAGAAGCAGATCCCCTCGCCCTTGTAAAAGGTATACAAAAAATAAACATATCTCCCGAGAGATATCAACAATCATGCAAAGCAAGAGGTAAAGATTTTGATACCCGTTTTTTTATGGAAAAAATAAAAAACCTTTTACCTCATGCCTAATACAATGCATACAGAAACTGCAGTGATTATTCCAAACTTTAACGGTAAAGAGGTGCTGTCCGAGTGTCTTGCTTCACTAAAAAACCAAAGCTACAAAAATCTTTCTCTCGTTGTAGTAGATGATGGCTCAGTAGACAACAGCATAGAGATTATACAAAAAGAATGCCCAGAGGCCATTATTCTAGAAAACAAAAAAAATATTGGCTTTGCAACAAGTGTTAATAAAGGCATCCGATACGCCCTTACTCATATACAACCAAAATATATTGCTTTCTTAAATAATGACACAGAAGTACATACAGAGTGGCTCGACTCACTTGTACGCCAGATACAATCGCATCCAAAACTTTCAGGACTTACGTCGAATATGCTCTTTTACACACAAAGAGACGTGGTCAATAGTCAGGGATGTACGCTCTCACCACTCCTTGATGGGCAGGATATACATAGAAATAAAAAAATGTCTGAAGTAACCTGCCCACAACATGTTCTCGGATGTTGTTTTGGAGCAGCCTTAGTACGAACTTCTGTTATCTCTGATGTAGGAATGCTCGACGAAAGATACCACTCATATGCGGAAGATATTGATTGGGGTTGGCGAGCAAATATTCTTGGACACGACTTAGGATTCTGCGAAAAAGCAGTTGTCTACCACAGAGAAAGTTATACCTCAAATACATTCTTCTCTTCTTATTTCAAAACATATCACTGCAAAAAAAATACTTTGTGTAATCTCATAAAAAACCTAGAAACAAAAAATCTTTTTGTAAGCCTATTACTACTTTCAATATACTACCCACTCTTTTCTATTGGATATATCATTAATATTAAGAGGTCAGAAGGCTCATTTAAAAAAGTATGCAATCTTCCCCTAAAGAAACGTGTACGTTTCGCTGGTATTCCTTTCTTATCTATTCTATGGAATATTAAAAACCTACCGCAAACAATACGTTCAAGAAGAGATATCCAAAAAAGAAGAATGGTGAGTGATGTGATACTTGTAAAGAAAAAGTTACTACCTTTTACCGTCTAGCAACTACATGAAAAAAAATAAAGTAATAATAACAGGAACAGGCAGGTCAGGCACAACCTTCTTAATGAAGCTTTTTACAGATCTGGGCTTAGATACTGGGTATTCAAAAGGTGCCATTGAATCTTTTATTTTCAAAGAGTGTAACGCTGGCCTTGAATCTTATTACAGGAAAGTCTTAAAGAATGACGAGACAACCCCTTACGTTGTAAAAAGTCCTCGTTTCTCAAAAGATATAGACACCTTAATACAAGACTACAACCTTGACCTGGTGATAGTACCGAAAAGAAAAATGGATGATGTTGTAAAAAGCCGTATAAAACAAGGAAAAAATAAACCAGGCGGATCCTATCATCTAAGTGATCCAGAAGAATTAAAAGATTATTTAGAAAGAAAACAAGATAAACTTTTTTCTGATCTAAAGAAGTATTCGGTGCCACACGTGATATTGGACTTTCCCAAATGTGTCAAAGAACCCAAATACCTCTACAAAAAATTACACACAGTACTAAAAAATACTGATTATAAAACCTTCAAAAAGTCTTTCTCTAAAATTAGATACACTTCTGACTCTGATTATTATAAAAAAGACCCAAGCTTTTTAAATTGGAGGGCATACCTTAGAGTAAGGCCAGACCTAAAGAAGAACTGGGATGGTCCATTCAAATCTAGACTGCATTATATTATTTTTAGAAATATAGAAATTATTCTTTTACGTTTGGGCATTACTAAAGAAAATAACATGACCTATTTTCTGAATCCCATTAACTACAGAAAAAGGAAAAAGAAACCTTATGCACAAAGTAAAAATCCCCAAGTGAAGATACTCTTCTTCGGAATTACTCGAAGCGTAAAATACACACTCCCCTTTATCGAGAAAAATATTTTTAACGTTTTAGATAAAGCTAATATACCCTGGAACGCGTACATACATTGCTACGATCAAAAGACCGTATCGAACACGCGCTCAGGAGAATATAACATCCATCTTGACCACCAAAAGGACATAGCTTTATTAGGAATAAACAAAGACAAAGTACGCATATCCTCTCGAGAAGAATTTTTAGAAAGCATAGATATCGCATCATACACAACGCACGGCGATCCGTACAAAAACAACGGAGACAAAGCACCCTTCAAAAGCCTTAAAAACCTATTATCACAGCTACACAGCCTGCAGACTGTAACAAACCTATTAAAACCAAGTAAAGATGAGAAATGTGCCTACATTTTTGTTCGACCCGACCTTGCTTATCTCGACCCCCTTCCTGTAGATGTCATACAAAAATGCATAGACAAACAAGACGAGCCACTTATATATACACCAGAGTGGCAGGAGTGGAATGGTTTAAACGACAGATTCGCTATTACGAATGCAAAAGGAGCTCTCTTGTACGGAAATAGGTTTGATTCAGCACTTTCATACTCACAAAATAAACCTCTTCATGCGGAAAATTTTCTACATCACACCATTTCGAAATACAATCATACAGGATTGATCAGCCGAGCTCTGCGGGTACGTGCCAATGGCGGAATAAACAAAATTGATTTTGAATATTTTAATTTAGATTCTGAAAAAATATCCCGCTTACAAAACTCTTATCTAAAGCAGTGTTAAAGCTGCATACTATCTTCTTTAGGCAACACTCCAAGATCATGAGCAAAATTAAATAAAGAAGTATCCACGTTCTTCGCCTTTTTATCGACCAACGGATTATGCTTGTTATTAACAGTCTTACTTGCAGGAGAATGAAAATGATACAAACTCATAACTTTTTGAGGGACAACTATTCTTTTGCCTGCTGACACAGACTCATGAACGGCTAATTTTTTAATTCGACGACTACTGATAAGAGACTTTACTATGTCTATATCATATTTCCAGTGAATATTTTCTATAACCTTTTTGTGTGGTTCTCTTTGCTCAAATACTCTCTGATGAATAAAAAAGGTGGAAAATTTAGCATACTCTTTTAAAAATTTTTTTATATATCGATGCTTCTTGGGGAACAAAAACTCATCTGGATCAATATGCATCCACCAACCTGACTGATTTTTTTCTATGCAGTGTTTATATGCTTCTACTTTCGTGGGAATAGCATTGTGCGGGTCACCCTCAGCGTGGAATGGATGGTGCCACTCTTCTAAATGAACCTGCGGATACATATCGACAATACGTTGTAATTCTTTTTGTATCTCCTCATCGGAGTATTCAAGAAAGTGTGGGGCATCAGGTTTCCGAGACCATTGCTTACCTTTATTTGAAGCATTGTTGCCATATGCTCGATGGTCTTCTGAAACCGGTCCATTGTCATATATGTAGATACTGTCTACTCCTATCGCTAAGTGATACTGTATCCATTCCTCAAGAAAAAATGTTTCAAGCCTTGGTAAGATCATAGTAAAAATACTGACGGTACAATCCTGCCCCTCACTCTTTTTAAGCCATGGAAATATATTTTTCATACAACACACTATTTAAGTATCCTGACTCTTATCTTCATATACATACTCAAAATATTCAAGATCTTTTTTGTACATTTTTTCTACAACACCCTTTGTCTCTCCATCAAAAAAATATGAATAATGTTTATGAGAAACCCTGTTTAGAAAAGGCAGATCTTCATCAAGACCTATCTTATTGCAGACAACTTTCCATTCTTTATTTAGGTTTTCAAACTTTACAATATAATCAACCTTCTTTTTGTTACCCACTTGGACATAGTCGATCTGAGGTATCAGGTGGTGATAGTAGTTCCCCCATTCACGTTGATTATCTTTATCGAGCAACCTTTTAAACACACCCTTATGAAAAACAAAATCTCGAAATGTTTTCTTAGTTGTTGGTATATTCTCCACAGAACACAGCCAGTTGTACGTAGAAACAAAACGATCAAAAGGATTACGAACGACCGTAAAAACAAACAGAGAATCCATTTCTTTTTTTGAAAAATAATATTTTTCTGCGTTATCTACCGTAAGATGTTGTACCCATAAACCAGTCTCATCATCAAACCTAACCAAAGGCTTTTCATACATAACACTATCTATACTTGTGCCAGCACATTTTGGTATATGAATATATAAACTTTTATTTTGCAAGACCTTACGTCGCCAATCCTGCTTCCATTTATTCCTGTATACCAAACTTTGCTTGGACACGGAAGCGCCACTCTTTGCTTTTTTTATCTCTGATCGCCCAAATAATACATAGTGAACAAAAGCTCTTTTGGGTCCATTCCACCTCCGCAATATATCTTTTCTATACATAAGATATTTTTGCCACTTAAAATGAATCCACACAGGCATGTCTGCATACTTTTTAATTTCTAAAAAGGTACCCGGCCAAGCATTACTTTCTTCTGTGTCATCATTTATGACATATTGAGAAGAAATACCTTTTATTTCTTTTGGATAATTCATGTGCGATGCCAACAACCCAAACCAATATTCTAAATGATGCGTATATGTTGTTTCTGAGTTCACAACATAACCCTTTTCTTGAGATATTTTTTTGTTCATTTCTTCAAAAGAATCAGTATACTGTAATAGATATTCTAGATACAGATCATCAAACCAGAAGACCGTTCCTGCAAAAAATTTATATGAACGTTGGGCCTTATGCTCTATGAGACTCTCATTTGGAACACGTCGTGCCTGTGTTTTTCCTACTGTCTTCCAGTGGTTATCCATGGCCTCATTAACGCCCATCCCCTTTCCTCTTAGAGTCTCAGCGTACATTTTTAAATCGCAGTGGTAGGCACTGTAAAAGATAGGATCAAAAGAAGCAGTATCTGGATTAAAACCTGACACAGTATCGTATAAGTCTTTTTCTTGGATACCTAGATTATACTTTTTTATCTGAGACAATATTAGGTCGCTATTTCTGGTGGCATGCGAAAATTCAAGAAGATATTTCTCAGACCCGGCTATATGCTGCCGATCTAATATAGAAAATATTTTCTGATACCCCCCTTTGGGTAAACAAGATTCAAACATTTCTCTTCTCCAGCGTTTCTTCTGTTTTGAGTGGATTTTAAGATAATACTTATATTTTTTATTGCTCCTGAGTATCTGCTGTAGTTGACGAAAAAACGGTCCTACATCCATTCCTCCGTCGACATGCTTACAGACAATAATAGTGTGATTCCGTAATAAACCCTTCTTACATTTTTTTATGACTCGAAAAGATGGTGCAGATATATACACATCACAATCAAAAGGTATTCTGTTGAGATAGTCCAACATTTCATCGACCAAATCTGGATAAAATACGTAGACAAGCACCGCAACAGAATTTTGTTTTTTGTTTCTTTTAGTAAAATTTCTTTTCATTTTATTATTCTTACGTACGCCATGTATAGGCAAAATTCTGTATGTCTTTTGAAAAATGTTTCTGCACAAGTAATTTTGTATACTCCGAATAGTACTGCGAGTAATGTGTTTTTTCTATACTTTTGTTCAAAACAGGAAGATGTTCTCTCGGAATGCCAGCAATATCACAAACCTTTAAAAAATCTGACTGTAAAGACTCAAACCTACCACAGAAATCGACGACATCTTTTTCATCCTTCATGATGTCAAGACACTCGTTGGCACAAACCATCTTAACAAACTCTTCGAAGATATTTTTATTAGAAAAATCAAAAAGAAATCTTCGCTCAGGGGTATCATATTCTTTTCCGGATTTCTTCTTTAACTGAAGATATAATGAAACCAATCTATCCCATGGATTTCTCGTAAAGCAGAAAGTAAAATACTTACTCATATCGACTCCGTACACATCCTGTAGCTCAGCTAATGTAGTATGCTTAGGAACTTTTTCTTCATTGTATTTTAACAAAACAGATTCAATGCTCGATGTGCCCGTCTTAGGAATTGCAAGAAAAATAAATTTATACTTATGTGAAATAATCATACGAAATACATCTTAGAAAATTATCTATAATCATATTTATAGGAATCAAACATCTCATGTAATTCTTTCTTATCATATTCCCTTTTTAATGAAAAAACCTGCAAACCGTTTTGATTTGAAAATTTTGACTTTATGCCCCTCTCCGGAACAAGAATATCATACGCAATATTATATTCTTTCCTCACACAGTCATGTAAAATTATTTTTGGTTTTATTTTTTTATCCACACAAAACAAGATGGCTTGTATGATGCAGGCAACTCTAAACCTACCATCTATAAAAATAGTATCTGGTTTATTTGCCAAAGAATGTATAGCCTTGGGATACTGTGGCCACAAGTGCTTCGTAGATTTGTCGATCGGTCTTCCCCAATCTCCCACTTCCCCTATCGAGACGTGCTTAATAATCAACCTTCTATTTTTAGGAACTAATGCCTCTAGTTTAGAAATCCAGCCATAAGATGACTCTACAGATGTAATCTGTGCACGAGAGTTCTCAAAAACATAAAGAGTACTCCCCCCCGAGCCAAATTCAAAATATTCTTTAGCTTTTTTTATATATCTTAAAAAAAGATCCTGCTCCTCACGAGTCATCTGTGGACACGTTCTTACCATAGAGTTTAACAAGGGTTTATTGTCAAAAAGAACTATGTCTTCTTTCTTTTTGTCTGCATTAGACACAGTATAATTTTCAATAAAATTATTTTTTAACTCATCTTTTTTATACATTTCATATGCATTAAACCAACCTCGCCCACTTGAATTATGAGGACTGCCGTAAGCCTGTATTCCGTTTTTAATTTTTTTCACATACTTTTCATACCCTTGCCGAGAATAGTGTAACAACACAAGCTTCGAAGAAATAATATTGTCATTATATTCTGATATACGACCACGGTGATTGCCTTGGTCAGTACTTACAAAATGTTTTGCAGGATAGTATGTCTTTTGTTTATAAAAGGGCAGTTTCTGTTTTTTAAAATACTGAGACTCCGCAATAACATCCTTCGGATTAAGCGATTCTAACAAATTTTCATATGACGTCATCTTGCACTTACCATTTATATTTCTCATGGAACGTAGGTAATTTGTAATCACATCAGCTTGCACTGATACCTCACCGCCATCATTAATGCATATAAACTCATCACCATCTACAGGAATCAAGAAATCAGCCCCTCGCTTATTGCGTGACATGATCAAACTTAGACTACTGTGCTTATCCCTAAACTCACCCTTGAATGAGTATACGTGTAGACCAAGAGCTATATATTTTTTGTATTTTTTTCTTACTTCTGCACTTGAATTATGGTCGATAATAAAAATATTTTTCATGCCAAATATACTAGCGTGATGAGAAATCCAGTATTCCAAAAGAGCTTCATCTTTCTGAAAACTAAATATCTTTGCTGGAACTTTTTTAGAAAAAAGATGGTAATGTGGCCAACCAAAAAAACTCTTTTCTCGATGAGAAGAAAAACAAACAGTGCTCTTGTCTATATTTTTTTTATACAAATATTCTGTACGTTTTTTCTTCAAAAAATTTGCACAACAATCAACCCTCCTAAAAATAACAAAATGTATGAAAGAACGAACAGGACCATTCCAATTCTTATGTAAATTAGGTCTTAGCCGAACATATTCTTTCCAATCAAAGAAAACCATAAAAAATATACTACTTCTTTTTAAAAAAATTACGATAACGATCTACGACTTCTTGCGGTTTACCGTCTAATCGTATGGAGCCCTTGTCCATCCACAACACCCGATCACAATGCTCTACAACTGACTCAAGATTATGAGACACGTACACAATAGATTTCGCATTCTTCATTATTTTTTTCATCATTCCTTGCGACTTTTCTTGAAAAACAATATCTCCCCCTCCAGTTCCCAGGTTTATTTCATCAAGCAATAAGATATCCGGATCGTGATGTGTAAGCGAAAATATAGCTACAGAAAAACCAAGTCTGGCACGCATGCCATCAGAAAAATCTTTCACCTGCATATCAACAAAATCATACAAGCCTGAAAAATGTACCACCTCATCGAATTGCTTGTGGATTGTCTTTCGATCCATACCAAGCAAACTCCCAATAAGAAAAATATTATCTCTCATTGTAAGTTTTGGGTTCAAACCCTGATTAAATCCGTTTATATATACTACTCGGCCTTTCGTGGTCACATTACCACTCGTGGTCCTGTAGATATCGGCAAGACAGCGTAGCAGTGTACTTTTCCCACTACCATTGGCCCCAATAATGCCCACCGTCTCACCCTCTGCAACAAAGAAAGAGACATCATCAACCGCACGAAAAGCTTCTCTCGATTTCCCCGAAAAGACATTCGAAACAAGCTCAAGTGCAGTTGAATAAGGGTGCATTGTTTGTTGAAATTCTTTTGTAACTCTATCAGCTGTAATCCGTGTAGGCATAAACAATATATATTATAACTCAGCAAATCTATGGTTCGTGCGTTTAAAAACAAACAAGCCAAATATAAACGTAACCATCGCAAAAGTGACCATCCCCACAAGTATACTCATGGGCGGCAATACTCCTTCGATTAAAATAAGTCGGGTGGCAGTCATGTAATGAAAAATTGGATTAAAAAGACTCAGTAAGTACGTTAGGGTTCCTGGTGAAGCTGCATAAAAAATAGGTGTTGCAAAAAGCAACACTCGAGAAAGCGGACTCCAGATATTAGCAAAGTCCTTCACATAGGCCCCAATGGGTACGAGCAAGAAAGAAACACCAAGTAAAAATACTGCAAAGAAAAACAGTATAAAAGGATACACAAGAAAACCCCAGAACACACCCCCCGTCACGATCATCACAATAACAAGCAAGATGATTTCAAATATATGCGAAAAAATGTTTTTCAATACGACCGAAAGTACTAACGCTTCAAATGGTAGCTTCAAATTTTTTATAAATCTCTGGTACTTGTTAACGACTCCTATCGCCTCTGTGGTCGTCTTGGTAAAAAGATGTAAAAACAAAAGACCTATCATCAAATACACCGGGAAATTCTCAATAACATCTGCCGGAAAAGCAGCACCACGAGCGATAATAATAACCGTAAAAAATATGAGCGGGTCAAGCAGATACCACAATATTCCTAAATAACTTCCCTCATTGCGTACTTTGAATTGTGTTATGGCAAGGACGTATCCAAGCTCAAATATACCCCTTATATTCTTCATTAAAGTCTATTTTAGCATTTTCTTGTCCTTAAAAATTAGAAAGTAGAGAGTAGAATGTTTATATTGTCTATAATCTACTCTCTGTTTTTCTATACCCTCATAGAAGAAGTTACTTATATAAATTACCATGTGTATCTAGATCAATAAATATAGTGTTATCTTTACTAAGATACACAAACAGCGCTCGCCAGTCTCCTGTTATATTCATACTCCACTCTCCTTTTCTGCCCCCCGCGAGTGAGTGTGTCTTTAGGAGTGGATGAAATTGATCACGAAGAAATAAATCTCGTTTTATTTTAAATTTCTTCTTAATATTAGGCGGAGCTTTTACGTACTTCTTTTCAAATGCCTTATGAAGCAGTATTTTCATGAATCCAACCAATCAAGATACTTGTCCATTTCAGTAGCACTATCAAACACTGGTGAAAGATTCTTCCCCTCACGAGCTTCTTTTGATAGACGAGCCAATCGTCTTTTAACCAATGGTTTCAGCATTCCCTCAGAATAAAAATGTACTTCTTTCGTTCGAACAAACTGGTTAAGATATGCATTAATGATCGTCGAAAGAGGTATGCCCAACTCCTTAGCGGTCTTCTGCGCCTTTTCCTTAATATCACGATCTGCTTTTATATTTATAGTCACTTTACTCATATGCCTATAGTATATACGATAGGCATACAAAGTCAAAAGTTCTATTCTTCAAATAAAGTAGGTAGTAGACTTTAGACTACTTCTGGTTCTGGTTCTGGTTCTGGTTCTGGTTCTGGTTCTGGTTCTGGTTCTGGTTCTGGTTCTGGTTCTGGTTCTGGTTCTGGTTCTGGTTCTGGTTCTTCAATTATCTCAGGCTCAACAACATCTCCTGAATCTCCTTCTTCACCTACTGACTCATCGGGTACCACCTCTTGCTCTTCAGGTGGATTTTCGTCATCTACAGGAATCGTATCAGGATCAATTTCATCAATCACTGGGTCCTCAGTGCCGTCATCTGTGGTAGTTGCGGTTTCTTCATCTTCTCCTGGATCTGTAGTGTCATCCCCCCCTTCTTGGCCCGTCTGTTCTTCTCCGTCACTATCGCTTCCAGAACCTGAAGAGTCGCCAGAACCTCCTGTATCATTTCCTGAATCATCACCAGTATCGAGCTCAACATCTGCACACTCTCCTGCTCGCGTCTTAGTATCTCCACCTACGATTGAAAGACAATATGGTTCTCCCGTTTCTTCGTCATACAAAGTAATACCTGTTGGATTTGAAGGAGAGCCCACGGTCAAACGTTCTGTAAATACGTGAGCAAACCACACGGCACCATCTTTGAAGGCATCAAAAATAAGACTCATCATCCCTCCAGATACATCTGTCACACCATCACCCGTCGTCGTAGCAGATGAGAGATTGAGGGCAGAGAGTTGTGTCATGCGCTCGTCTATATCTTGGATAGAAGCAATGAGTGATGGAATGATATTTGAGTAGTTGATACCAAGAGTCTGATTTTCATCATCTCCGATGTTGACGACTTCTGGCATGATAGTCAGGACTTCTTGAGCGATGAGACCAAGCTGGGTCTCTCCGTTTGGATTGTCTTTCCAGTTAAATGAGACGGGTCGAAGTTGGCGGAGTTCTTCTATACCATAGGTGAGGTTTTCTATGTTTGTTTTGAGTCGTTCATCAGAGGTGTTGATAGTTCCGTTCGTAGCAAAGACTTCGGTCCAGCGGTTAGATGAGCCTCCCAGGGTTTGGATGTTATTAGCGTTAGGTCGGAAGTATGTGGCTCCGAGCTGAAGCTTTCGTGCGTCGTTATATCCAAATTCAAGAGTATTAGCATTTGAGTTTTGCACCGTATTACCAAGAGCAACTGAGTTTGTACCACCAGCGCTGGTGTTGTATCCAATTGATACTGAGTAGTCTCCTGAGCCGGTGTTGTTGTATCCGAAGGCTGAAGAGAAATCTCCTGAAGCGATGTTGTCAGATCCAAAAGCTGAAGAAACGGATCCTGAAGCCTCATTAGAATATCCAA
>Ga0306869_1000607_pt1 | contig 15851 bp, 33 predicted proteins | sample AntRauTorckE6833_FD_190421 | JGI IMG/M metagenome (GOLD analysis project Ga0306869, IMG submission 190421) | Saline lake microbial communities from Rauer Islands, Antarctica - Metagenome Torckler E6 #833 (v2) (version 2) | ecosystem: Environmental > Aquatic > Non-marine Saline and Alkaline >... | reverse complement strand
TTAAAGGTGGAATACCAAGCGATTATCATTGGGGAAATGGACAAAAGGATAAAAAACCTGAATTAGCTGAAAGAGCCTATGCAATGGCAGACGCTATGATTAAAGCACGTAGCAATAAAAGCTAACGGAATGCAAATAAATACAGTACGAATATGAAAACACTAAATGACATTTTAACAAAACTCAAATTCGACAAGGAATCAAGCCCAATTGAAGCACATAATCAAGTATTGGATTTATTTTCTGTTAGTGGCTGGCTCGAATTTGAAGGTAACGAATCAATCTTTAATGAATACGCAAAACGCAATTGTCTTTGTAAATTCGATGATGGAACTGAATGCAGGTATGAGGATGAACACCCAATAGCATTACTCACTCACTTTAGATGTAAATAGAGCTTGCCACTAACGTTTGGTGTATGGCACGTTGCTCTCACGGAATTAAATTAATAATACAAAAACTTATAAATTATGAATACAGAAAATAAACAATCAGAAAAGCAATGTGATATACACGTTGTTAGCAGTAGTGATTTTCGTATTGAAGAATACAGAGACCATTTTAGAATAGCCAAAAGAGAGCAAGTAAACCGATACTGGAATTTTTTAGGGTTATGCCCATTATTTATAAAAGAAGTAAAAGACGTTTGGTATGTGCTTTTAAAAGACAAAAGTAGATTAAGTGTTAGAAATTGTTTTGAATACGAAAAATATCATTTTAAAACTAAAGACGAATGCCTTGAATGGATAGAAGACTATAAAAAATATCCAGTATATCATTACTGCTAACTATTATATATCAACCACATATCATAAAGTATTGTAAATGAAGTAATTATATTATGAAAAACGACAAAATTCTTAAAGTTTATGAAAATAAATTAAGTTTTAAAAATTACTCAAGTAGAACTATAAATATATATGTGCATTACGTTAGCACATTTTTAAGTGAAATTGATATTGATGACTCTTACCAAATAACAACAAAACAAATAGTTGGTTTTTTAGAGAATAAAAAATACACTTCAATAAGTCAGCAAAACCAATATATTGGTTCGATAAAATTATTTGCACGATATATTTTGAATAAAAAAGATATTCATTTATCAAAAATTGAAAGACCAAAAAAAGAAAAAAAATTACCTCAAGTAATTGATAAAAGCTTTTTACTAAAGAGAATTAGTAAAATAAAAAATATCAAACATAAGACAATCATTTCTTTAGCATACTCAACAGGTATGAGGGTTTCTGAAGTTATTAATCTAAGAATGGAGCATATTGATTCAGCGAGAATGATTATTAATATAATAAATGGTAAAGGTAAGAAAGATAGAATAGTGCCGTTATCAACTAATATCTTAACTCTACTTAAAAATTATTACATGGAGTATAGACCAAACATATTTCTATTTAATGGTCAGAATTCGATACAATATTCAACGACTAGTTGTAATAAAATAGTGAAAAAATATATTGGATCACAATATCATTTCCATTTATTAAGACACAGTAGTTTTACTGCGATGTTAGAATCAGGCACTGATTTAAGAATAATACAGTCCATTGCAGGACATAATTCATCCAAAACAACCGAAATTTATACTCATGTTTCTAAGAAATTATTATGTAATGTTGTTACACCTTTGTAACAATTGTTAATTATTTTCGTATCTTTAAGTAAAAAAACACATAATGGCTATCATAATATTTTTAATTATATTGGTACTTATCATATTTCCAGAGATATTTGCAGTTATTGCATTATTATTTATGGTTGTTCTTGAGTTTATCTTAAGGTTATTTGGTAAAAGCTTTGATGATGAACCAAAAAAGAAAAGCAAATGAAATTAACAGTAGATGCAGTTGTGTTCTCATATATTGAGGGTGAATTAAAGGTTCTTTTAATTAAAAGAGCTTTTGAACCATTTAAAGGTCAGCTTGCGTTAGCAGGTGGTTATGTTCAAGAAGACGAAACTACAGAGCAAGCAGTTCTACGTAAACTTAAAGACGAAACAGGTGTTAATCTAGACTATCTAGAGCAACTATATACATTTTCGGATGTAGAACGTGATCCGAGAGGAAGAATTATTACTGTCGCCTATTATGGACTTATAGCACCATTGAAAACGGAGTTTACTACAAATAAACATGCAAGTGATATTGGTTGGTATGATCCATATGATATTAGTTTCTATGGTTGTGGTGTTGCGTTTGATCATATGAAGATTATTAATTATGCCTTGGGTAGATTGAGAAATAAAATAAGATATGAACCAATCGGTTTTGATTTACTACCACAGTATTTCACAATGACTGAGTTGTATATGCTATACACTTCTATCCTTGAACAAGAAATTGACCGAAGAAATTTCTTAAAGAAGTTTAAAAAGTTTAATCTACTTAAAGAAGCACCATTTAAGAATAGTACTGGAGGTAAAGGTCGTAAAGCTCAATTATATGAGTTTGATGAAGAAAAATACCTTGTTTTAAAAAGAGACGGATTTAATTTTGACATATGAAATCAGATAAAAAAATAACTAATCAATATTTAGTTGAAATTTCGGACATTGAAGTTAATGACAATTATTTTAAATTCAAATATAAAATTTTCATTAATAATTATTTATCTGTTGATGAAGAATATGATGGTGATCATTCATGGTCGGATGATAAAGAAGGGTTTATTAAAATTCTAGAATCTGGACACGCAGCACAATTAGCATTAGAAACAATTTAATTAAATACTGATGGACTACACAGAAAAAATACCAGTAAAAGACGTTAAGCAAATTGCCTATGAAATGGCATTGCTTGCTGTTGACATGGAAAAAACCAAGCAATATCAAATAAAGTTGAATGGTAGTACTAATATCAACTTTAAAGAAGAATTCGATAAGATGATTGATGATAGAATAGGTATGGTTTTAAAAAGAATGGAATGAGAAGATGAATAAAGATACTTTAAAAAGAGCTAACGAGCTTGAAAAATTAATCAATACAACTCGAAAGGGTCTTGAGAATCTAAAAAATTTTCGAGATGATAATGAAGCTAGAGTTGAGAAAAGAGGGCTTGATGATAGATTTTATATTGATAAAGTTTATAATCTTTTTGTTAGCGAATGTTCCGATGGCAGTGGAAATAAAGCTGAACTAGCAAGATATCAAGGTAATGAAGAATTACTCAATGTAATAATTGATACATTGCAGAAGCAATTAGATGAATACATTGTAACGTTTGAAGGTTTATAATTATGAATAGTTTATATGCATTTATATTAATAGTTGCATGGCATTGGATCGCAGATTTTATATTTCAAGATGAAAAATGGGCATTAGGTAAGAGTAAAGCATTAAAACCATTATTGAAACATACAATAGTGTATTCTCTATTATGGTATCTTCCAATATTTTTGGTTACTTCAGATGTAATGAGTTCATTATATTTTATGTTGATTACATTTGTTGCACATACAGTAACAGATTATTTTACTAGTAAAGCGGTAAGTAAAAAGTTTGCTAAGAATGAACTTGGTAGTTCAATACCTAACATAGGTGCTTTCACCTACATTGGCTTCGACCAAGTGTTACATTACGTGCAGTTAGTATTGACTTGGGAATTATTAATTGGATTCATATGAAAGCTTATTTAGAACAAACCAACAAGATTTGGTTCGATGATTTTGTATACATATCATTAATGCCACTTATGGATAGAGGTATTGAAGTTGTTCCTTTTGATGAATTAGATGCTGATGATTTCTTTGCTAGAACAGTTTTCAGTAAACAAGACATACTCATTGGTTCAGTTGAAGCTACTAATATGTTTTTTGATGCATTGGATGTTGATGCACCAACGTATATTGGCTATCCAGAAGAGTTGAATGAATTTTATGGTAGGAAAATATATAAAACTACATTTGGTGAAAGACCCAAGGAGTATCCGTATTTTCTAAAACCAGCCAATGACATTAAATTATTTACTGGATCACTAGTTGAGAATGATGGTCATATCGATATCATAAAAAATTGGATGGCTAATAGACCAATAGAGGACTCTCTTGAGATGTATATATCAGAACCAATAGATTTTGTTAGTGAATACAGATGTTTTGTATTAGAGCAGAATCTTGTTGGAATGAAACATTATCAAGGTGATTTTACCGTCTTCCCGAATGTCGATGTTGTAAATCAGATAATGAATACGTATAGTAATTGTCCTGTTGCATATACTATTGATGTTGGTGTTACATCTACAGGTGAAACGTGTATTGTGGAATTAAATGACTTTTGGGCTATTGGTTCATATGGTCTTGATGGTAACACGTATGTTATTATGTTAATTAGGAGATTCCATGAAATAATGAATAAATGAATTACAGAGAAGCCATAAAATACCCTAAAACATTTCACTTTGATTTCTCCGATTCATTACAAAATGATGATAGGAGATTAGAAAAATTAGAGGATTTTGAAGGAAAGGATGTTGTTGTCACTATTAAAATGGATGGTGAAAATAGTACTATATATAAAGATTATTATCACCCAAGGTCAGTGATTGACGATAGTCATGAATCTAGAAATTGGTTAAAGGGTTATATTGCTAATTTCCAATGGAATATGGATGGTAATCACAGGATATGTGGTGAAAACATGTATGCCGAACATTCTATTAAATACCATGACTTGGAGACATTTTTCTATGTGTTCAGTATCTGGCAGAATGATCCTAATGTATGTATGTCATGGATGAGAACAAAAGTACTTTGTGAAATGTATGGTCTTAAGACTGTGCCTGTCTTATATGAAGGTAGATTTGATTATAATAAAATCAAAGATTTATATCAATCACTGGATTTTGAGAAGCAAGAAGGTATTGTAGTGAGAGTTGCAGATGAATTTGCATATAATAACTTTCAAACTCACGTGGCGAAAGCTGTTAGACCTAAACATGTTTCTACTGATGAACATTGGAAGAAGACTTGGAAACCAAATAAACTGAAAAAATAAAAACTATGATTAATAATTTTAAAGATTTGAAAAAGAAAATCACTTCAAACGAAGAACGTGATATTTGTAGATTAATATATTTTGGTCTTAAAATAAAAAATCAAGGTTTAAATGAGGAAGAGAATGAAGAGTATGAGGAATTGAGTGAGAATTTCGAAGATAAATATTTGTAACATGGAATTTAAATATAGATTGTTAGGTGTTAGTGTAGCAACATTATGTATGTACCTTATTGATAGTTTTATTGCATGGGATTTAAATCCAATGAATTGGTGGTTATTTACGACAATATTGGGTAGAATATTTGTAGCTATTTATATTGTTGCTCTAGTATCATCACTAATTAATGATGAAATATGATACACACTTTTAAATCAGAAGAACATGGTTGGTTGAGTAATATGACAATATGTAAAATTCAACTTAAAGGAAGATTTTTTAAATCAGTAGAACATGCATATGTATCTGAAAAACGAGGTGATGATGAATGGAGAACATATTGTGCAAACCAAGGGTTTCATCCAAATAGTCATAGTCCATACCAAATAAAAAAGAAGGGTCAAGACATCACCATAAGACCTGATTGGGATGATGTAAAGCTCTTGGTTATGGAACACTGTCTACGTGAAAAATTTAAACATGAGCCTTTTAGAACATTACTTAAAGAGACTGGTAATCAGAATATCCAAGAAGGTAATTACTGGGGTGTTGATTTAAAGCAAAATCCTAATGTTGGTGAAAACCATCTTGGTAGATTGATAATGAAAATAAGAGAAGAGTTATTATGAGCTTTACGGATAAAGAAAGAGACGAAAAACTTGCTAAGTTGGGTTGGACTGTGGTATGTGAATCGCCATTAGAGATGGAACATTTTGAAGGTTCATTTGCTTCTGGATTGGCAGCAAGTATTGTTATTGATGAACTTATGTTAAATTTTGAAGATTATTACGAAGAAGAATAAATATTATGAAAGAATTTTTTGAATTAACGGAAAATCATATTAAATTGTTACAGAATGCATATGTTGGATGAGATGGTTGTGAATATGGAGCACCTGCAATTCATTGTAAAAGACCTTATAGTAATAGTTCTGTTGAATATGATATTGCTAAAATAATTGGTATTGAGTATGATGACGATGATCAAAGAGCAGAATTATGAGAGTTACATTCCAAACGCAAACAGCATTACAAATAATATTAACAACTAGATCATTTGAAATTGGAACATATGAAAAAATGAATCCATATGATGACACTAGTTGGAAGAAAATAGGATAAATGGAAAACATCAAATGTAAGATCATAGCAAATAGATCACAATTAGAAAATGTTGGTATTAGTAATAATATTAGCAATCTAACAGGATATATTCAAAAAGAATATGGTACTGGTTTTTATGTTATCAAAATACCTAATTTTAGAATTAATAGTTGGTTAAGTAGTGATATTATAGTGGATATACCGAAGACTTTTGTAACTGTTTATCCTCCTGAGTTAACTGACATTAAGATATTTGTTGATATGGATGGTGTTTTATGTGATTTTCATGGTGCATATAAAACTGCATTAATTAATAACCCAGATATTAAATATCCACAATCTCAATATGGATTTTTTAAAAATTTAATGCCAATAGATAATAAATTTGGTTATCTAAGTAAGTTTTTTGATGTAAGAATATTAACATCACCATCAGCAATGAACCCGATGTGTTACACTGAGAAAAGATCATGGGTTGAACAACATCTTGGTTTAGATGCTGCACTAAATATGATAATATCTCCAGATAAAAGTATCGTTGGTGGTGAGAACGATTACCTGATTGATGATTTAGATAATCATGAGCGTAGTAGACAACAAGACTTTAATGGAACGCTAATACATTATGGTTCAGAGGAATTTCCAGATTGGATCGCAGTGTCTAAATATTTTATCGAACAGTATAATCTAAAAATACATGAAAAAGCTAGTTGAGAAAACATTAAACTATGATGCCAATACAATCGAGGAAGCATTAGAATATATTGACTATAGAAATAAACAATTACTAAAGTTTGGATATTCGGTTCAAGTAACTTTAATACGTGAAGATTATATTGTAATTCATTATAAACATCATAAAGATACTGAAGAGAATTTCGGTGCAATTTACTTATTGAAAGATTCAAGAGGTAAAGGTAGATATTTAGAACTAATTGAAAAACACAACATACATGTTGTCACATTATCAGAATGTAACATTGGTCAATATCTAAAAGGTAAAGAAATTTCATTTACTGAGCATTTTCATGGTAATGCATATTTATATATTCAACAATATTATGGTTCTGATGTGGCTGAAAGAAGCCAAGTCCCATATATCTATCATATAGATGAAGGTGGTGGTATATTAGAGCATATCGGTGCTAGTCGCTTGGTTAAGGATGCATATTATCTTCATCCATTTTATCAAGCAGATGAAGCATTTCAAATGAATCTAACTAAACATGTACCATCTTCTTCTGGAGCAATAGCATTAGCTATGGAATATAGACATGTTGCAAATTCTTATCTCTCAAAAGACAAACCAAGTAATTTTATTGGTTTTTCATGTCCAGAGGTTAAGCAGATGTTGATTGCTGACAAGGTTCAGAATTATAAAGATTTTCTATTATATCATAAAGGTGTACACAGGAGAAGTGATGAACTAGATGAGTATTTCAATAATTGGTTTGAAATATTAGAAATTAAATATGAGAATATCAGCAACATTATTACTTGATATTCGTACCTATAAATAAATATTAGATAAGATGAATTTACAAGAGAAAATTAAAGGTGATTTAAAAGTTGCTATGAAAGAAAGTAACAAAGAAGCTAAGGACATTATTCGTGTTGTTATTGGTGAGTTTAATCGAGTAGGTAAGGAAGTTTCAGATCAAGAAGCAACAGCTATCATTAAAAAAATGGTTGCTAATGCTAATGAGATGAATAACACTGCCGAAGCTGATTTCTTGAGTGAATACCTACCTAAACAATTATCTGAACACGATTTAAGAAATATCATTCAAGGTATATTATCATCAGAACATAACATTTCTTCTATGAGAGATATTGGTAAAATTATGGGAATTCTTCAAAAAGAGTATGCTGGAATGTATGATGGTAAATTAGCATCAACAATCATCAAAGATAAATTAGCTTAACATGGAAATTATAATCATTGCATCGATAGGTGTAGCTAATGAATTAGGTAAAGACAATGGTTTATTGTGGAAACTACCAGATGAAATGAAATTCTTCACTGAAACTACTTTGGGAAGTACTGTAATTATGGGTAGGAAAACCTATGAAAGTATTCCTAAAAATTATAGACCACTAAGAGGTAGAATAAATATTGTTATTTCTTCAAATAAAAGTTTTGAGAGTGAAGGTATAACTGTTGTTGATAATTTTTATAGTGCATTAGGTTATTGTGAAAAAATTCGTTGTAATAAGGTATTTGTTATTGGTGGTGCATCTGTTTATAAAAATGCATTAAAAATGGCAGATAAGATGTATATGACTCACGTAAATGGTAGCTTTAGTAATGCTGATACTTTTTTCCCTAAAGGTTGGGATCGAGATTGGGATTCTAAATTATTAATGAAAAAGAATATTGATGATAACCATGAGTATTCTTTTGATATTTTTGAATATTGGAGAAAATAAAATTTTTAGATAGATATGAACAAAAAATTAAAAAATACATCCCTACGCAACAATGAGATTATCATTTGCGTGGGGATACCGTAACCTGCCAGTGGTAAGTCTACTTGGGCTAAAGACTTTGTGAAATATAAGTCTGATAAGCATATACGAGTATGTAGAGATGATATCCGTATGATGGTACAGCAAGCAGCAATGTTGGAGCAGAAGGGTGAGAACTTGGTAACCGAAATAGTGAACAATACCATTGCAGCAGCAGCTAATGCTAGGTACAATGTAATCGTTGATGCAACTAATCTGAACTTGAAGTATCTTCAACCAACTATTGATTTTTGTCAGAAATATGGTGATGTTAAGTTCCGCTTATTTGATATTTCCTTGGAAAAAGCTAAGGAACGTGATAAAGCTAGAGAAGCATCAGTAGGTGATGTTGTAATGGATAAGATGTGGAAGCAGTTCAGAGCAATCATCGATGGTGGATATGATATATATTCTACTCGCCCTAAAAAAGATCGTATGGAAGAAACCAAGTTTATATCTGCATCTAACAGAACCGACTGTGTTGTGTTCGATTTGGATGGTACATTGGCACATAACAATGGAAAGCGTGGATACTTTGATTGGTTAAAAGTAGGTGTTGATGATGTGGATGAAATGACTAAAGAAACACTTTTAGCTTACAAAGGTAGAGGATATGATATTGTAATCGTATCTGGTCGTGATGGTGCATCAATGAAACCAACCATCAAGTGGTTGGAAGATAATGATATCCCATTTGATAATATCTTCTTACGTCCAGAAGGTGATTTTCGTAAAGATACTATTGTTAAAACTGAAATCTATGAGAATAATCTTAAGCCGAATTATAACATACTATGTGTGTTGGAAGATAGAAAAAAAGTTGTTGACATGTGGAGAGGTTTAGGAGTTAAATGTTTCCAAGTAATAGATGGCGACTACTAAAATAGAAATACACGTCTGTACACATCCCAAGGAAAGTAGATTCATACAAGAATATCTTGTAAATGAAATTGCTAAAGAATTGGTGATGTGTAGAGATTGTGGTAGTGTAGTCAAATCTAAAATAATAAAAAAATCATGAAAATTTGGATTCACAAAACAGATAGAAGATGGTGGAAGTATTGGAAACCAGTTTGGTTGAACCGTATCTCTTGGAATGAAGGTGATCCAAAAATTTATAGATTTCTTTGGTGGGGATATACTTTTGATAAATAAAAAATTATGTATTATAAAGGTAAAAAAGAATTAACTCAAGACATTTTTAATAATCAACCAAGTGAGGTTGATTGGTGTGGGGTGGATTATGATGGCTTATTAAGATTTGGTAAATCAATAAGACCTAGATATACTTGGGCATCTGAAAGATGGAGAGGTTTTGATGAAATAGGTGGTTCAATAAAAGATAGTGGATATAAAGCATTAACATCTTTAAATAGAATATAATGAAACTAAATAAAGAAGATGAATCATATGAAGCGATTCATAACAGAATGGAAACTGAAAATGGATACTATTTTGGAATTCATAATGTAATGTTTGGTCAACGTATACGTGCTGGTAGATACGGTGAGATGTGGGTTGATCTTGATTGGTGTTGTGGTAGTAACAATACTTTATTAATGAAAACATATCTTGCAATACAGAGACATCTTGAAAGGTGGGATGGTAAAGGTAATCCGTTTGCTGGTCTACCATCTATTAGTGAAATCAAACCACTAAACCATGATCGTAACTTCCTTGAAAAAGTAACTAGGATAATCCCCGAATTTAGAGAAATTGAATATATACCCAGAAGTTAAAAAAATTTATCATATTATAGATCATAATAACCCCAACCATACTTTTTGTGGGTTAAAAACTAATTCTAATGATCCAAGATTTGCACTCACTGATTTTATCGATAAAATCACGTGTGAGAAATGTAAAGATAATCATGATGAATATTGGGCTAAGGTATGGAAAGAATTTGGTGATGCTGGTTTTTTTGAACCATTTAAAGCGTAGATGATGGAAATTATATTTAATTCATTTAAAAATAGAGTTGTTGATATAGATAAACCAATATATGTCTATAGGAATTTAAACTCAACTTGTGATGAGAATAAATATTCTATTATACAAAATGGTTTGGTTGTTGCACATACTAATCAACTACAAATTGTTGATGTCAACTTCATCGTAAGACCTGCAGGTAAAAAAAGGGCAAATACTACTAATGAAAGAAATGTTCACGCATTTATCAAGGGTTATGTTAAGGACATTGATGTCAGTAACATTGATTCATATTATCCATTAAAATATGATCCATTCAATGACGATGAGTTTATGTTCATAACACCACAAGGAAATAGTTGGAAAATTAAAAATTGTAAATCAGTGATAATCAACGAATTAGGAATTTTTTTAAAATTATTTTAAATAAAGTTTGCATATTTGTGTATTATTTACAATATTTGTCGTATATATAAATGAGGGGTAATTTAAAAGCCCCTATTATTTTAACAATTTTAAATTGTGTAATATCAACACAAAAGTATATTAAGTATGATAGTAAAAGAGAATAAAGCAGACATTGGAGTAATAATTGGAAGATTCCAAATTAATAGATTACATGATGCACATAGAGCATTAATTGACTCCGTATTAGAGAAACACAGTAAAGTAATATTATTTCTAGGTGTAGCCAAGTCACTTGGTACTAGAAAAAATCCTCTTGATTTTGCATCAAGGAAAGTGATGATTGATGAAGAATATAGTGATAAGCTATCTGTTATTCTTCCACTGATGGATATGAAAGATGATTTATTGTGGTCAAAGCAAGTTGATGAGAAAATAAGAGAAGCATTCTCAATGGGTAGTGTGATTCTATATGGATCAAGAGATTCATTTATACCACATTATCATGGTAAATTTAATACTTGTGAATTGGAAGCAGCACATAAGGTATCAGCTACTGAGGTTAGAGATGAGGTAAGTAAAAAGGTTGTAAGATCAGAGCATTTTAGAGCTGGAGTAATTTACTCAGCATATAATACTTTTCCCCATGTATTCCCAACTGTGGATGTTGCAATTGTTAAGGAAGAGACTGGTGAGGTTTTATTAGGACGTAAACCATATGAAGAAAAATTTAGATTTATTGGTGGTTTTACTGATGTTGAAGATGAAAACTACGAGACTGCAGCTAGAAGAGAAGTACATGAAGAAACTGGTGTAGATGTGGGCAATCCACAATATCTTGGTTCGGCAAGAGTAGATGATTGGAGATATCGATCAAATAAAGACAGAGGTATTATTACACTCTTCTTTAAAGCACCTTACGTTTATGGTAATCCAAAAGCACAAGATGATATAGTAGAAGTTCGCTGGTTTCAAATTAGTGACTTAACAGAGGATAACTTAGTAGGTGAACACGTTAAATTACTTAAATTTCTAAAGTGATGACTAGTGAGAAAGCATTAAAATGGTTACGAAGTGAAGAAGGTCAAAAAGCACAAGAAAAATACTATATTGACTACAGTAGTGATCATGGTGGTGGATTGAGATTTACATTAATAAATACACAAGTAAGAGTAGTTAAAGAAGAAAAAAGTTTATTGAGAAAAATTATTGAATTATTTAAATAATACAATTATGAAAAAGCCAAATTTTAAAACACTATTAATGGTCATATTGATGACCGACAGTTATAAGTTAACCCACTGGAAATTTTATCCAAAAGGAATGACTAAAGTATACTCTTATCTAGAGAGTAGAGGTGGAAGATTCGATTTTACAATCTTCTTTGGAATGCAATATTACTTGAAATTTATCGAGGGTGTTGTAGTAACGATGGAGGACATCGACTTTGCAGAGCAATTCTGTAATGCTCACTTTGGAAAAGAAAATGCTTTCAATAGAGAGGGTTGGGAATATATTGTCAAAAGACATGGTGGTAAATTACCAGTGAAAATCAAAGCAGTTAAGGAAGGTACTAAAGTTCCTGTGAGTAATGTACTTGCTACATTTGAGAACACTGATGATAATACACCTTGGTTAACAAACGTGCTTGAAACATTATTCATGAAAGTATGGTATCCGATTACAGTTGCTAGTAATGGTTTTGTAGCAAAACAGATTATTGCAAAATACTTGAACATCACAGGTTCTGATTTTGATATGCTTGGTTTCAAGCTACAGGATTTTGGTTACAGAGGTGTATCGAGTGAAGAGACTGCAGGTATAGGTGGTATGGCTCACTTAACAAACTTCATGGGTACTGATAACATAGCTGGTATTCAATATGCCAATGAATTTTATAATAACACCGAAGAATACAAAATGTATGGTTTTAGTGTTGATGCATCTGAACACAGTATTGCTTGTTCTTTTGGTAGTAAACCAGAAGATGAAAAAAGATATTTCAAGACCATGTTAGACGAGAGTGCTAGTGGTATTGTAAGTATTGTCAGCGATACATATGACGTATTCAATTTCACTAAGACTATGGCAACTAAATACAAGTCACAAATTCTTAATAGAGAAGGTGTGGTGGTATTTAGACCAGATAGTGGTGATCCTGTTGATGTGAATCTTCAACTAATAGAAATCTTGTATAAAATCTTTAAAGATGAGTGTACAACAACAGAAACTGGTCACATACTATTACCATCACAGGTTAGATTAATTCAAGGTGATGGTATTGATGATGCAATGCTTGAAAGAATTCTTGAAGCTGTTGTGATTAAAGGATTTGCTGCTGATAATTGGGTATTCGGTTCTGGTGGTGGTATTCTACAAAAATTCGATAGAGATACACAGAAGTTCGCAATCAAAGCATCTTATGGTGAAAGAATTGTAGATGGTAAGAAAATCACATTTGGTATTCAGAAAGACCCAATTACAAGTAAAGGTAAAAAGTCTAAGAAAGGTCGATTAAAATTGATTAAACTTAACGAAAATGCTGGTGATTTGGCAAATACATATCAAACTATAACTAGTGACGATCCAAACTTTGATACTAGTAAAGATGAGATGGATGTAGTATTTGAGAACGGTAAGATTCTTAGATATGAGTCTTTCGATGAAATCAGAGAAAGAGCTAATAGCTATATAACATTAGATGAAAAGGTGGTGGTATAATACCACCTTTTTTTTAACCTAATGTAACATGAAAACTAAAATATTTTATAGAGTTTGTAATTTAGATACCCTGCAAGGCTTGTGGTATGACTATAATGGTGAATTTATTGGATTAATCCATAATAAATTTGACTTTTGTAGTAACAATAAGTTAGAAATGCCGTATAATGAAGAAGTAAAAGGCTGGTTGTCAACTGTTGATAAACTTAATGATCTCTTCACTTGGTTTAGTAAAGAGGATATATCTAAACTAGAAAAGTATGGTTATTGCATATATGTTTTTGAAGCAACAGAATATAGAGCATATGAAAACCACTGGTTGATTAAACAAGACAGTTCAATTGCTAAAGTAGCATTACCTATAGATTCAATTTAAAATAAAAAGATGGGATATTATATTAATAAAATTAACAGTCAAGTATTAGGAACATCATTCGATGAGAAATGTCAAGGTCTTCTGGATAATGGTGCAACACAAACAAGTGATAGTGAATTCAAAGAAAATTTGGTTTGTGTCGTTGATAATGGTATATTTGCTGGAGCAGGATACGCATTTTCTGAAAAGGAGTTTGAGTATTTTAAGATGCCCGATACTAGACGTAAGAAATGGTTTATTGTACCGAATGCCGATGTCTTATCTGGATTTAAAGTTGAAAAATAATGAAATCTAAGAAGACATTAGAGTTAAATATTGAAAAAGGTGATAACCTTGGATATTTCAATTATCACATTAAGGTGAGAAAATTTGTTGAAAAATTTATTACTGAGGGTGTTAAAATGAATTGGATTTCAACTGGTGAAACACTTAAGAATACAAAAATAGAACTTAAACATACAGTGGCTGATGCTGATTACAAAATCACAGTGATCATTGAGAAAACCAATGAAGACGAAGAGCCAGAAAGTGATAACGAAGAATAGATATGATATATTTAATAAGTCAGTCGAATAGTCAAGAACTAACTAAACAAATTGAAAATAACAATAGCCGAATTGATATTCCAAATGAATTCAATAGAGTATTTTGTCACAAAACAAGATTCGCTAATCAGGAAATCAGTGTAACTCTTGATGATTCAGTTAGAAATAAAACGGTTGCCATCATTGCTCAACCAAGAGATTATGAAGATAACTTCGAATTGTTAATGACTATTGATGCAGCTCGTAGAGCTTCTGCTAAGGAGATTATTGCTGTTGTGCCATGCTTACCTCATTCACGTCAAGAAAGACGACCAGAGGGTAAGAGAACGACTATATCAGCTAAATTATATGCAAATATGTTGCAAACTGCTGGACTGGATAGATTGATCACTGTTGATATGCATACCACAGCAATTGAAGGGTTTTATAACATACCAGTGGATAATATAACAACAGTTGATATGTTATCATTTCATCTTAAATCAAAAATACGAGGTGGTATTAAAAACCCAATATTAGTATCACCAGATATGGGTGGAATGAAACGAGTTAAAGACTATGCTAAGAAATTAGAGTTACCGATGGCATTTTTAAATAAAGAGCGATTAAAACCTAATGAAATTGCACATATGACTCTAATTGGTAACGTTGATGACCAAGATGTATTCATCATTGATGATATGATCGACACTGGTGGTACTATTGCTAAGAGTATTGAATTATTATATGATTCAGGTGCTAATTCAATTAGAGTGGTTGCGACTCATGGGTTATTTTCTAATGGAGGTTATGAAAAACTTGTTGATACCAACGGTATTAATGAAATTATTGTGACTGATACATTGGAACAAAAGAATGCATATAACATTAATAGCAGTATAGGAATATTAAAACAAGTCACTGTTGCACCGTTGATTAGCAAAGCGTTAAGTAAATTATTATGAAAGACGAATTAATTACATTTGAAACAGCTAATCTTGCTGAAAAAAAAAATTACCCTTTTGAGTGGGTAGTAATAGATAATGAGAAAGTCCCATTGAATATGCCTACTCAGTCTGTACTGCACAAGTGGTTGAGAGAAAAACACGGAATATAT
>Ga0306869_1000598_pt1 | contig 15981 bp, 15 predicted proteins | sample AntRauTorckE6833_FD_190421 | JGI IMG/M metagenome (GOLD analysis project Ga0306869, IMG submission 190421) | Saline lake microbial communities from Rauer Islands, Antarctica - Metagenome Torckler E6 #833 (v2) (version 2) | ecosystem: Environmental > Aquatic > Non-marine Saline and Alkaline >... | reverse complement strand
CCGCCTGGGTGTCCTAGTATAGGGAGTTCGTTGCAGACGGTTAGTTTGGCGCCGCAAGGCGTGCCGGGGCCGGCTGGGCCACCACCGACGTTTGGGCCGGCTGGCGCTACTTACTATACGTATGCACCGAGTGGTAATTACCGGATCACCGGAGTGGTGGATCAGTGGGGGCAGACTGCGCCGTACTCGCCGACGGGGCGAAACCCGAACCCATTTGTGATTGACTACGGGCCGTACATCACCGATTACCCCTACGATATTCACAACCCGATCATTAGCTATACGACTTACTACAATCGGTCTGACTACCGTTTTACCGGTGCGGATGAATTGGACGGCGCAGGCAATCCAACTGGTAATAAGCAGGTTGTCTATGTGGGGCAGGGAATTACGGATGGTGAAACGGGTGTTGGCACTCAGGCTGCGCCGGTGCTCAACCCGTGCTATAAACGAGGGTTTGATCTGACGCCGTCGTTTACCGGAACCCCAAACTTTGACGATACGGAAAATCCTACAAATATTACTTTCGGGGCGCGGATAGAAGCGCAATTTTCGTTTACTGACGTCACACCGCCTCCCGGTCAGGTGCGGGAAGCATTTAAAGTTAAATTTAATACGACTGTTAGCTACAAAGTCTATCGAGCCGACGGAACTATAGTGCCGTATCCGTTACCGAGGAGTAGTACGTCTGTTTCCGGTGGCGGAGATTGTCCGTTTAGTGGATTTAATAATGGTGCGCCGACGGCGATGTCTATTGGGGGCGTCACTAAGACGCCGACTACAATCGGCTGTGATTACACAGAGACTTATCAAGCGAAGATTCCACCGCTGCAGGTGGGGGATAAAGTATGTATTGAGTTTGTACGGGTGGCTCCAGCGGCCGGGAAGATGGACGTCGCCGGAAATACTTCCGAGATAACCGTGGCTTCACGTGACGCCACCAACGAGCCGGTACCGTTTTGTTCGGTTCCGCTAGTCAACAAGCCTTACCTGAAAGTCTACGGCGGAGATGTGATGGCCGGAGGTGCGTTCGTCGGCGGGAACTGTGCACAAACCTCGAAAATCGGCGCCTGGTACCGGCTTTCGTCGCTTGCGGGCAGTAGCGCCCAGTTCGCGGCATTGGCTATGGGGTCGATCGACCAGTTTGCCAGCGCCCAGCTGCGCACGTCAGCGCCTACTCCTGTAGCTGGCTTGGCATTTGCTAATACCGGCGGCACTTACGGTGGTAGTTTTGGCGGTAGCCGTTGCATTGCCGACTTTTATGCCAGCCAGCCGTCTGGGGCGACTTCTTTCGGCGGTGGGGACATTTCGACATTAAACGGCGCCTATAGCAGTGGGAATATCACTATATCTGGCGGAACAGTGACTGGTAAAACGGTCATTTTCTCCAGCGGTGACGTCACGATAACCGGCCCAATAACTTATACTGCCGGCCCGTGGGCGAGCCTAGACGCCATTCCTTCGCTCTATATTGTAGCCCGCAATATCTACATAGATAAGGCGGTGACCCAGATGGACGGAACATTCGTCGCCCAGCCTTCAAATCCCGGCACACCCGGCACTCAAGGGTTTATATACACTTGTACGGATGGCAGTGCCAATATCCCGGGAGCTTCATTGTTCAATAGTTGCCAGACACCGTTGACGATTAATGGGTCGTTCGTCGCCCAGCAGGTTAAGTTTCTACGGGCGTTTAGCTCACTTAGGCACAGCAACCGAGCCGAGTACCCCACCAATCCTTCAGGAGATTGCTTGGCTAATCCTCGCGGGCCAACTACTTACGTTTGCTCCGCCGAAACTTTCAACTTCAGCCCGGAAACGTACTTAGCCGAGCCGGCGCTCAAACCAACGCGCAGCGGTAGTAGTGGTAAATACGATTTTGTCACCAGCCTCCCACCGGTGCTTTAAATGCCAGGTCGATTTCTAACAAAAATATTTAGATTGTTTTTACAGCCATACGCTTATGCTATAATCAGTACATAAGGCTCTGTCGCTGGGGCAGCAAGGCTTGGTAATACATGAGCAGTAATCAAATCAACATAAAACAACATGAATTAACGGCGTAAATATATGAGTATACTGAGTGGGGTATCGGACTTTTTTGGCTTGGACATTGGCACCACCGCTATACGGGCAGTACAGTTGCGCGGTAATGGATCAGTCAAGGCTTTAGCTCGTTATGATAGCATGCCTGTCGATAGCAAGATTGCCATGAGTGACGCCAAAGCCGACCAGCAAAAAATGGTTCAGGTTATCCGCGAGCTGCTCACTCGAGCCAACATCACTACGCGCAATGTAGCTGTCGGCATACCTTCGCAGCGAGTTTTCACCACGGTAGTAGATATTGAGCGTCTGGGGCCGCAGGAGCTAGCGCAAACTATTCGTTACCAGGCCGACGCCTTGATTCCTACGCCTTTGTCCGAGTCCAAAATCGATTGGGCGGTGCTGGGCGATTCTCCAAAAGACACGTCCAAACTGGAAATCCTCTTGTCCAGCGTGACCAATAAGTTTATCGAAGAGCGATTGGATATGCTGGAATCGGCCGGCTTGAATGTCATTGCTTTTGAGCCGGATAACCTAGCTTTAACCCGAGCGGTTGTTCCACCGGAATCCACTGCACCGCAAATGGTGCTGGATATCGGCAGCAAGAGTGCCGATCTGGTAGTAACCATGAATGGCGGCCCGCGATTGACGCGTGCTATACCGACAGGCTCAGAAGCAATTATTCGTTCCGCTATGCAAAATCTTAATATCGACGAGAAACAAGCCCAGCAGTTCGTGTTTAAATTCGGCCTGAGCCAGCAGAAACTGGAAGGGCAAATTTACCACGCTATCATTGGTACTATTGATATTTTGATGTCAGAAATCGAGAAGTCGATCAAGTTTTTTCAGACTCGTTATGCCAATGTCAAAGTCGAACGAATTGTTGTCACCGGTGGAGCTTCGGCGCTGCCAGAATTTCCGCTGTACATCGCTAATAAGTTTGGCGTTAATGTAGAGATAGGCAATGCCTGGCGCAATATTTCATTCGCGGCCAACCGCCAGAATGAGCTGCTGGCTGTGTCTAACCACTTTGGTGTGGCGGCCGGATTGGCGGAGCGTGCCGAATGATTCAGTTTAACCTACTACCTGATATAAAGCTGGCCTACATTAAGGCTCGGCGTTTGAAGCGTATAGTGATCTTACTATCGAGTTTAGTGGCCGGCACCTCGATTACCGTACTGGTGATATTGTTCCTGGTAGTTAATGGCGTCCAGAAGCGGCATTTAGGAAATTTGAGCCGTGATATCGCTGCCGATACCGCTAGTCTGCAAGGAGTGGAAGGTATTAACGAAGTGTTGACAATTCAAAACCAGTTAAGTAGCTTGCCGACACTGCACAATGCCAAGCCAGTCGCTTCGCGGCTATTTGGTTTTATTTCGCAAACCACGCCGAACGAGCTAACTATGAGTAAGTTCGACATTGACTTTACCGAATCGAATGTCATAGTTACCGGCGAAGCTGACACGTTAGATTTAGTGAATCAATTTGTCGATACACTGAAGTTTACTACTTACAAGATTAGTGCCGATGACGATCAGAAAACACCAGCGTTTTCCGAAGTTGTGCTAAAAAACTTTGGTCGTAATGACAAAGGTGCCAGTTATGAAGTAACATTCAAGTTCGATCCGGCCATATTCGATAGTACGAACAAAGTTGAGTTGAATGTTCCGAAAATTATCACAACCCGTTCCGAGATTGATAAACCGGGTAATTTATTCAAGAAACCCGCGCCAACCGAGGAGACTAAAGCCACAGACAGTCAACCGTTTACGGAGGGTCTTTAGATGCAAAAAATACGTTTTTCTAGCAAAAGGATCGCTATCAGCAAGGCCAACGCCACTATAGTGGCCGTGGTGGCTGGGGCGGCGTTCATTACGGTGTTTGGTGTCGTGGCTTCCAAGAGTTTGCTCGATCAACGTAGTTACCAGGCTAGGGTTATTAGCGGCAAAGAGAAAGCTAAGCGGCAACTCAAGGATAACTTACAAGCGGTTGAGGGGCTAAAGCTGTCGTACCAGGAGTTTGTGGGTAGCCCGATTAACATGCTTGGCGGCAATCCGAGTGGTAACGGTGCGAAAGATGGCGATAATGCCAAACTTGTCCTAGATGCATTGCCGAGTGAGTATGACTTTCCGGCACTGGCCACAAGCTTAGAAAAAATCCTGACTGATAAAAATTATAAGATTGTCGGTATCAGCGGCACCGATGACCAACTGGCACAGCACAGTGCCGAAGACAACTTCAATCCGGAGCCGGTGGCTATACCGTTTGAAATAGCGGTAAGTGGTAGTTATGGCTCGATGGACAGTTTGGTGTCGGTACTGCAGCGTTCTATCCGCCCGATTCAGATCAAAACTTTAATTTTTTCTGGAGCCGATAACGATATTCGCATGACTATGACTGCCGAGTCTTTTTACCAGCCAGCCAAAGTACTGGGTATTAAAAGTGAGGTTGTAAGATGAAACAAAAAGACATTGCACTGATTATCGTGGTGACGTTTATAAGTGCCGTGCTGTCGATATTTATTTCAGGTGCGTTGTTCTCGTCGCCAGAGAAGCGGCAGGAACAAGTCGAGATAGTTGACCCGATCAGCACAGACTTTCAAGATCCCGACAAAAAGTACTTTAACGAAGACGCTGTTAACCCCACGAAGCTTATCCAAATTGGCGAGGGGGCCAACAAAAATCCGTTCAATAGCCAAAATTAACCAGCAGGGGGGTCGTTTTTCGTGAGCGTCTTATCCGCCGCAACACAGAAGCAAGTTGAAGAAAACCTGGTTGACGAAGGTTTAGTTACTGCCGATAAACTAAAGGAACTCAAGCAGAAGGCCGAGCATACCAGTACGCCGTTGATCGGTCTGTTGATGAGTGATGGCAATGTTTCCAATGAAGTTCTGACCAAAACTATTGCCCACGTAACCAAGGTTCCGTATGCCAATCTGAGCGATGCCCGGATTGATCCGGATGTTCTTAGTTTGCTGCCGCAAGACATCGCCGAGCGCTATATGGCCGTGCCGCTCGGCGAGATGCATCACCGATTGGTGGTTGCCATGCTGGACGCCGACAACGTTCAGGCAGTCGACTTCTTATCCAACAAGATCGGTCGTTCTCTGAAAGTCTACGCCGCTTCCGAAGACGGAATCCGAGAAGTGCTCAAGCAGTACAAAGCCAACATTGGCAAAGATGTTGCAGGAGAATTGGCACGTCAGGAACAGTTAAATCCAGACAGACCGACCCAAGAGAAGAACATCAAGACAATTGTCCAGGATTCGCCGATCAGCAAAGCGCTTTCGTCGATTTTGGAGTATGCGGCTAAGAATCGTGCCAGCGATGTGCACATTGAAGCGTTAGAAAAAGAGCTAAAGATCCGTTGCCGCATAGACGGCGTGTTGCGCGAAATCATGAAGTTGCCTAAAAGTACCGAAGCGCCGTTGGTGTCGCGCATTAAAATTTTGTCTAGCCTGAAGATTGATGAGCACCGCATACCGCAAGACGGCCAGTTTACCGTCAAAGTCGGCGACAACTACATCGACCTGCGTATCGCAATCTCGCCGGTAGTCTGGGGCGAGCAGGTAGTTATCCGTTTGCTGGATAAAACCGGTACTAGTTTGAAGTTGGAAAACATGGGTTACCACGGCCGGGCGCTACGCACCATCCGTAACGGCTTGAAACGCAGCAATGGCATGATTTTGACCAGTGGGCCGACAGGTTCGGGTAAATCCACTTCGCTTTATGCACTGATGCAGGAAATCAAGGATGATTCCATTAACATTGTTAGTTTGGAAGACCCTGTTGAGTACAAGATGGAGGGCATCAACCAGATTCAGGTCAACGGTGATGTCGGGCTAACTTTTGCCTCTGGCTTACGGTCGATTTTGCGCCAAGACCCAGATGTAGTGATGGTAGGGGAGATTCGCGACAAAGAAACGGCGGCGCTGGCTGTTCAGGCCGCGCTGACCGGACACTTGGTGTTTAGCACGCTGCACACAAACTCGGCTGCCGGTATTTTGCCACGTTTGCTAGATATGGGAATCGAACCGTTTCTGATTGCCAGTACCGTGCACACTGTCATTGGCCAGCGTTTGGTGCGGCGTATTCACGAAGAAACTCGGGAAAGTTACCAGTCGACAGCGCCGGAAACTGAGGCTATTCACCAGGCACTCGATCATTTATTGCCAGCAGATCAGGCGGCTATTCAGGCTGCCGCGACAGACCAAGGCTACGAGACCTTGCCACTGAAGGGTCAAAACGCTTATACTTTGTACAAGGGCAAAGATAGTCCTGAAACTCCCGGCGGCTATAGAGGGCGAATGGGTCTGTACGAAGTTTTTGAAATAGATGAAGCTATCCAAAAACTGGTTCTGGCACGTTCTACTAGTAGCGAAATCCAAAATGCGGCGCAGGCTGCGGGCATGGTTACCATGCGTGAGGACGGCTACTTTAAAGCATTGGCCGGGTATACAACTATCAACGAAGTTAACCGCGTGGCATCAGCCGACAGCGCATAAGGTGGGATTAGAATAGTGACAACGCAAGGACAACCAAGAATCGAAATACTCCTAGAGGAGGTTATAAAAAAGAAGGGCTCAGACTTGCACTTGCAGGTTGGATTGCCGCCGATGTTACGTGTCGACGGCGCACTGTTGCCGGTGTCCGGCGCCGACATTTTAACGGAGGAATCATTGGAGCTGTTGGTGTTTGCCGTGTTGGATGAAGACCAGAAACAGATATTGCTCAAAGATAAAGAGTTTGACTTTAGTTTTGCCTTTGGTGACCTGGGACGCTTTCGGGTAAATGCTTTTCACGAACGGGGCAATATGGCGGCTGCCCTGCGTTTAATCCCCAACGAATTGCTATCGGTTGAGCAATTAGGTTTGCCGCAAATTGTTAATAAATTCGGCGATTATCCCCGTGGGCTGGTGCTCGTGACCGGGCCAACCGGTTCTGGTAAATCGACGACGCTGGCTGGAATTATTGACAAAATCAATAATGAGCGTTCAGCGCACATCATCACCATCGAAGACCCGATTGAGTTCACCCATAAGTCTAAAAAATCCGTTATCGTGCAGCGAGAAGTTCATTACGACACGTACTCTTTTAGTGCGGCCCTGCGATCTTCGCTGCGGCAAGACCCTGATGTCGTCTTGATTGGCGAGATGCGCGATCTGGAAACCATCGCCGCGGCCATTACCATTGCCGAGACTGGTCACTTGGTGTTCGCCACCCTGCACACCAACTCCGCTAGTCAGAGTATCGACCGTATGATTGATGTTTTCCCGCCGCATCAGCAGCCGCAAATTCGCTCCCAGCTGAGTAATATACTGGTCGCTATCTGTTCGCAGAGACTGATTCCGGCTATCGGTGGCGGCCGGATTGCCTCGGCGGAAATTCTGATTGCTACACCGGCTGTGCGTAACATCATCCGTGAGGGCAAGAGCCACCAGCTTGAGGCTGTTATCCAGACCGGTGCCGAATTTGGCATGCAATCTATGGATAAAACACTGGTTAATCTTATACATGCTGGATCAATAACTTATGAAGAAGCCCGAAACGTGGCAGTCGACATAGATGAACTAGATCGTTTAATGAGAGGTTAAGACAAGCAGCTAGTAGCTAGGAATTAGTAAATAGAAAGACAAGCCATGAAAAGCATACAACCAACCAAGCCAGCCCACCGCCCCCGCACCTGCCCGCTAGTGACTAATTCCTATTTGCTATTTACTCAAACTAGAGGTTTGCCATGCTAACCTTTAAATATCTGGCTCGCGATCCGGCCAGCGGCCAAAAAATCAAAGCCGAAGTCGAAGCCGAAAGCGAACAGGCTGCCGCTAAATTGCTGCATCAGGAAGGTTTGGCACCTTTGGAAATCACACTCAAAGAAGGTGGAGACAAGCGTGTCGGCAAGTTTTTCAATCGCATTAAAGCCAAAGATAAAATTCTGTTTTCCCGCCAACTTTCGACCCTAATCAACGCCGGCTTGCCCCTGCTGCAAAGCTTGCGCAGCGTCGCCAACCAGACGACTAACAAGCCCCTCAAAGTTGTAATCAGCAAAGTGATCGCAGATATCGAGGGCGGCTCGGCGTTTTCGGTGGCTCTCATCCGCCATCCCGATGTGTTCAACCAGGTTTACATCAGTTTGATCTCCGCCGGTGAAGTTTCCGGCACCCTAGACGCTTCGCTGGAGCGTCTGGCCAACCAGCAGGAAAAAGACGCCGAAATAGTTAGCAAAGTTCGCGGCGCGATGATTTACCCAATTATTGTCATGCTGGTTATGGTTGCCGTGGTGACGTTTATGTTGGTGACGGTTCTACCTCAAGTCGAAGACTTGTATTCGGGGCTGCCAGGCGCGCGCCTGCCGTTCGTAACGCGTCTGTTGCTGACGGTTTCTCACTTAGTAACTGGGTACTGGTGGGTGCTGCTTATACTGGTTGGACTAGGAACGTTCTTTACCTCGCGTTGGGCGCGAACATTGGGGGGCAAAAGTGTTATTGACAAGCTAAAGATGCGCATGTGGCCGGTCGGCCCGCTGTTCATGAAGATGTATATGGCACGATTTGCGCGCACGGGAACTACACTGGTAGCTAGTGGTGTGCCGCTTATCCAGATGATGGAAATTACCGCGAAAGCGGTCAATAACGTGCATGTAGGTAGATCGCTCGAAAAGGCTATCGATAAGGTACGTGGCGGCAAGGCGCTGTCGGATTCGCTGGAGAACGACCCTAACTTTTTAGACCTCGTACCGAACATGCTACGCATCGGTGAACAGTCTGGCGCGATTGAAGACATGCTCGATAAAACAGCCAGCTACTTCGAAAAAGAAGTTGATAATCAGATTAAAACAATCTCAACTATTATCGAACCGGTGTTGATGGTGGTACTGGGTGTAGTGGCTATCATCATCGTAGCGGCTATTTTGTTGCCAATCTATGGCTTAGTCGGGCAAAATGTTATTCAATAGTAATAAAGATAAGCTTGCAATTTTTCTCATGGCCACGTATTATCCAAAGCATAAGTATTAAAAACCACGCAAAGGGGGCAATTGCATAATGTTACAAAAATTACGTAATCGAGGTAGTCGAGAAAGTCGAACAGGAGGCTTCACCATCATCGAAGTCATGATCGTGCTGGCTATTGCCGCATTGATCTTGGTTGTCGTTCTAATTGCTATTCCGCAACTGCAGCGCAACCAACGCAACGCCGCCCGACGAGACATTTTAGCTCGTGTCAAGACCGAGCTAGATAACTACGCTGGCAACAACAACGGTAGATACCCAACAGCCGATGCCAACGTAGGAACTGGTTTTGATACTGGTGCAGGGTTTCCGACACGCTACTTAACCAATGTTAACATCAACGATCCTTCTACTGGTTCTCCAGTGATTTTGGATACTCCGGCTGCTATTACAGCGGCACCTGCTGTGGGTACCGTGCAATACGTTACTGCTCAAATATGTGATGGCGAGTTGCCTATAGGTGGCTCAGCGCGCAACTACGCAGTTGTTATGGGGCTAGAAGGTGGTGCCGCATTTTGTCTAGACAACAGATAGGCTAGTATCTAGTTCGTTAACGCGTAGAAAACGAGGCTCATAGCAGTCTCGTTTTCTATTTTTCTGCTATGATAGAGCTAATGATATACCTGATTCTCGTACTGCTGGGGCTGTGTATGGGCAGCTTTGTGAATGCGCTGGTCTGGCGGCTGCATCAACAAGGCTCGATGTCCGACGCTAAACCCTCAAAGCTCAAGAAGTCAAAAGCAAACGATACCCACAACACGGTAGATCAATATTCTATTCTGCGTGGCCGGTCAATGTGCGTTGACTGTCGGCACACGCTTGGTGCCAAAGATCTGCTGCCAGTTATCAGCTGGTTGTCTCTCGGCGGCAAGTGCCGCTACTGCCACGCAGGCATTAGCTGGCAGTATCCGTTGGTAGAGCTGCTAACCGCCGGACTATTTTTAGCTTCTTACATTTTCTGGCCGTATGGATTTGCAGTAGTTGGCACCCTGCAGTTGGTGTTTTGGCTTATGCTGCTCGTAGGTTTGGTAGCTTTGGCTGTCTATGATATTCGCTGGTTTTTGCTGCCTAATCGGATAGTTTATCCGTTGGTAGCTATAGCGGCCATACAGATCTTTGTGGTAGCAGTTTTGACGAAAGATGCTACGGTTTTGATGACAGCTTTCTGGGGCGCGGTATTTGGCGGCGGGATTTTTTACGGGTTGTTCCAGGTGTCTGGTGGTAAATGGATTGGTGGCGGCGATGTACGGCTTGGGTTCTTGCTCGGGTTGATTGTGGGCGGGCCGTTGCCGAGCTTGCTGGTGCTGTTCCTGGCTTCATTTCTGGGTTCGTTGGTCGCAGTGCCGTTGCTGGCGAGTAAGCGTCTCGTCCGTTCCAGTCGCATGCCTTTTGGTCCATTCTTGATTGTAGCCGCCATCATCACCCAGCTCTTTGGCTCCGCCCTAATCAGCTGGTATACGCAGCAATTTTTGCAATTCTAGGCGCCAGGTCGAATTTTCTGCAAGCCGCTTGTGCTATAATTTAGCAGATATGAACGCGAGCTTGTCGCCGCAAGGCTATACGGTAATTGAGGTGATGATATTTCTAGCAATCAGCACTCTGATGCTGGTGTCCGCCGTGATTACTGTCGGGGGTCAGCAGGCGAAAATCCAATACGCGCAGGCTATGCGCGATGTTGAATCTAAAATCCAGGATGTGATGAGCGACATCAGCACGGGGTATTATCCGCAAGCTAGCTTTGAATGTATAGTGAACAATTTTGCCCCAAACGACAAGCCTATGCTCAATCCTGGTAGCAACACGCAGGGAACGAATGAGCCGTGTACGTTCATCGGAAAAGTTCTGCAGTTTAGCCCAGGCGGCAGTGCTGATGGTCTGAATATCTTTACCGTGATTGGCCGTCGTCAGACGCCTCAGGGGACGAGACTTCGCCAGGTCTCCAGTTTAGAGGAGGCTAATCCGGTGGCGTTGGCGACTGCGCCAGCCGACCTGACAGAAGAAGATAGTTTGCGATTTGGCTTGCAAGTTCCGGTTGATGGCATGAAGTATGGTAGCCCGGGCAGCTATACGCCGATCGGTGCGATGGGGTTTTTCAGTAGTTTTGGGCAGTACAATACCGCTGGAAACAATCTTTTGTCTAGCGCCCAGAAGCTTAATCTGGCCTGGGTGCCGGGCACGTCTTTGGGCGACAGCAAGAGCACGGTTGCGGCAGCTATCGAAAATATCACGGATGCCAGTGGATCCAGCACCCTCAACCCGGAGAGCATCGTTATTTGTTTTGAAGATGCCAACAGCGATCAAAGAGGCTTTATAACTATCGGCGGCAGTGGCCGGCAGCTAACAACTGAGCTAATACTTGATGGGGAGTGTCCGTCGTGAGCCTACGTTTGAATTCCAAGGGCGACACAATTGTCGAGGTTATGATGGCTATCGCTATATTGGCCGCGGTGTTGGGCGGCGCGTATGCCGCGGCTGGTCGCAGTCTGCGGGTTGCCCGGCAGTCCGAGGAACGCGGTACGGCGTTGAAGCTGGCCGAAGGTCAAATGGAAAAACTCAAAGCGCTGGCACCAGATCCGGGCAGCAACATCTTCGGTTCCGGAGCCTTTTGTGTGAACGACAATACGCCTCCGGTTCGGGTGAATCTGGGTGGCACTCCAGCGGCCGACGTTGCTGCCGATAATTTCACCATCTATGGTGCTTGCCAAATAAATCAAAACGGTGTCTACAACCAGTCAATCCAGTATGATTCCGGCGCGAACGATTTGTTTACTATTCTGGTGCGTTGGGAGCGGCTGGGCGGTGGCCGCGACGAAGTACGATTACTCTTAAGGTTACATCCAAAACTATGAATCGTAGGAATTTTGTAAAACAGCAGGGCTTCACGATTATTGAACTTATGCTGGCTACTGCGGTGTTTTCGCTAGTATTGTTGCTGTGTACGGCCAGTCTGATCCAGGTAAGTCGGATGTATTACAAAGGCGTGACGAGTGCCAGCACACAGGCAGCTGCTCGCGGCGTCATGGATGATATTTCCCGCCCGCTACAGTTTAGTGGCGATACGCCGTTATTTGGCGGGGTACCGGGGCCAGGTGCAACGGCTAGTTTCTGCCTGGGGACGCAGCGGTTCAGTTACATACTTGACCGGCAGTTGAATGACTCGCCGTCGGCTGCGCTTAATCAGAGCCAGCACGTACTGTGGCGCGATACGATGTCCAGTAGCGGTAGCTGTCCGCCGTTGGCGCTCAATGCAACGACTCCTAGTGATGGCTTAAGCACAGGTGATGGCGTGGAAATGTTGGCGCCGAACATGCGACTCAGCCGGTTAGTTGTGCAGTCGGCCGGTCTGGAGCTGTGGCGGGTAGAAGTTTCGGTGATTTATGGCGACGAAGACTTGATCGACAGGATTACTGATCCGACGCGAATTACTTGTTCCGGCAGCCAAATCGGTTCACAGTTCTGCGCTGTGTCGGAATTGAGCACAGTAGTTAGTAGAAGGCTGCGGTAGGGTATAATGATGCTTATGACTAATTCGCACGACCAGCAATTGCAGCGCGATGAACGGGGTATCGTGTCGATTATTGTCACGGCTATCATCGTGGTCTTACTGACGCTTATAACTGTCGGATTTGCCAAAATAATTGGCCGGGAACAGCGACAGACACTGGATCGCCAGCTTAGTACACAAGCCTTTTACGCCGCCGAAACGGGCGTTAACGATGCCGTCGCGGCGCTGACCACCACCGATCCGCTACTGCGATTAACCGAGAATAAAGAAGATTGCGAAGCCGATGGCAGTCTGCCGTCGTTCGCGACTGGTAGCAACCAGTTGGATGGTACCCAGGGCGTCGAATACAGTTGCTTACTCATAGATCAAGCGCCGTACACCCTGGAATACAGTTCGGTTAGTACTGACGCGTCGGCTTACGTCCCGATTAACGGGGTTGCGGCTGACGGTGTGACACCGGCGACAATTACCAAGATCAGGATTAGCTGGCAGGATGAGCAAGGGCTGACAGGTTTTTCACCTTCATTCCCGAGTTTCCTAACAGTAGGCGCCTGGACGAGCAACACTGGGGTACTGCGTACTGCGCTAACCAACGTATCTGGCACTCTTGATCGAACAACACTTGTCAACAATACCTTCACAACCTTTCTGTATCCTAGACCTGGCGGAGCGGGTACGGCTGGCTCTACTTCCTATACGTCGACCAGAGCAGAGCAGGGGCGGATAATTGCCGGTAATTGCAACAGTGCGAATAACAACATTGATTTTCCAAAGTATTGCAATGTCGACATAACCGGTTTATCGCAGTTCAGTTACTTCTTGCGGCTAAAATCCATTTACGCCAATTCCGCGGTGACGATCACTGCCTTCGATGCAAGTAATACCCAGCTACGCTTGGCGCGTGCCCAGGCCTTGGTTGATTCTACCGGCAAAGCCAACGACGTGCTGCGGCGTATCCAGGTTCGGGTGCCGGCCCGCGATGATTATAGTTACCCCGAAGCGGTGATCGATTCCGCCGATAGTGTTTGCAAACGCTTGTCGGTTGGCCCGCCGGATATCGCCACCGCCGATCCTTTTGATGCAGCCTGCGATCTGCCGTAGTACTAGCTATTGATCGTTTTGTATGTGGTGAAAACGCTCGTGAATGCTCTTCAGGTGCGGATCGGTGACGTGAGTATAAATCTGCGTCGTGCTTATATTGGCGTGCCCCAGCATGGCTTGGACTGAGCGCAAATCGGCCCCGTTAATCAACAAATCCGTCGCAAAACTGTGGCGCATAGTGTGAGGGGAGACGTGTTTGGTGATGCCAGCCAACAGCGCGTAGCGGGCAACCAGCCGCTGCACGCTGCGGGCTGTCAGCCGATGGAAGTTACCGCTCAGGTCAACCGCTTTGCGCCCACCGTAGCGGATGAACAGCGGTCGTGTAGTATCGGTTCTACGGTCGAGATAGGCTTGCGCCCACTCGGCCGCTGTTTCGCTGATGAATATCGGTCGATCTTTCTGGCCTTTGCCGCGCACAGTGAATTCGCGGCGTTTGAGGTTGACGTGATCACGATCTAGCCCCACCAGCTCCGAAACGCGCAATCCGCTAGAAAATAACAGCTCCAAAATTGCTCGATCCCTTAGGCCAGGCTCGGTGTTTATGTCTGGCTGGGCAAATAACCGCGCCAGTTCTTCGGGGGTTAGGAATGTCACTTGGCCGCGTTTGGCACGCGCCAGCTCCACTTTGTCGGCGGGTAGGGCAGGGATGTCGCGTTTGGCGCAGAATTTCAAAAAGCTGCGGAGCGCGATTAGATGATAATTCTGGGTTGATTTTTGCAGTTCGTCGCTGGTATTCGTGCCCAACCGGTTGAGCCACAGTCGCCACTTGCGTACCAGCTCGGCGTCGATGTCTGCTACATGAATATCGCCGGCAAAATCCACCAGCCGGGTCAAATAGTGGTCGTAATTGCGAATGGTCTTTTGCGATCGGTTTTGCTCGATCTCCAGATATTCTAAAAAATCTGTCTTGGTTTTAATAAACAGCATAATCACATTGTACGACATTGGAGCCGTTTTCCGTTTACCTTTGGCCGTTTACTGTGCGTTCTCCGTTTACCGTTTCCCCTGAAGCCCTACGGAAAACAGTCAACGGAGAACGGAAAACGGCCGTCCTCTGTTATAATTGTTACAATCAAAGAAAATGAATGAGAGGACAGCACTATGGAACGAACATTGATTATTTTGAAGCCGGATAGCGTACAGCGGGGGATTGTGGGCGAGATTTTGACGCGGTTTGAGCGCGTCGGGCTGAAGATTGTTGGCACTAAGATGTTGCAGCCGGATTACGATCATTACTATCATCACTACGAAAACATCGGTCAGATGATCTCTCGCCGCGGGAAGGCGGCGTTTGATGTCACATTGGAGCTTATGCAGCAGGGGCCGGTCATCGCCGTGGTTTTAGAAGGCGTCGAGGCGGTCAGCCTGGTGCGCAAAATGGTCGGCACTACCGAACCCAAAGAGGCGGCGCCCGGAACGGTGCGCGGCGATTACGCTCACATCAGCTTTGCCCACGCCCAAAAACACGCCAGCAGCATCCCCAACATCATCCACGCCTCCGGCGACCCAGCCGAAGCCAATCAGGAAATCGCCCACTGGTTTAGCGAATCCGAAGTCTTCGAGTACAACACCGTCCACGACCACTTCACCCAAACCCAAAAACATCGCTAATGACGGTTCTGAAGCCGAAGCTCATAGTATTAGCGGCTTAATATAAAATACTCAAACAATGTACGATTGACAAATACTATATAATAAATTATAATAGTTATTGAGGTTTTATTTAATTTTAAGGTAATTTTATGGCTGAATCCTCTGAACACCCCAACAGTTTAGCTGAGTTACACGTAACCTATAGTGCTAGGATGGCTGATGCTGATGAGGCGCTATCGATCCTTGCTGATATTTACGAAACCTTCGTAAATAATCCCGTGGGCATAGAGACACTCACGGCTATGCAAGACGGAGCGAGTTTATATACCAGCAAATTTCTTGCTGCTACAGAGTTCGGATTGGCATTTCAACGTAAACTGCCAGCAGCAGAGGGCGCGTACCAAGCTAACTTAAGGCTATTTAGCGATTTAACCGATCAACGACAGCAAGAACTCAATCGGGCACTAACACGGAAGCCATCTTTCGCAGGAAGGCTTGGACAGTTTATATGTGGGGGTGGTAGCCGTGGCGAGGGAAATAATTCGAGTGAAGTAAGAATTAGGTATGACTCTATAACCGATAGATACGACTGGCACCACCGAAAAGTAAGCGCCGATTGTCCTGACGCTGGTACGGAAGAGCTTATGCAACTCACTAACGCTGTATACCTAGCTGAACTGCTGGGCGGAGAATACGCTGTTCTAGAGGCCGAAAGCCAAAGTCGCCATCA
>Ga0306869_1000597_pt1 | contig 16009 bp, 18 predicted proteins | sample AntRauTorckE6833_FD_190421 | JGI IMG/M metagenome (GOLD analysis project Ga0306869, IMG submission 190421) | Saline lake microbial communities from Rauer Islands, Antarctica - Metagenome Torckler E6 #833 (v2) (version 2) | ecosystem: Environmental > Aquatic > Non-marine Saline and Alkaline >... | reverse complement strand
AAAACAACCTTTGAAGAAGTCGCTACGCAAGGTTTTGATGATTATGGCATGTAGATATGAGTGTATTTGAGGACCTACAACAACATTTTATGAAATTTCCTGGTGTTGGACGACGTCAGGCACAACGCTTTGCGTATTTTGTTGCTACTCAACCCACTGGATATAGAAAAGCATTAGTTACCGCCATGGTACATGCTGGAAATAACATGAAAGAATGCCCTATCAGCCATCAACACTTTATAGACGACGGTAACACAAGCGACCTTTCACCTATTGAACGTAACCCTGATCGTGCAACGACACATCTAATGATTGTTGAAAAAGACAGCGATATTGATGCAGTTGAAAAAAGCGGTGTGTATAGTGGTACATATTTTGTACTTGGCGGACTGCTTCCCGTAGTAAGCAAAGAAAATGAGGAGACTCGTATTACAGAATTAGTAGAACTTGTAGAAAATAGAAAAAAAGAGGGTGATTTACAAGAAATTATTATCGCTCTGTCATTAAACCCCGAAAGCGAGCACACGCGTTATGCAATCGAAGAGGCTCTGCAGCCAGCTATCGAAAATAGTAAAATAAATATATCCCGATTAGGGCGCGGACTATCTACAGGGAGTGAATTAGAATACGCAGACAGCGAAACCCTTAAAGCTGCTCTAGAGTCACGTAAATAAAAAAACCACCGAGCGGTGGTTTTTTTATTTAGGCTACCTTAGTAATTTCTACCTTAGTAAATGGTTGACGGTGACCAATCTTTCGACGTCGGTTTGATTTAGGATAATGGCGAAGAATGCTAAGCTTTTTCCCTTTTCCAGTTTCTCTGAATGATGCTTCTACTTTTACACCATCAACATATGGAGAACCAATTTTAGTATCTTTACCGTCTTCTACCAAGAGAACCTTATCAAACGTCACCTTGTCGCCTTCGTTAAAATCTCCCTCGATTTTCTCAATTGCAACAACGTCACCTTCGGCAACTTTGTATTGCTTTCCCCCTGTTTCAATAACGGCAAATATTGTTGTAGTTTTTTCTATCATGACGTGATGTATTCTACCTAAAATAAAGAAAAATGCAAGTAAATGCACAAGCCACAAAGTACAAGTCGCAAGATGCAAGCCACCGAGATGAAGTACAGAAAAAATACTCCTGTACTTAGTGCCTAAAGGACTAAGTACGATCTTTATTCAACGTACCTATGTTATACTAGCCATATGTTACAACTACACAATACCTTAACGAATACCAAAGAAGAATTAACCCCTATTAGCAAAAATAATATTGGTATGTATACCTGCGGACCGACCGTGTATCACTATGTAACCATTGGAAACTGGCGTACGTATACCCTGGGTGATTTAGTGTATCGCACCTTGAAATACAATAATTATACGGTGGACTACATTATGAACATTACAGACGTTGGACATCTGACTGGTGATAACGAAGGCGATGCTAACCAAGGCGAAGACCGCATGGAAAAAGCAAAACGTCGCGAAGGTAAAAATGCATGGGAAATTGCCGAATTCTACAGTACTGATTTCAGAAACGGTATGAAAAAATTAAACCTTATTGCACCTAAAAAATACACCAAGGCAACAGATCATATCGCTGAACAAATTGAGCTTGTTAAAAAACTAGAAAAAAATGGACTTACCTATAAAATTGACGACGGTATCTATTTCGATGTTAAAAAATACGAAACATCAGGAAAAACATACGGGGAGCTCTCTACGATTGATCAGACAAGTGATGAATTTTCACGTATAGAACCCAATGTACAAAAACATGATCCACGAGATTTTGCTTTATGGAAATTTTCTCCAAAAGATGAACAACGCGACATGGAATGGCATTCTCCATGGGGTGTTGGATTTCCAGGATGGCATATTGAATGTTCAGCGATGAGTATGAAATATCTGGGAGAACAATTTGACATCCATATTGGTGGCGAGGATTTACGTCAAACACATCACCCAAATGAAATCGCCCAAGCCGAAGGCGCAACCGGATGTGCACCCTTTGTAAAGTATTGGATGCATGGTTCTTTTCTATTAGTAGATGGTGGAAAAATGGGAAAAAGTAAAGGAAATGCTTATAGGTTACAAGACATCGAAGAACGAGGTTTTTCTCCGTTAGATTTACGATATTTTTATCTATCAGGACACTATCGTCACCAAATTAATTTTACTTGGGAAGCCTTACAAGCATCGCAGAATGCATTACATAAACTACACGCAGTGAGTAATAAACTCCAAGAAACTACTTCCTTTTTCCAGCGACTATTTACCAATATAGATTCTGCGTACAAACAACAGTTCATACATGCAATAAATGATGATTTAAATATGCCCGAGGCCGTTGCGACTGTATGGAAAATGATAAAGGACGACACTATTTCTGATGCCGTAAAATACAAAACATTGATTGATTTTGATCGTGTATTAGGACTAGACTTAGATAAACTAACAAACTCACAACCTCAGGCAAATATTCCGGATGAATTACAGATACTTCTAGAGCAACGAAAAACTGCCCGTACAAACAAAGACTGGGCAGAATCTGATCGCATTCGTGACGAAATCAAGGAGTTAGGATATGAAGTAAAGGATACAGATGAGGGGCAAGAGATTCTCAAAATATGAAACTATATCATAGAAAACTAGATACTACGTCGGGAAACATATTATTCCCCTTAAATACACTTCAAGGGGAATATCCTGATGCGTATCAGTGCGCTCTTGAAAAATATCGTGGACGTGAACATATTATAAATCAGCTCATACCTGGTACCGACTTATTATGGAACGATGCACTCCACTCCTCTCCTATACACCCGCACAAAGCACTAACAGCACGCAGGAATGCTGGTCTTCCTAAAATCACTAGAACTTACTACGTTATCGAAACAGAAAACCTAGATCAATCTAAACTACTAATATACACATACCCTTTTCCACCAAAACGTAACCTGAATGCGACAGATTTTATTCCATTTTCTGAAGAATATTTCAAAGACAAACAACAAGTGCCATTGGAGACTCAAGAATATTACAAAAAATGCCACAATGAAGGGAGAAATCCTTTATTATGGCATCTTATTCCACATGTATTATATTTTGGCAATATAGATGTTTCAAAAGTAGAAACGATTACGTTGGGATAATGGGTAGGATGCTCCCTTATATAGGGGAGGTGTCGAAGAACGAGACTGAGGGGTATTTATACTTTTTATCTTTTATCCTTTTCTTACTAAAGGAATAGCATCTATACATACAGATGGATACTGCGTTGATCAACCTCGATTGAATCATGAATACAGTGATGAGGTATATGGAACGGTTCTCGTAGAGATACGAGGATTTCGCGCCAACGCAGTGCACCCCGCAGTAACGTGGAATATACCCAGAACTGTTCAAGATGAAATCTGGTTGTGGTTTTTTGATTCGTTTTTTAGCAGTAAAAAACGAATATCAATGATAACTGGATCCCCGGATCAAGTCCGAGGATGACGAGACAATCACTCAGAATGACAATAATGCTACGCCTAGCGAGATTCCCGCCTACGCGGGAATGACAGTGGTAATATTATACCCCTCCGTCCCTCGACTCCGCGTTGCTACGCTCGGGACACCTCCCCTATATAAGGGAGGATGGAAAATTAAAACCCCTCTTTTTCTAAAATCTCAATCGCTTTTTTGGCATCTTTGGATAGTGCACCTGCTTTTGGAATAATAATATTCGTTCGGATATACAGGTCTCCTTTGTTGAATGTTCCACCTTGTACACCCTTTCCTTTTACGCGCAGTATTTGTCCCACTTCTAGACCTGCAGGAATTTTTACTTTCAATTTTTTATCATCTAGATCCTTTATTTCGTATTTTGCGCCATTAATTGCGTCAGTTAGTTTTACATCCAATGCCATGGTGATATGTCGACCTTCGCGTTTAAAGTTTTCATGTGGCTCAACAATCATTTGTAGCAACAGATTCCCTGCTTGACCTTCGGATAATTGTTCACCGTAACCAGGAACTTTCAAGCGTTGTCCATTTTCTATACCTGCAGGAATGGTTACCTGTACCTGTTTATTACTATTATTGTCTTGTCCGTCTTTGAGATCAGGGATGGATACGGTTTTATCAACGCCATAGATAGATTCACGAAAGCTTATACGCAAAGATAGCTGAATGTCACGTCCACGTCGTTTACGTTGGAATCCGCCACCAAAGAAGCTACCCATGATATCATCTAAATCTTCAAAATTGAATTGCTGTCCACCTGCGCCACCTTGTTGGAATCCAGAGAAATCAAATCCGCCGAAACCTTGCCCTCCTTGCCCACCAAAGCCACCGGCACCTGGACCTGCTGAACCAAATTGATCATACTGTTGACGCTTTTGCTCATTACTAAGAACCTGATATGCTTCATTGGCTTCTTTGAACTTTGCTTCATCACCGTCCTTTTTATCAGGGTGATATGTATGTGCTTTTTTACGAAATGCTTTTTTTATTTCGTCTTGCGAAGCACTTTTTTCAATATCTAATATGTTGTAGTAATCTTTATTCATTATGTAGAAATTAGTTTGGCAATTAGAGGTTAGTGTAACACACGTACCGACCTGCAACGAATCTATTTGAATACTTTTTTAGTGGTAAGAATGCATACTGTTTTACTGGATCCTCGGGTCGATGCCCGAGGATGACAATAAGTTTTTTTGATAGGTGATGATAAATAACTGATTGCAATTATACCCCCTCGCCCTGCGGGCACTCCACCTACATGAGGAGGAGATGAAGTGGTATAACTTTATTTTTCTGTATCATCCGATTCTTCCGTCTCCGCATCAGTAACATTATCTTCGTTGCCTTCATGGTCTTCTACTTTGTCACCAGCTGGATTTACATCATCAGTTTTTGCTTCTTCTGGTGCTTCTCCTGCTTTGGCCATTTCTTCACCAATTTTTTGCATAGCAACTGATACTTCCTCGTGAGCTTTCTTCAATTCTTCTAGGTTATCAGAATCTTTTACTTTCTTCGCTGATTCTACTTTTTCTTCTACATCTTTTTTCACTTCATCGCTGACCTTGTCACCATAATCTTTCAATGATTTCTCTGCAGTAAATATTGTAGCATCAAGGTTGTTTTTCATATCAACTAATTCTTTCTTTTCTTTATCTTCATCTGCATGCTTCTCAGCATCTGCTTTCATTTTTTCGATTTCCTCTTCGGTAAGACCTGATGATCCTTCGATTTTGATTGAGTTTTCTTTACCTGTTGCTTTGTCTTTGGCGCTTACGTTCAAGATACCATTGGCATTAACATCAAAGGTTACTTCAACCTGTGGTACGCCTCGTGGGGCTGGTGCAATACCATCAAGAATAAATCTTCCAAGGTCTTTGTTGTCTTGTGCCATTGAGCGTTCACCTTGCAAGACATGAATCTCTACAGATGGTTGATTGTCAGCAGCTGTTGAGAATACCTGTGCATGACTTGTCGGTAGTGTTGTGTTTTTCTCGATAAGATGTGTCATTACACCTCCCATTGTTTCAATTCCCAATGATAGAGGAATAACATCTAGAAGAAGTACGTCTTTTACATCTCCTTGCAATACTCCGGCTTGTACAGCAGCACCTAGGGCTACTACCTCATCAGGGTTAATAGTTTTGTTTGGAGCTTTGTTGAATACTTTTTCTACCTCTTCAGCAATCTTTGGCATTCGCGTTTGTCCACCTACGAGGATAACCTCATCAATATCTCCTGCAGAGAATCCTGAATCTTTCAATACTTGTTTAGTAATCTCGATTGAACGATCAATGTATTCTCCTGCTAGTTCTTCTAGTTTTGAACGCTTGATTTTAACTAACAAGTGTTGTGGACCTTCATCAGTTGAAGTAATGAATGGGATGTTCACCTCAGTTTCTGTTGTTGTTGAAAGCTCGTGTTTTGCTTTTTCTGCACCTTCTTTTAGGCGTTGTAGAGCAAGAACATCTTTCGTGATATCAATACCTGATTCTTTTTTAAATTCAGCACCAATGTGACGAATGATAGCTTGGTCGATGTCTTCTCCACCCATATGTGAATCACCTCCCGTTGCTTTTACTTCGATCACATCATCTCCGACCTCAAGAACAGAGATATCAAATGTACCTCCACCAAAGTCGTACACCACAATCTTTTCTTCCTTTTTCTTATCAAATCCGTATGCAAGAGCAGCAGCCGTTGGTTCGTTGATGATACGTTTTACCTCAAGCCCAGCAATCTTTCCGGCATCCATGGTTGCTTTTCGTTGATCATCGTTGAAATACGCAGGTACGGTAATTACCGCCTCGGTCACTTCTTCACCAAGTTTTGCTTCTACATCTGCTTTGATTTTACCCAACACCATTGCTGAGATTTCCTCTGGACGGTACTGTTTATTGCCCATGGTGATTTGTACACCTCCTGCTTCACCTTTTTCTACCTTGTACGGTAATTGTTCAAGGTCTTTTTGTACGGCTTTGTCGGCAAAGTCATGACCAATGTATCGCTTTACACCAAATACGGTGTTTTGTGGATTAGTCACTGATTGGCGTTTTGCCAATTGCCCTACTAGTCGTTCGTCATTTTTTGAAATCGCTACGATAGATGGCGTAGTACGATTCCCTTCTGCGTTTTCTACAATTTTTGGTTGCCCTCCTTCAATTATAGCAACTGCGCTGTTGGTTGTTCCTAAGTCAATTCCTATTGTTTTACTCATATGTTAGTTGTTAGCTTCTAGGCTCTAGCTTCTAGCAGAATCTGCCAAAATCTAGGTGAAGCGTGTTTATGTTTATAATTTTAGTAGCCGCTAGTTGCTAGCTCTATAAATTTTTACCTTTGCTGGGCGAATTACTCGTCCATTATAACGATATCCTTTTTGCATAATCTCGATGATGGTGCCCACCTTTTCTTCGTCATCGGTATCTTCGGTTTCTAGTGGTTCATGCTGTTCGGGATCAAAATCAACTGATGGGTCATCAATAGGCTCAACTCCTCGTTCTCGCAATGAGTCCTTGAGCTGATTATAGATATATTCAATACCTGTCCTCCATTGTTGGTCAACCGTCTCCCATACTTTTTCATTGCGCATGGCCATATCAAAATTATCCAATGTTGGCACTATGTCAAGAATTAAATCTTCTACTGCTCGGCGACGTATTGCTGTTTTTTCTTCTTCAAATGATTTCTGAAGGTTTGCATAATCAGCACGCGCTCGCTGCCAGCCATCGAGATTAGTCTTTGATTCTTGTTCGCAAGCTTTTAGTCTTTCACGCATATCTTTCATTTTGTCAGTACGGCCTTCTTCTTCGACAATCTCATCTTCAAGCTCAATATCAATATCGTCGTTTCTTTCTTCGTTATTACTCATATAAAGAACGATGGTTAATCCTCTGTAATTCTCGCCTGCCTGCCATCGCCTGCCTGTGCCGAAGACCTGTCTGCCGTGCCTGCCTGTGCGTCGCACGCAGACAGGCGACGTACAGGCAGGCACGGCAGACGGGCTATGCTTAGGCATTAGCAGGTAGGCGCATGCGGGAATCTAGAGTACTTATAATTAAATATTTATGGATCCCCGGGTCAAGCCCGAGGATGACACTTCGATTATATACCATTATATTTTTTTTGACAAGTTTTTTTTGGTCGCAAAATACTTGTTTTTGTATAATAATGTGGTATATTTACTCTATGGTGCAATCTGGCTCACATATCAAGAAACATATACTAGGTTTTTTACAACAAAAAAGAGCCGCTCTTTTTGATGATATTATTGTGCATGTTGAAAGTAATACTGATGACCAAGACCGCAAAGTAGACCTAAAATATATTGTGGCGCGTAGTATTAAAAATATGGCTAAAGCAGGTGACCTAACGACGCATGACACACCGAACAGTTCTTATGCACGTATTACCCCTTCAGGACGCCATACATTGCGCTCACTGCGACTTTCCGACAATACTCACCTGATGCCTGCAGGGTGGGATGGAAAATGGCGTATGGTTATTCTGGACGTTCCCGAATCTGATAAAGAAAAACGTAATGCCTTACGTTATATTTTAAAAAAAGCGAAATTCGTCTGTCTAAAAAATAGTGTGTGGATTTCACCCTACCCTTTTGAACATATGTTTCAAAATATGAAAGAAGACCTAAGGTTATCGGATGAATTAATGATTGTAGTGACTGATTCATTAGATGATACGTCTGAGACTGCTTTTAGAGAGAGTTATTGGAAGCAAGGTGAAAGTAGTAAGTAACAAGTCGCAAGACACAAGGGCAATGCGGCGCTAACGCCGCATTGCAATGCTCCCCTCAGACGAGGGGAGCTGTCTGAAGGACTGAGGAGAGTTGAATCTTCACTCATGCCGAATATGAGGGTGACTCTTTTTTAATCATCACCACCCCTTAATCCCCTCCTCATCTGAGGAGGGGAAACGATGCGGGCGAATGCCCGCATCGTATAGTTCGCCCATACCGAGCATGACCGTGATGATTCATGCAGGAAAACGTTCATAGCAGTGATGCTATGAATTTTTTGTCTGTATGACGACTACTCGGAGGAGTTACAAAAAATAGTAAGCGCGTATGACATTCATTACTCATATGAGGTATAATCGGTGCCCTTTTTCTTTTCCTTTTTGGGTGTGCAAAAAGGGATATGATTGTTTTGGTAGTAAAAAAAGAATAGGATGTATATATAAAATAATTTATGGATCCTCGGGCCTGCCTGTGCGGGCAACGCACGCAGACAGGTCGGAGTCCGAGAATGACAGAGCAGTGTGACAACGAGATTCCCGCTTGCGCGGGAATGACAGTGGTACATTTTATCACCACTCAAAGAAGAAAAGAGAGTAAAAAACACCCTTTCGGGTGTTTTTGAAATAGATTAACGTTTTGACCACTGTGGTGCTTTGCGCGCCTTGCGAAGACCTGGTTTCTTTCGTTCCTTTCGACGTGGATCACGCTTCAAGTGACCAAGACGTTTTAATCCCGATCGCATATTAGGATCTAGCTCAACAAGTGCACGTGCAATTCCGTGACGGATAGCATCAGCTTGTGCTGAGATACCTCCGCCCTTTACTACAACAGAGATGTCGAATACGCGATTAATTCCTCCTTTAGTAAACGCTTCTTGAACTGTTTTTACAAGCTCGTCAGTTTTAAAATATTCTGAAACACCTTTTACACCATTAATTGTGAATGTTACGTTCTTTGCTGAACCTGAAGGGTCAGATACTCGAACAATAGCAGTTGATGTTTTACGGCGTCCAATAGTTTGAATATACCCATTGATTGGTGTATCTACGATTACTGGTGCTTCAGTAGTTGTTTCTTCGATTGTTGTGATTTCTTCTGACATACAATTATTCGGTGATAGTTAAGTTCTTCATGATTGGCTTTCGCAATTTATTCGATGGAATCATCCCATATACTGCCTTTTTGAAAACTTCGGCATATCCTTTCTCGGCAATTAACTTCTCTCGTGAGATTCTTTTCAGACCTCCCATATATCCTGAGTGGTGGAAATATTCTTTTGCTAAACGCTCTGCATCAAATAGAACTTGTGCAGCATTAACGATTTGAACTTTCTTCGTGGGAACTTTATATGGTTGAAAATCAGCACTATCTTTTCCACGCAATACGCGAGCTGCCTCTGAGGCAACACGCCCAAGCTTCTGCCCTGCTGCATCAATAATATAGGGTTGTGTTGTCGTAGTGGTAGTCATAATTATACAAATTCAATTACTGCCATAGGACTAGCGTCTCCTGCGCGTTGTGGCAATTTAGTAATACGTGTGTATCCGCCTGAACGATCAGCATACTTTGGAGCAATTTCTCCTACAAGCTTCTTTGTAGCAGTTTTCTGGTTACCTAAACGTGCTGCAATCAAACGATTGTTGGCGAGTGTATTGTTACGTGCTCGTGTAATCATTTTTTCCATATGTGGGCGCACTTCTTTGGCTTTTGCCTCTGTAGTAATTATTCGTTCATCACGAATAAGTGAAGTCATAAGTCCTTCTAGCAATGCTTTACGCTGCCCTTTTGATCGTCCAAATTTTCGGTTGCTGTTGTGATGTCTCATAGTAACGTCGCTTATTCTACCTATTTATTGCTTTAATGCAAGCCCGTAGGTATCGAGCATACTTTTAATCTCCTCGATCCCCTTATCTCCAATACCATCAAGGTCCAAAAGGTCTGATTCTGTCTTGCGAACCAAGCCTCCAAGGGTTCTGATATTTGCCTCAGCAAGTGAGTTTGCTGTTCGTGTTGAAAAATCAATGCTATCGATACGCGTTTTAAGTGCGTCAGTCATATCTTCTTCTTGTTCTTCGTCATTTTCGCTGTCATCGCTTGATGTATCAGCTACTGGTGCTTCTTCAGCTACTTCTTCTTTGGGTGCTACGAGATCTTCTTCTTGAAGGTCGAGAATGGCACGCATTTGTGAAAGCATGATTTTAATAGCGTCTTCGAGAGCTTCTCGTGCTGTAAGACTTCCGTCAGTTTCAATATTGATACGTAGGCGGTTGAAATCAGTACGATCTCCAACACGCATATTATCTACATCGTAGTTCACTTTTCGAATTGGTGTAAATACAGCGTCAACACGGATAACTCCGATGTTAACCTTGTCATCATGCATTTTTTCTTTGGTTACAAAACCAAGACCTTTTTCAACAACTAATTCAATATCAAGAGTTGTTTTACTATCGGTTACTTCTGCGATATGTAGATCTGGGGTTGTTACTTCTAAACCTCCTGGAGTTTCAATATCTGCAGCTGTTACTGTTTTTGAGCCTTTAACAGAAATCTTGGCGGTTTGTGGCTCATCTGTTGCCATGTTAAACCGAACATTTTTCAGGTTCAGAATCATTGTAATGACGTCTTCTTTAACACCCTCAAGTGTTGCAAATTCGTGGTCAGCTCCTTTTACCTTTACTGATGTTATAGCAACCCCTGGTAGAGATGAAAGAATAATACGTCGTAGAGAGTTACCCAAAGTATGTCCATACCCAGGATACAACCCCTCTATTTCATAAGAACCCTTGTGACCTTCTTCTTTTACAACATTAAGTTGTGATGGCAAAATGATATTGGTGGTAAGCATATAATGCGATGTGTGTTAACACTAATAAATAACGTTGGTTATTAACGGCTGTAGAACTCGATAACGGCTTGGAAATCAAGAAATGCATCAGGATTTTTCGGTTCTCCTTTCACTTGTCCTTTTGATTTCTTTGATTCCCAGTTCAACCATGCAGGCATTGTGTGGTTCTTTATCTTTTTGTCTAATTCCGCAAAACATGCGCGATCTGCACTTCCTGGGCGAATTTCAATCACGTCTCCTTCCTGTAATCGGTATGATGGTATCGTAGTCTTTTTCCCGTTTACCAAGAAATGACCATGAGAAACCATTTGTCGTGCCATTCCTCGTGTATGTGCTACACCAAGACGGAATACGGTATTGTCTAGACGTCGCTCAAGCAACGTGAAAAGTTTTTGTGCTGGTGTAATACCACCAGACTTTTGAGTAGCTTCCTTTATATAATTTCCAAATTGACGTTCACGTACACCGTACATGAAACGTACTTTTTGCTTCTCGATCAACTGTTTTCCATAATCAGTAGGTCGCTTTGGACGCTTACCGCGTTTTGCGCCTCGTGATTGAGAAAGCATGAACTTTTGTGTTTGCGTCTTTTCATAGACACCTGCACCCAAGCGTTTTGCTACTTTATATTTTTTTACATTAAATACTGACATAAATACTTCAAAAGACTATTACTGAGTAACTAGACACGTCGTGGCTTAGGCGGACGTGGACCATTAAATGGTACCGGAGTTCGGTCGGCGATGCGTGTTATATCAATTCCCATTCCTGAGAATGAGCGAATAGCTGATTCACGACCAGAACCAACACCTTTCACTACTACGTCTACCTCTTTAACTCCCATCATTTGTGCCTTTTCACCAATCAGCCGACCAATTTCAGCAGCTGCGAATGGGGTTCCTTTCTTTGCACCACGGAACCCAAGAGCACCTGATGAAGATGATGCGAGAGAATTACCTTGTTTATCCGTTAACTGAACTCGCGTGTTGTTATAGGTTGATTGCACGTGCAATGTACCCTCTGCAACTTTTTTACGTGAAGTTCTAGCTAAAGAACGTGCCTTTAACCCTTTGTTTGCTTTCGATCCTTTTTTTGTAACGATACGTTTCTTTCCCATATGTATTAGCTAAATTGATTATGTTTTTGATTCTTTACGACGACCTGATGCCATTGTTGAACGCTTGTTACCACGAACGGTACGTGAATTTGTCTTTGTTCGCTGCCCATGTACGGGAAGATTGCGAGCATGACGTGATCCACGGTATGATTGAACATCTTTTAGACGTTTTACATTCTGACTAATTTCGCGACGAAGCTCTCCTTCGATCGTGAACTTCTCAACAAGTGCGCGAATTTTCTTCTCCTCTTCTTCGGTAAGCTCACCTACTTTTTTCATAGGATTAACTTGTGCCTGCTCTGCAATAGATGCAGATCGTGATAGGCCTATACCATAAACTGAGGTAAGTCCATATCGTACTTGTTTTTTATCTTCGAGTGTAATTCCAGCTATACGCATAAATTATATATATTATCGTTGTCTCGCCTTGCGACGAGGATTATCACTAATACGAACGAGACGTCCTTTTCGTTTGACGATTCGTTCACCTTTTTTCAGATTTCGTTTTGCAATTGATGTTTGGACTTTCATCTGCTTGAAATATTAAACTATTATACGATGTGTAACTACTCACCATATTATGATGAGCTCGATGAGAAAGCACTACCGTGTACAATTCCTCAACAGAGCTCATAATACAAAAAAAATTTCAGATACACGTCTTTATGCATCTAGACTTTTTATGAATTGTGCGGTGAGTATATACCATTTAGAGACGTTTGACAAGTCGTGCCTTTCCTCCGTATGGATCTAACACCAATTCTACTGTGTCACCAATCACAACGCGAATACGGTGAAGCTTCATTTTTCCGGCTAGATATGCTAGTTGTACATCGCCATTTTCAAGCTCAACGCGAAACATTGTATTGGGCAATGCCTCAACTACGATTCCCTTTACATTGTTTTCGTCGTTTTTACTCATGAAACGTTCTTGACTATAGCAAGACTCTTTAGCAAAGTCAATGAAGTCTACGGTGTTGTAATAACATTAATGGTAATATGTTCCTCATCAGGTACTTTTTGTGCCCATATTGGTGACAAGGTAAGCTCTGCTGTATCAATACCTGTCACCTCTTGAGCCTGTGTACTGAATTCTTTTTTTGCAATTCCACGTATATTCTCAGAGAGAACTTTGGTATCAACAATCCATTCAAATTCTGGTTGGCCGGTAATCGTCACCGTAAATTCTGGAGGCAAGTTATCTCCCGTCAACGTGGCTACCTCTTGGTTTGTTGAGACGAATAATTCTTCTAGATTAGTTATACGGATTAGTTGATTGTCGTAACGGTCAAGAAGCTCTCGTGCCATAACGCGAGCAAATTCATCCTTTTCAAAAATTACGGCTGTTCCTGTTGCAGTCTTTGAAATAGTTACCCCTGCGTCTGTCATGTCTCCATATGAGACTGCGCCATATTCAAAATCTATCAGTTCTGGAAAAACTACATACTCGGAGGGTACGCTGGCAATAATTTCTTTGGTTAAACGCTGGTTCAGTGTTCCTTCTAATCGTGTTGTAGCTGTTGCTTGCTCTGTTTCATCAACCTCAGGCTGTTCACCGACAAACCCTCCGCTCATCGGTCCATTTGCACGAGCATATTGCGTTTCAAATCGAGGGCTCTCAATTTCACGCCACCCAGGGATAACAAAATCTGTTGGTTCAATATTGTACTCCTCTCCTGGCTCATCAGCATATACCGTGACCTCTAGTTGCCCTGGTGTTCCACCTCTAGATGCAGGCACCGTTACGGCTCCGCCTTTGGGTAGTTTAAAAACCAGTCCTTTGGGTGTTTCAAAACGTGTTTCTTCTATAAATCTTTGTGAAGTAGATTCTTTATTAAATATAGTAATAGTGCCCGATGCGCGTTCTTCAACCGCAGTACTACCTGTGGCAGGAACCTGTGCAGATCGCGTATCCTGAATTTGTACGATGTCGTATGGTAATTCATTAGACCCAGCATCACGCTGTGCTGCTATGGTTACGTCTGCCTGTGTGTCAGCTGTGGCAGTTCGCGGCTGCACGGTAACTGTTGCGCGTGCGAAAACTGTCCATATTATCAGTGCTCCAATCACTAAAATTAGAATACCAAATAACCACCCCCATCCGGAACTACCTGAATCTGAATGCTCTTTGTATGTTGAGGTATACCCACCGGATCCTGAACCAGTGTTTGACTGCTTCTTCTTTTTCTTTAATGAAGAAGTGCTATTTTTTTCAGCGCTTGTCTTCTTCGATGGTAATTGTATATCGCGAATTGTTTTACGTGGTGACATAATATTATAGCAATGTATGAGCGAATAATGTGTGAATGATCATGCGCATATCTACTTCTCTTTCGTGGTCAACGACTGCGCCTTGTAGCAACCCTAGCGTCCAAGGATGTACTTTAGGTATTGATCCAACGGTAGTATATTGCCGAAATGCTGCACTTTCTAGTATATCAGAAAATAATGGCTGGTAGACACGGTCAGTGACAACGTATATATCATGAGGCAACAAACTATGTTCTGCTATGGTACCAAAGGCATCGTGCACATGACGTGCAACAATGTTTTCTGCTTTTGCTAATGCATCCGCTATCTCACTTTCTGCAGAATCAGTAAACGAATCACTAACATATGCATCTAATTGATCATGAGCTTGTGTATAGGTACACCCTATTTCTTGTGCCAAGGCTCGTACCAAGCTGTGTGTACCAAACGGCAGTGAGAAGACATCAGTAGGAACACCGTCGCGGATAACTACACCGTCGGTGATTTCCGCGTGAATGTCTAACATGACCGCTTGTTCGATATTCAACTGTTCTGACAAAATATGCCCGTAGCCAAAACTGGTCGTTCGAAATTCGATATCCGCATGAAATGATGCCTGTAGCGTATTCTCTATCATGTCAATAACGGCTCGTGGCGCCATAGAAAACCATGCGCGTAATTCAACACGTTCAGCTTTGCGTCCAAAAGGTTCATTTACACGATATCCATTCAAGCGTGTTTCTACGACGATATGTTCAAGAGGAATATAATTTTCTGCGTCATAGGTATTCCATTCACGCATCTTTCCTTTATTAAATAAATCAAGTTCGCGGTCCACCATACCTTGTACTAAATCACGCGTAACGGGAAAAGGTTTATTTTTACCATACTGCATGGTGCGCACTTGCGCGGCATACCATGGTGATCCAATATTTACGAGAATATTTTCAGGCGCTGCTGGTGTTTTTGTAGCTAAATAGGTTCCAAGCTCGCGTAGTGCTCGCTTTGTCGCCGAGAGCATTTGTTCAAAATTAGCTGTTTCAGGCACAGCAAAGCGCACACGTTTTGTATATAAAATATCTGGTCGCTTATCTACATGTAGACGCACCCAAGAACCTCCCACGCTTCCAGATTCTATGTCGATCACCAATTGGTGTGTATATTCGTCAGTTGATTGAGAAAAAATACTCATGCACATAGTATAGCATGAAGAAAATTACTACGTTTTTCTATGTGTGGAATTATTGCAATATTATCTTATTTTTTCAGCATACTGCGGATACCGTTCCCTTAACATATGTTGCTCTGCTGTGGTGAGAGAGTTGAGAAAAAGACTTTCACCGATGCTTGTAGGAAGGGTAAGTCCTTCTGCTGTGGTGAGAGAGCTGAGATAAAGACCTCCACCTATGCTCTCAGGAAGGGTAAGTCCTTCTGCTGTGGTGAGAGAGCTGAGATCAAGACTTCCACCGATGCTTGTAGGAAGGGTAAGTCCTTCTGCTGTGGTGAGAGACCTGAGAAAAAGACT
>Ga0306869_1000593_pt1 | contig 16044 bp, 13 predicted proteins | sample AntRauTorckE6833_FD_190421 | JGI IMG/M metagenome (GOLD analysis project Ga0306869, IMG submission 190421) | Saline lake microbial communities from Rauer Islands, Antarctica - Metagenome Torckler E6 #833 (v2) (version 2) | ecosystem: Environmental > Aquatic > Non-marine Saline and Alkaline >... | reverse complement strand
ATACGCCGCGTGACTACTACGTTCAATTACACGGCACTAGTGGTAATAGGGATAAACTGACTCATGCCGGAATATACGGTATTGATATGTCTAAAGCAACGCTTGAAGATTTATACGGCACAGACATTGATTATTATGTACGAATAAATTTTAACTCGTTAATAGATGTAGTCGATGAGCTGGGTGGTGTAAATGTCAAGTCAGATCAGGCATTCACCAGTGGTAAATATGAATTTGTACAGGGGCCCAATCAACTAGACGGCCAAGCTGCATTAGCTTTTTCTAGAACAAGATATGGTTTTAATGATGGAGATCGTACGCGAGGCAAGAATCAACAAAAAGTGATTGCTGCAATCGTAGAAAGGGTTATTAACCCCAATGTAATTGTCAGAAACCAAGATTTGCTGAAGGTACTAGAAGGGACTATACAAACCGATGCTAATGATAAAGTAATTGCTAAAGTTATAAAACAACAACTGGAAACAATAGGGCAGTGGCAGGTTGAATCGATTAGTGTCACTGGTAGTGATAGTAAAGGCTACACGTACAGCATGGGTAGTATACCGTTATATGTTATGGAGCCAGATGTAGAATCGGTGAATATTGCTAAGGACAGGATACAAGAATATATCAAAATTATCTTCCCATTATAATCAGTTTGAAAAGTTACTGACTTTGGCAAGAAAAGTATCAGAAAAGACTGGAATACCATTAGATAATCTATAGATCAGCATTTTCTATATATAGTTTGATTATTTGGCTTGGCTGGGGCGGCAGGATGCGTTATCACTTGCACGGACTTCGCTTATCGATGCAAGCATCTGCACGCTCAATCCTGTACGAACCTGCCCTTTGGGCTATCAGGTTCGACTCCGACCTCTCCGAGGTCTACGAAAATAAATAGAGGCCAGCAAGTGGCCTCATTTCATTTTCGTGGCTGGGGCGGCAGGATTCGAACCTGCGAATGCCAGTACCAAAAACTGGTGCCTTACCACTTGGCCACGCCCCATTATAATTTGCTTTTTAGGTTAAAAGCATCGCATAGATTGTACCAGATTATAACAGGGAAGACGAACGCTTTAGTTTGTTATTGCTTCTGGTCTATATCATCGACCTAAGGTCATCACTAGCCGAAGGGAAGGCCATGATTGGCTGTTTGAGTTGAGCAGTCGTAAGACCAAACTCAATCGCTAAGCTGAATATGTTAATGAGATCCTCGGCATGGTTACCAATTAGATGAGCTCCAAGGATTTTTTGTGTCTGCTTTTCGACCAAGACTTTACTTCTTGCGAACTTGAGCCCAACTCGTTTGCTGTCAAACCACTTGGAAATGTCATTTTCAATTACATCAAACTCCAATCCGCTCTCATTAGCTTGGTCTTGTGTAAGTCCTACCATAGCAACCGTTGGCGTCGTAAATATAACACTCGGCGTCGAGAGATAACTTGGCTGGGCTTCACCACCGCCAAGGACGTTTTTGGCAACTATGCCACCCTGAACGCCAGCAACGGGCGACAGCGGTGGCCCGGCGTTTGCCACGTCTCCGGCTGCATAAATATCAGGATTACTGGTACTTCGTAGCTGCTGATCAACCGTAATACCGCGGCGGGCATCATAGTCAACGTTCGTTGCCTCAAGGTTCAAGTCCATAACAGCAGGGGATCGTCCGGCTCCGTGTACCACGAGGTCAGCCTCATGGTGAGTCTCCGTAGCAGACACGATGACGAATCCGTTTTCGGTCTTCTCGACCCGCTGTACTGGCGAGTTCAGCTCAATCTTTATGCCAGCATCTTTAGAGGCATCTATTAGCGTATTGATGATGTCTTTGTCGAATATAGGCAGCGGCGTATCGTCGCTATGCAAAATTGTGACATCAGCCCCTAGTCGGGCCGCAATATGCGCGAACTCAAATGAAATGTAACCACCACCAACAAACACGATTCGTTTCGGAAGGTTGGGCAAATCCAGAAAGTCATCGCTGGTAATGAGGTGTTCAAAACCCTCAATCGGTAGTTTGGTTGGGTTAGCGCCAACAGCGATGTGCACCTTTTTAGCCGATAACTCCAGGCCGTTTACTTCAAGCTGTAAGTTACCGCTAAAACGCGACGATCCTTCGTAGACGTCAATACCAACCTCCTCTAACGACGCTTGTGTTCCAGGAGATACAGGGTCAGTGAACGTTTTTTTAAATTCGATCAGTTTCTGCCAATCGAGCACAGGCTGGTCTGATACGATTCCTATATCGCCAAGCCGACGTGATGTGTCAACAAAATCCGCTGTTCCGGATAGTAATTTCTTAGGGATACAACCGCGCACCGCACATGTACCACCAAACGGTCCTTCGTTGACAACGGCTACGCTCCAACCAGCCTCTTTCGCTTTGGTAGCTACCTGATATCCAGCTCCACCGGTGCCTAGTACTATTAAATCGTATGTTTTCGTATCGCTCATATTGTTTGTCCCTCCACTCGTTATTTATGATTCTAATCTATCCGCTAAACGCTGCGCAGTCTGCAAACTCATTACAGACAATTATGTGTCCGTATACATGGAGTCATCTTTAATCTGCGCCAAACGCGTTAGCCTCGTGCAAGTTAATGAGCTGTGCTACTAGATCATTACCCTCAACGAATGAATAGCAAATCTTTTGACCTATTCGCTCTTTATCAACAAGACCTTGAAGCTCAAAATTCCGAAAATGCTGTGACGCGGCCGAGACTGTAACGCCGAGCTCGGCAGCGATTTCCGTAACACACATTTCTTTGCCTGACATCAACAATTTGAACATTTTGTAGCGGGTTGGGTCACCGAGTAACTGCATAGCCTGAATGAACTTTTTTTCTTGTGTCGTAAGCACTCCTACGTCTTTTGTGTCTGCGCTCATAGTTCTACTCCTTTCAAACCATTCGCGCCCTCAGCTCGGACTGTAGCAACGATAATGCTCAGTTTGTAGATAGAGTAGCCGATAAGCAGGCTACCGAGGAGGTTAAATATAGTGCCCAGGTCTCTGAGCCACAGCGCCGAACCGGCTCCGGCGGTTGCCAGCAACGGCGCTAGCAGGGATGTTCCGCAGGCGATACATCCGCCACCCAAGATAGCAAAGGTAAATCCGGCGCCACCGCTTTTTTTCGGAATCGATTTAAACCCTTGGTTTTTTATAACATACACCAACAAAGCAATGTTCATGCCAAACAACACAGAGAAAAGTATAATACTCACCGACAACAAACTGTCAAATGTCGTAAAAATAGATTCATACCCATACGCAAAGAACTCTAACTTCTGGAGAAGATTCAACGGCGCCTCGGTTAGGATATACCAGAGTAAATCTAGGTTTAGCGACCAAATAATCAGCCCGGCAATCGCAAGTGATGATGCAACTGAAAGCACTACGTATGCAGGACTACGTAGCACCGTGCCAATGGACGACAATGTTATCTTGGCTTTTAGTCGAATAGGTACGTTCTTCATGATTATAGCTGTATGTCTACGAGTGACTTAAACACGTTAAATGGCTGAGGCCCCACGACTGTTTGACCGGCTACTTTAAATGTTGGCGTACCGCGAACACCGTCTTGGTTGGCTATCTGCAGGTTTTGCTCAACGGTGTCAGTTGCAACTGCGCTATCAAGGCAGTCAGCAAAGAACGTCCGGCTCATGCCCACGCCTGAGGCGATGTTACTCAATACATCTGTTGTTAATATATCTTCCGTATACGCGTAATTTCCAGGCCCGTAATAATCGGTCCATACGTAATCAAACACAGCGCTATGGTAGGCGGGGAATGCACCTTGCTCATCTGCACAATACGCGCCGATAGCACCAAGTTCGGAATCCGGCCCAATAACCGCAATTGGCCGATAGGCAATTTTTAACTGTCCATCATTAATATAGGCTTCGGCTAATTCTTTTTCGGTGGTACGAGAAAATTGGTTACATGCTGAGCACTTGTAATCCCCATATTCGATAATCGTGGCTGGCGCATCTGCGTCACCAATAATGAGGTCTGTTTCTAGAACCTCGCTTATCTCGTCTGTTTCCTGCGAAGCAGAGTTAGGGGTGGTATTAACCGTCATGTCTGAGTTATTAGTTTCCATTTGACTGCCGCTAAAAACGACTACTGCAATAACGACTAGAACGACTGCTACAATATAGATGTACTTCTGCATACTTCTCCTAAATTTACAATATATCTAGAACTATGAAGTATTTTAGCATATACTAAATGTTAGCCAAAAATCAACGTAATCCAAAGAGGGTAAGACATATGAACAAGTCATCCGACTACAGCAATCTAAAGGCGCTTTTTATCAACTGCTCATTAAAAAAAGACAACGCTGATTCTCATACGCTTAAACTCATGAACAGAGCGTCTGGCATCATGAAAGAGCAGGGCGTTTCTGTAGAGACACTCCATGCTCTCAACCACGACATACCTTTTGGTATGGAAAAAGACATGAGTGGCGCCGACACAAAAGATGATTGGCCCGCTATACAACAAAAAATTCTTGATACTGACATATTAGTTATTGGCACGCCCATATGGCTGGGTAGTAAGTCGAGCGTCGCTTCTTTAGTGATTGAGCGAATGTACGCTTACAGTGGCGACAGGAACGATAAAGGGCAGTACGTGTACTATGGCCGAACGGCCGGCTGCGTGATTACCGGCAACGAGGATGGTGCCAAAGCTTGCGCCAAGGACATCCTGTATGCAATGACACACATTGGCTACACCATTCCACCACAAGTCGATACAGCCTGGCTCGGCGAGGCTGGCCCTGGCCCAAGTTATGGCGACACCGAATACAACGGAAAGCCAATTAAGGACACAACAACACCGGCCGGATATACCAATGACTTTACTAATCGAAATACCACAATAATGGCCTGGAACCTTATGCACGCAGCCAGCGCTCTTAAACAAGCCGGCGGCTTGCCGGCTATCGGAAACGTTGCGGATGACTGGAAAGAAGTAACCAACGCAGAAGACCAGAACCCGGAATACCGATAATGCCAAAAAAGCACAAACATTTAGACACCTGCACACAAGTTGATCATCACCTATCTATGCGCAAGCGGATTGGACAAGTAGACTTTAGTTTTATCGACCATCTTGTCGTGTTTACCGGCCCGATTATCCCGATTGCAATTTTCATACAAGCTTATAGCGTCTGGATTCTTGAACAAACAGCTGGGCTTTCGGTCGTCACGTGGTCACTTTTACTATTTGCCTCGTCTACTATGGCAATCTACGCGACCTATCATAAAACAAAGCCATTGATTGTCACGTATGTTCCCCTCACACTTGCCAACGGACTTGTTGTTCTCGGTATACTGGTCGTGTAACCAAAATAGATTAACAGCGAATAGCAAAATAAAACTACCCAACTAACGAGCAAGGACACTATGGATCAGGTAAGTGATAAAGAATTCGAACAGCTTATCAATGAAAGTATGGATGAGCTACCGCAGGAATATATTAAAGGCCTGCAAAACGTCAGCGTGACATATGAAGATGAGCCAAGCCCCGAACAACGTGTAAAGCTCAAACTTCGTTGTCATCAGTCCTTATACGGATTGTACGAAGGGGTACCGCGAACCCAGCGGGGTAGTAACTATAGCCTCGTACTACCGGACAAGATTACTATATTCAAAAAACCGATGATCCATTCCGTCCGAAACATGGTCGAGCTAAAAGCCCAGATTAAAAATACCCTGTGGCACGAAATAGCCCACCATTACGGCCTAGATCATTACCGAATACATGAGCTTGAAGCAAAAATGCACAAGCCCACCAGCAACTAGCACCCAACCATTTAGGTGTGGTGGGATACTAGCATGAGGTAGCGAGGTACCGGTATACTAGTAGGTATAAACGAAGGAGGCATACACGCATGAAAAGCTTAAGCACTAAAATTATCGGCCTAATTATAGGAGTACTGGTCGTTGGTGCAGGCATCTACGCATTCACGAATAGCCAAAGTGACGAAAATTACAACGAAAATGCGGCATCTTCCCAAAACCAAACCGCTGACGAAGCTTCTGATTCTTCGCCAACCTTTGCGCCGATGTCAGCAGAAGACGTATCATACGTCGCAACCATATCCGGAACCAGTGATGGCCAGTCCGTACAAGGAACCATCGAATCTGACGGCCAAGGTAACTCTAAGTTTTCCTTCGATCAAGGCGAAGAGGGCGGCGAATTATATGTCACGAGCGAAGCAACCTATTCATGCTCCAATAACGAAGGATGTTTTCGCTTTAGCCGGGACAGCGAAAGCACCCCTGGACTCGTGGAAAGCTTTGACTCTGATCGTTATGACTACAATCAAGAAGAGTTCGACGCCTTTAAGGATCGAGCTATATACGAAAGCCGACAATTGTGCCCGGCAGGCACATGTGACGTCTGGTCTGTCGTTGATGAGAATGACCACGAATCTACTATCTACATCGACGTTCAAAACAATAGAGTCAGCCAAGTTGAAAGCCGGGACGAAACCAGCGACATCAAGCTGGTCTATGAGTATCGAGACGTGACAATTACCCCACCGGAAAACGCCCAGGAAATACCAGCATTCTAGGCGATTGTATCGAGGGCAGTACGATCACGAATAGCGGGGCTAAGCCGTTGCTCTACGTAATGTTCACCCATGACATATAGAACGTGTTCGGTTGTGCGGTCGAGCATACTGCGCATAGCTTCGTCCGCATCGCCGCGGTGTTCAGCAATCAGGGCATCTGCTACGGGATAACGGCACCTCCCGGTCTCTGCATCTATTTCATACCCTAAAAGGTCTTCGGCGCAGAGTAGAAATATATCAGAACTGTAACCGTTGTTAGTTTCTGCATAATGTCGAGATGATTTGACCTGAATTTTTTGGCCAGTTACTTCATCATGAAATAGGTTTTTGCCTAGCAATAATACGTCATAATTATGGATGGCTTCTGGACCGTTTTCATGATGTGATAGGGCAGGGAGAGCGGCCATAGTCGGGCGTCGCCCTCTGTTAAGTAGTGCCAGAGTAGTCATTTCGTTGGTGAAGCCTTTCCACTCTGCACGCTGTTTTGTGTCTTTTGTTTCGTGAGCTCGTTTTTGACCATATTCTAGCTGGGCTATTTGCTTAGCATACTGAAACTCACGTTTCGTCTCCAGGAGACTAGGGTTACTGGCGTTTAGGACAAAATTGCCGTATTGATGCGTCTGTAACTCGGTCATGAGCCGGCGCGGGGCTTTTTGTTCTTCTTGCGTGTATTTGTTAAGTTCTTTGTGGGCAATTTTGACATGCTCCTCGGCTTTGGCGTCGTTGCCGTAAGACTTGAGCATACATGCCCGACCTAATCTGCGTGGTATCAGCATCCGCGGAGGCATCCGACTGTCAAAATTAAACATTTGGGATTCTGTTTGAAACTGCTCGTAAAGAGCCGATGGAAGCAAACCGGAAGTCATATCTGATGATATTTGTATTGATTGTTTCATATATGTATCCGCTAGAAACAGAAAACTATTTTAGGTCAATCTACCCTGACAAATCTGTATAGCTCAAGTATACACGATAGGGGATTGACCGAGTACTATTCTTCGTCAACTGGAGCGAACGGGTTGACCCGGCCGACTCGGTAGAAAAACCAGTAGTATCCAGCTATGCCAAGCAATGCAAGCGCAATTATGATATTCCAAAAGTTGCTGTTGTTGGCACCATTATCAGCAACACCAAGGATTTCGCCTTCGGTGTTTTGAGTAACGGCTGCGTCGGCAGTGATTTCGCCATCACCATCAACTGATTCGCCAGCTATTTGTCCAGCACCATCTGCACCAGTATCGCCGCCAGCGTTCGCGCCACCTTGTGTGCCGGTTGCGTCACCAGCCGTTGCATCTGGTGCGCCGGTTGCGTCACCAGCATTTACACCAGTTGCAACTGGTTGCGTAGTGATGATAGATTCGTCAGAACCTTCTGGTGTTTCTACGGTTATTTCTCGGGATGCTGTTGACCTTGTCTCGCCATCAACACTGCTTGTTGCATCGAGTCGATAGACATATGAACCGTCTGCATTAACCGTTACGGCAAATGCGCCGGATCCACCACCACCTGGCGTTGTTTGGGTCTGTTGAACGTTACTGCCACCTCGAACCAGATTGACTGTAATTGTATCGCCTGAGTCGGTTGATAGGGCGGTGTACTCAACATTAAACGTACGGAGCTGGTTGGATGTCGTTGGGTCTGACATTTCTATTTTCCAGAAATGGTTACTTGCTTGTGCAACTCCTACGAACACGAGTGGTACAGCAAGTAGTAATGCGAATGATTGTAGTAGGCGTTTCATTAGAACGCTCCTTTCTCGTCTCGGCGGAGCAGGGCACCAGCCAAGATTATTAGTGCCATCGGCAGTGCGGCGTATTCCCAGAGCATTGGAGCTCCTGTTCGGGCTAAGGTTTGTACGCCGAGCACCTCACCTTGTTCTTGTGCTACCGTTACGTCTGTACCGACGAATGGATCGTCAGCTGATGCCAAGTGTACGTTTGAATAGACAACAGTATTTGTATCGCTTTCTTCGCCTAGGCCAGTCGCGTAGGCAATGTCAGGGTAGGTTCCTGGCGTTACGTTTTCTTGAATTTGCGCTTCGTAGGTTAGTTCTACGACTTCACCCGGGTACATCGTACCTAGATCCCAGCTTCCTGGAGATGCGTAAGTTGGGTTACTGTTGTAAGCGAATGTGCCAACACGGTTTACGGATGCGGTTGTCATTCGTGCCCGTGCAGTCGAGTTATCTACCTGGAAGTTCTCTGGAGCCAGGTCAGTCACGACCGTGTCGTACGAAATTCCGCTGTCATTAGGGACACTGACGGTCAGAGTATACGTCACGACTGCACCAACTCGAGTAACTTCTGGCGTATCGTTTTCTTTATCGAGATTCAGCACTAGGTCTTGCGCATTACCAATAAAGCACTCGTACGTCTGACCAGGCAAAACACTCAGCTGACTTCCTGAGACAATTTCGTTATCAATCTCACAGTGGATGCCCGTCTGTTGCCAGCCAGCTTGGTCGACTTCACCAAATACGTATGATCCTGCGAGCAGGTCGTTGAACGTCGCGACACCGTTATCACCAGTAAATTCGTTATCGATAGTCTGCAACAATTCATAACTTGATACATTCTCACTAAAGCATGTTTGTGGTGGGAAAAATCGGATGAGGTCATTGCTCTCGGCTACAGTTGGGCTTACCCCGTTAGTCTCCTCAAACGCTTCACACGCCAAGGTCATCTCCCAGTCCGTGAGCGTCGGCTCAATCTCGTTATCCCACAAGCCGTTGCCATCAAAGTCGTTGAACTTTGTTACGTTCACCGCGGCTAGCTCTTGGTTTATGAAAGTACAGGTCACGTCACTACCAGCCCGTACAGTAACAGTATCGGTAGCCTCTTCGGTACTACAAGATGATCCTAGAAGTATCCAGCTCTCTGGCACATCTTCTGTAATTTCGTATGTACCAGCGGCAAACCGGACAGGCTCAGTACTCTCTGTATCTTCGCCGGTGACAGAAATCGAGCCAATAGTGTATGTGTCATCATAGTCAATGCTGTCAATATCGAATTCGAAGATTGTTGCATCTTCTGATGCAGTTATTGTCGTCTTCTCGACAGTTATTCTGCCAAAGCCGCGGTTACCAAAGTTTAAGTCGTCATCTACCTGGCCAGAAGAGGTAACAGTAAACTCGTGACATCCTTCATTACTAGCAGGGAAGGTCTGTTCCCAGTCAGGCGAACGATCTTCTTCACAGACCCGATACTCAGGAGCGCTATATACAGTGTTCTCCTGTTCATCTAGCCCTTCAAGTAGAGTTAAGCCAGAAAATGAGTATTCACCTTCTTCATTCGTTTCCGTTGTATCAAAATCTTCCCATTCTCCGGCTGTATTCTTCTTTTGTAGCGTAATTTCCCAGCCCTCAAGCTTGGACTCGTCTTCTGATTTTTGGCCGTCACCATCGGCGTCGTTCCATTTATGGCCAGAAACTGCTCCGGTTTCAAAGTTCGTGAAGTCCGCGTCATCTATGCTTCCGCCAATTGCTAGGGTAAATTTGTAGTCCATAAAAGGATAGAGTTGAACCCAATCAGATGCTTGATCTATGACTTCACTAACTCGGTAAGTGATACCCGGAAGTAACCCGTCAAATTCATAGGCCCCTGTTTCGTCTGATTTGATTGATTCACCGACCTGCACGTACTGATCGCCGATAAGCTCTTCTAGAGTAAATGACCACAAATCAGCTGGCTGAAGGCTTCCAGTTTCACTCCAAATGTACTTGATACCACCAATAGAGAGAAGCTGCGTGTTTGTAAAGGTACAATCTACTTCTTGGCCTGCGGCTAGCGTTACTGTTAGTTCCTCACCGATTATGTTTTGTTCATTATCTGTAACAGAATCTTGAGAAAATAGGAATGATTCCTGACCAATGGTACAGCTTAAGTCAGTTAGCTTCCAGCCTTCGCCGAACAGCTCTGTCACGCTGTATGTACCAGGTTGCAAATCTTTAAAAAGTTCTGCGTTTTCAACAGGCTCTTCAGGACCGAGCTCTTTATCAACCAGCGCAAAAGCATAAGGAGCATCGCCGTCTGAAACACCAATCATGGTCTCAAAGTTAAACGCTACATCACTCTTAGGAAGCGCCTCCTTAAGGATAGTAAGCGTCGCAAGCTTGGTGTTTGTGATTGTACAGCTCACTGTTGGGACTCCATTTACGAGAGGGGTATTACCATTAACGCTTAGATTCTGACATTCAGACTCGTCAACAGACCAGCCGCTTGGAACAGTTTCGTTTACGTCAAATGTTCCTTGACTAACAGTAAATGTTACAGAATTCCCATCGGTCACATTTTGCGTTGCAGAACTATGAATTGTATTATTGCCTGAGATTTTAACAGGGAACACTGTACTATCACCATCAGGCAAAGTTTGTTTTGTAACAACCACTTGACCTTGCTGTCTGTTTTTGAATGTACATGTTACATCTCCGCCAGCGGACAAATTAATGGTTACCCGACGATTAGCTTCATCAGTAACCGCCCCTTGTCCGGTACAGCTTATGTCTTCTAAGTCCCAGCCACTCACAGATGATTCGGTGAAAGTATATTCACCAACAGTAAGACCCGTGAACTCTTTTTGGTTTGAATAGTCGTCGTCTGCACCGGCAACACCAGAGTCGTCATCTAAAATAAAGTTAGAGGTACCAGTACCGGTGGAGGTAAATCCAAAATCTGTCAAGTTATTCGGAACGGCATTTTTAATAATCTTAATCTTACCCGGCGCTACACCATTATTGAAAATACATGTGGCGTCTTTTGCTGTGCTACCCGCTGCTACATTAGCTGTAGCCGTACTTTGAGTAAATGTACAATATGTACCTCCACCGTTCAAAAAGGTTTGGCCAAGAGGGCCACCGGATTCAGTGATAGTATGATTTCCGTCGGGAGTAACGTTCGTGAAAACCACTTCACCATTGGCGTCCGTAGCTTCTGGAGCGCCCTCATCGAGAGAGAAAAACCACTCTCCAGCAGTCGCTTTACTTTCAGCAACTCCATCGCCATCCCTGTCTACCCATTTTTCTATAAATATTTCTGGTAGCTCGATGATTTTCTTGGAAGGGATAGGGATGTTTTGATTACCGATATTTTTAAAATCACCGGGTTCAGGCCCATTTGCTAACCGAGAGTGCTGTGGTGAGCCACTACTGCACTCACCGGCTTCATCGCTTAATGTAAGATAGTAGTTTACGGTTGCAGACTCAGAACCGTCAAAATCAACCTCTAATACTTGAGTCCAGTCATCACCATTGTTGATAGGTGTGCCGATAGTGCTGACGCTTGGCTGACTACCAGATACGTTCGTTAGAACTTGTGCAGAATTATCATGTGTACCAAGCTCAAACGACCCGTCAAAAAACAGGCAGCCAGTATCATTCGACGTGAATTCGATTTGCATCTGACCGTCCAGGTCTCCGTCAGCCTCTATATCAAACCGGAAATTAATCGAATCAAGCTCGGTATAAGTTGTAATGTTGCTACTGCCCGTGGTGTACCCGAGCAAATTTCCATTTACTCCGTCCTTAAGTTGGCCTTGGTGAGATGAGACATCTATAGTTCCAGCCGCTTGAGCTGATTCCGTGAGCACGCTTAACGGCAAAATGAGCTGAGTGAAAATAAAAACGAACGCCAGCAGAATATTGCGAAAGCGTCCGAGTGTTTCGATAAAATTAGTTTTTCTTGCCGTGCTCATAATGAATCTCCCTTTTTAGGTATGATCCATGGTTCGGTTTCGCTATTGGCTCAACATCTTCCAAGCGACCAGAGTACAGAAGATGTATCACAGCCCCCATGTAGATACTTGGTTAATAATGTTAAAGCCCCACCGGCTTATTCCTAATCTCAGATTATGCTACCTTTATTTACAAAAAGCAAGTACTTTACACTAATTATGTTCGTAATACTGCATTTCTTATATGTCGCAATTATAGTCACACGTATTATTTGTGTGTTAGGTTCTGCGATTCTAAGCTCTGCAACCACGTCATGTGATGAAACACAAACATATGTTGTGCCGTTTATCACAGACAAGACACCACCCGTAGCGTTATCCTGATAGTGTCAAGGTAACGAGGGAGGTCTCCATATGAAGTATGAAACAAAACACTGGACAAAACCAATAAAAACCTCTGAAATAAACCTTATTGATCTATTCGAGGAGCCCCTCGATACCAACTGGCGACTAAAAGCGAAACGCCTGCAGGCACGACGCTGGAGAAAGCTTAAGCAAAAGCCAGTTTACTAATAGGGTATCTACCCACAAAACAAGACCGCCACCACTCTGGCGGTCTTTTAGGGCCAAAATTACTTCTCTCGTCAATACGCAAGCCGGCTTGCGTATTGAACTACCAAAACTACCCACTTAAATTGGTAGGTCGAAGTTGGAATTTAGTAGATAGCGGGGGAGCTGGGTAAGATAAGCGCTGGACGACCAAAAGGCGTGCAATCTTATGATTTAATATCCGACAGCCTTCGCTCCATATTCGGCTTGTTGCCGAGTGAATCCTTCGAATTCGAGTTGTTCAATCAGGCCATCTCGTGAAAAAGACGAGTAGTCCATATACTCTTGAGCTTTTAATGACGCTTGCTCATTCCAATCCGCCCCGCTATTATCCGCTCCGTACGTAGCTTCCTCACGTGTAAATCCCTCGAACTCCAACTGCTCAACCAGCCCACTGCGAGAAAATGCCCCATAATTCAAATATTCAAAAGCCTTACTTAGTGCATTTTTTTCTCCTAGCGTTGCTTCTGGCTCCGGTGCTGGCTGTGGTTCTGCCTCTGGTTCTGGTGTGGATTTAGCTTCTGGTTCCGGTGCTACCGTGGCTTGCTCTTCCTCTATTTGTTCGCTCTGCTGGTCGTTATTAACCGTGTCTTGTTGGTTCGTGTCTACTGGGTCAGTAGCCGCTATGGCAATCATAACTGGCAATATTATGATAGCGACCAACGCCGTCACTGCTATTTTGATGTTTTTAATCCAGCTCGATTTAGCCCAAGCATACCAAACGATAAAGTAGGGTAAAAACAGCACAGCGACAACTAAGCCCCAGCCGTGCTTATACCATTCTTTTTCCTTTGCCTTATTGTCTTTTGCAGTTTTGTCGACCGTCTTTTTATCGAAATCGCTCATACCCTTTACGCCTCTTTCTGGTCTAGTATTTTACCCGTCATATTTACAAGTATACTTGACGAAGTGACTTATCGATATCGTGGTGCGGTAGGACGGAATAATCTGTAATCTTAGCTAGAAAGAATATTGAGGAAAAGCCTGACGTTACCTACTCTGCCAAAACACTTGTAGCGGAGGACGGTTTGCTCAAGAAACCTTGATAGCGTATTTATCACACCTCACATAGCTGGCCTACAAGGCAATGAGTGGCATTTGCTGGGAACTCTCGCCGTGCAAGAAGTCTAGCAATTTGCCCCGAACAGCCACTACACTATCAGGTTCGCCCAGAAGAGCTATACCGAATTGCATGAGTCTTCCGTAGCACAGCAATACGCGTAACCCGCCCAGGCTCAGCAAAACTGATGCCTTTCATCAGCAGTCTGTCGAGTAAAGCCGGAACCTTTGTCTTTTTGCTCAAATAGATAATACAAAAGACCGACCAACGGGAGTTGTTTCGGCGCGACAGACTGGTGGCATGAAAGACAATCACTGTTTTGGTGTCGCCTGCGGCTTTTTTGCATACTTTTGTAGCTGATGGCAAAAGTATGGCGACGGGCTTGCGAGGCAAGCCACTAAGTTTTACTGGTCCAATACGAACGTGAGTTTCAATTTTTCACAAAAGAACATTCAACTTAAACTGTTACACTAGAGACTACAATGGGAACGTTTGAGAGCGAATACAAAAAGCTGAATACTCAGCAACGCAAGGCGGTCGACACCATCGACGGCCCACTCCTTGTCATCGCCGGCCCCGGAACAGGGAAGACGCAACTGCTAAGTGCCCGCGTGGCGAATATCCTACAAAAGACCGATACCTTGCCCCAAAACATTTTGTGCCTGACCTTTACTGAATCCGGTGCTAGAGCCATGCGCGAGCGCCTAAGCGGTATGATTGGCCCCGACGCCTACGACGTCCAGATTAGCACTTACCATGCGTTTGGTAGTGAGATTATCAACCAATACCCGGAATTTTTTGAAACAATAAGCTTGGACCGCACTGATGACATCCGTTTCGAACAACCAATTGACGGGCTGACGCGCCTTCAGGCAGTAACGGATATTGTCGACAAACTCCCCTACAACAATCCGTTGTTGAGCGCACGCTACCACGTAAAAGACGTCGTCGGCACCATATCAGAGCTCAAGCGGGGGCTCATCACACCAAAAAAATTAAAACAAATAGCCAAAGACAACCTAGACCAAGCCAAGAAAGCCTCGCCCATAGTGCAGGAAACGTACGGCGCTGTCGGTACCATCCCGCGCAAGTTTGACGATGCCTACGCGTTGTTCTCACTTCTACACGAACGATTACGTAACGAGCATGGGGCACTCATTGAACTAGCAGTGCAAGACCTCGGCGAAGCTCTGGAGGAGTCCACCACCATATCCAAAACCAAACCACTAACCGCCTGGAAAAACACCTGGCTTCAAAAAACGGGAAACGGCACCTGGCGCCTCGGCGATGACAAAGTGGACAAAAAATTAACCGCCCTGGCGGATGTCTACAGCGACTACCAATCCTTCCTGGCATCTTCGGGAATGTATGACTTTGACGATATGATACTTGCCGCCGTCCATGCGCTAAAAAATCAGCCGGAGCTCCGGTTCAATCTACAAGAACGGTACCAACACATTTTGCTGGATGAATTCCAAGATACAAACGCGGCGCAGTTTGAGCTAGTCTGCCAGATAGCTGACCATCCGGTGCACGAAGGTCGGCCAAACGTCATGGCAGTTGGCGACGACGATCAGGCCATTTATGCCTTCCAGGGCGCCGAAGTCAGCAACATGCTCAAGCTCAAGGAACTGTTTCGAAATGTGCCGGTCATCAACCTGACCGACAATTACCGCTCGCACACAGATATCCTGCACACCGCCCATAACATCGCAAATCAGATAGAATCACGACTGCATCATTCACTAGAAGGAGTCGATAAAACACTACTAGCAGCCAATCCAAACCTGCCTGATTCCGCCGTGATAGAACGCCACGAGTTTAACGCGCAGGCCAGCGAATACCACTGGATAGCCGAACAAATTAAACATCTAATAGACGACGGTGCCGAACCGAGCGAAATAGCGGTATTATCGCCAAAACACCGATTTTTAGAATCATTGGTACCGTTCTTGAACGAATACAACGTACCGGTATCGTACGAGAAGCGCGAGAACATCCTCGAAGCACCGCTTATTAGAGGCCTGGTCATGATGTGTCAACTCGTCCAAGCTCTAGCCAACCAGGACGAAAAACAGGCTAGCCAATTATTCCCGATGGTACTGAGCCTAGAATTTTGGCAGGTAC
>Ga0306869_1000590_pt1 | contig 16125 bp, 10 predicted proteins | sample AntRauTorckE6833_FD_190421 | JGI IMG/M metagenome (GOLD analysis project Ga0306869, IMG submission 190421) | Saline lake microbial communities from Rauer Islands, Antarctica - Metagenome Torckler E6 #833 (v2) (version 2) | ecosystem: Environmental > Aquatic > Non-marine Saline and Alkaline >... | reverse complement strand
CAATTATAATACCATTAAGATATAATGATAATGTACCCACACTACCATCTCTAAATGCATTCTCTTCAAATGGAACTCCAGCAGCAGTTTCATTACCTGCAACATCATCATTTAAAACACCAAATATGTTGTTATTTGTAAGTAAGCTATTTTGTGTTAAACCTTTTCTAAAACCAACAGTAGGAAAATTATCATTTATATCTAAAGCACCTGCAGTTTGACCTGCAGTGACATTAGCATATCCAATATCATTTTTTGTAGCACCAAAAGATAACTTACCGTTAACAAATGTACCAATCGTTGATTGATCATCTAATATTGGTGGCTGTGCTGGTGCAAGTAAACTTAAAAATTCATTAATTTCATCCACTGCAAATCCAACCGATGTTCCAGAAGTAAATGGAAACAAACCATCTAAATATGTATTATCGCTTGGTTCTTCTGGCTGTGGATTACCTAACAATCCACCTAATGAGTTTACAATAACAACATCACCAATTGTTTCAATGGTTACCCCAGTACCACCTGATAACGTTCTAAGATCACTAGTTGTACCTGTGCTTGATGTTGTATCATATATTATTCCACTACCTCCACCGATATTACTAAGGAAACCAGCTCCACCGCCACCTTGACCGAATATAATAGTACCACCACTATAAACTAATGCTTTACCATCTACTGGATTTGATGCATTAACTGGAATAGCTGTGCCTGTTTGATCTGTTAAACTTAAACCACCAACGGTTTTAGCAAAAATAGTAGCACCCGATAATGTTAAATTATCAGATGTTTCTTGTCGGAATTGTAAATTATCTAATCTTGGTCTAGTGAAAAACGTCATATCTATATCTATTTTTTTAGGTAAAAACCGCATTTAAAAAAAGCCGTCATGCGATTTCTAAAAAAAATGGTTAAATATTTTCAACCATTTATATATAAATACAGAATTAGATTTTCAAAATCCGTACTAAACAAAAAAACCCACAAGATTTCTCCTGTGGGTTTTAAATATAATTTATTTTATATTATTTATAAACTAAATGGGTCTTGCCCTTTAGCTTTTCTCTTCATCTGATTAACTGTTCTTAAAGCAGTTGGATTATATGCTTCTTTCTTTACGATAGAAACCAAGTGGTGATAATCAGTTTCACTAATTACCTGACCGATATATCCTTCATTCTTTAAGATGTAACTCTTAGGATCACTAGTTGCTCTCCCTCTATTACCATCAGCATCATCAGTTGCTTCTAAAGTCATATCAAGAAGGTCTTGAATCTTTTCTTCAACACTCTTAGTGATCTTCTTCTTAGTCTTGTTCAATGCAGTTTCTAATCTATCCAATACTGAGGTTGAATTAGTTGGACGAGTAGAGTTTAAAACTTCTGTGAAGCTTTTTCTACCTGTTAACCCTTTCAATTCTGCCATGATAGCAAGAGCACCATAACAATCTCTAATTAATAAATCCCAAACTTGTTCAGCATAACTGAATGATGGATATTTATCAATAGCAACAATCTCACCATCGATTAATACGATAACCCCGATCAACTTCTCTGGACGTTCAAAGTGAGCAATAAATTCCTCTAACTTCTTATCGTACTTTGAGAAGTATCTGTCAAGATATGTTCCAGCATCCGATCTAGTGTCTTCACCTAGCTTGGTAACTGCAGGATATGCATTACCATGACCATTAGTTTGACCAACAGCATTAAGTAACATTTCTCTCATGGTTACTGGAACAAACCTAAGTTCACTACCAGTAACGTTTGTAAAATGTCCACCTTGTGATCCTTCAACACAACCTGCATCATTGAAAGTCTTGCTATTTTTTACATAACCAGCTTTCATCATAGTATGATTCTGTGCACGTTGCTTAGTCATCATTGCCATCTGTGGTGGTGCGATGGTTTCTTTACCACCAGTAGTGGAAAGAGTTACCTCACCATAGCTTCTGTTTGATGCTTTCAATACAGTCAACGGATTAGCAAAACGACTATCCAAAGAGTATTCATCATCAGCAGTTAAGCCAACAATTTGCATGTTCATAATTGTCTGAACAACGATATTCCCATCACTATCCTTGATAGGACGAGTACCTTTTAATAAATCTGTAAATTCTCTTGTAGTATTCATTATTTTACTATTTAAGCGTTAATCTTATTTTTAGCGTATCTACTAACATCTTTACTTTCAAGTGTTTCTAACTGAGTTAATAACCACTGCTTAGTATCTACTTCAAGCATTCTTGCTTGCATCTGACCAATAAGAGCACTTGGTGAGTTAACCGCCATTTTAACGATCTCATTACCTAATTCTCTTACATTCGCTCCAGTTTCAGCACCAGTAATTGGTGATACTTGGAAAATTGGCATATAACGACCTGTTTCAGTTAAAAATGCTGTTACAACTTCGTTTGTTAAACCTTCATATACGTTTTCATATCCATCAGTTAAGAAGAATACCGCATCATATGGTTTGGTCTCATCCTCTTTTCTCATTAAGCTAATGAATGCAGAAGCCAAGTCAGTACCAGCTTTACCTGTAGTCACTTTAGTTGAACTATCTGCTGACTTACCCAGTACTTTACTAGTGAACATTGCAATAGCCTTTGGTGTGTTCTTAGACTCCTGCTTGTGTCCTTTCATAGACTCAGACATATCTAAAACAATACCAATGTTATTGTATGGTAAGTTCATTCTCTTCTTCTCAGCTAAACCATCAATAGCATCATTGATTTCACTTGTGAAACCAGTTTCAAAACCAGTTTTGTAAAGTGCCATATAATCAGTAGCCTTTTCAAGGTTTACTGTTTTCTTAACACCAAGTTTTGCATTAGACTTGGTTTGACGTACTTGCTGATTAACAGAAGTAACTTCATTCTTAGTTCTAATTAACTTCTTGGTTGACTCTCTCTTTACTGGAGTAGACCATAATTGATCATACTGAGGGTGATTCTTATTTGAAATCAAACCGATCAATACTTCTTCTGGAACTTTACTGATATCAGTAATATCCTTCTTAGCATCGAAGTACTGACTTAATAACCCGAATTCACTTACCCCATACATTGACTCGTCACCTTCTTTAAAGATGAAAAGTAATATCATTAATGCTCTATCAACATCATTACCACCATCAAACATAGCAACCATGCTGTTAACCATTTGAAGCTCGTTCTCGTTTTTGTAAACGCCAGTGGTAAGATAATCCTTCGCAATACTAATTAAAATTGAAGTATTTCTTTTACCGTAAACGTGTTCTAATGCAACAGCAATTTTGTTTCTATACTTAAGTGCATTAAATTCCAAGTTTGGATGTCCAAAGATATAACCAAGTACGATTTTTCTTGATCTATCATTATTGACCTTGTTCTTCTTTAAGTCATTGAATAATCTCAACACATATGGAATACCATTTTCGTTAAGGTTATATAATGCACCAAGAATAGCCTTATCAGATAAATCATTATCATACCAATCTTGTGGGTTAACGATATTACAAGCACCACCTGTATAGGTAGACTTAAATTCGTTTAATAACACCTCCTGTATAAACTTACCAGTAGAACCCTTCTGATTTGCTAAGATCAAAGGAAGCTCCTTAGATTCGTTATACAGTTTCACTACAGCACTTCTAATTGCTTTTTCCTGCTCATCCCTTGTATGGTAATATGTTGCAGTACTCTTTGCACCAGAGGCAATTGTCAACCCATCAACCAAATTTTTCTTAATTGATGCTAATTGATTGTTTGTTACTACTAAGTTTTTCATTTCGAAAATAATTATAGTTTACGTTAAAAGTAATTATACAATATTTTATCGCAAATTGTTGCAAAAAAAAATGGTGAATAAATTTGCACTACAATCAAGTAATTACAAACCCACCCACCATTTAAAAATTTGTAGCTAGTTTTTACTCTCCTTTAGAGGGAGATTATTATACCAGCCATAGTTTTTAGAATTTTTAACGATAAAATTCGAGATGCACTGAAACACTCATAAAAAACGACAGTCACTTGTAGTTTAACTGTACTACTACACAATACTACTATTTATTTTTGTTTCGAATTTTTTAGAAAAATTCATTATTAAAAATTTCCTCTATTGCACAGAGCCTTAAAAAACAAAAAAATACTATTAATAAGCATTCAGTCACTTATTAATGATTTAGGTGATCAGACCTAAATAACTTTACTTGGTTACGTTACTATGTAAGAGGCTTTACCAAGCATAATGTTATGGGAATAATTTTTTAGTATTTGTGTGTATTTGAATACACGGTTTTACGCACCGTTGACTATACCAATTTGTCCACTTCCCCAAATATATAATTTGTGGGGAAGGCAGGATTCGAACCTACAAAATTTACTGAAAACACTAACCGTTTTCCCAATATTTTATATTCTACAGCTTTTCCGTAGAATCTTGTAGCGAGGGTAGGATTTGAACCTACGACCTGTAGGTTATGAGCCTACCGAGATGCCAGACTTCTCCACCTCGCAATTTGACTTAAAGAGATAATTTGTTTGTTATTATTGTTTTTACAATATGGGAGTTGAACCCATGACATTAAGTATTTGAAACTTATGCTCTAACCAACTGAGCTAATCGTACTGAAATAACAAATCAGTTCTCTTCAATATTTTAAATAAGGTTAGGAATATTTCGACAGTAATTATTGTTATTTAAAACATCGCTTTCAAGGCAACTGCTCTACCACTGAGCTACATCCCCAAGTTAAAAATTTGCGGGGATGATAGGATTCGAACCTACACATTTTTACTGAAATCACTATCAGTTTTCCTAATATTTTTTATTTACGACTTTTTCGTAAATGTTGTGGGGGAGACAGGAATCGAACCTGTAATCCATTGTGTATAAGACAATTGTGTTTACCATTTTACTGAAAACATAATCAGTTCTCTTTAAAAGAGCAGTAGAATTATATTTGTTGTAGTTTATATTTCACCACTCCCCCAATTTAAATTAAATAAGCCTGAGAGTATAGCTATAGCCACGAACCTTTCAGAAGATTATACCGCCTCGAAAGACTTCCTTCTTTATCCACTACAGTTTCCCATAGTAATCCGTGATTGCAAGTTACTTACGCTAACCAATCGTATCGTTAAAAACGTTTTCTGCTACTTCAATACTGTTCAGTTCTGCCGAACTAACTAATCCTTGCGAGATTACAATATTACTTCATAACACACAATCAGGCTTGCGACCATCATGCCCCATTACAATAATGAGTTATGCAACTTTATTTTCTAACGCCTTAGCACTTGAGCTTTTATACCAAATACATTAAGAGTGTACTGCTTAGTTTTTTTATCTCAGTCGGAGTCCAGAAGTTGTGGCTAAGGAGCAGATTACTACCTTTTGGGCAGTAAATACTACACAACTTCTTGTGAGTACCACCTCACGGTTTCAAATCCTCCGTAACTTATTCCCAACTAAATGAGTATTCGTTTTAACGGTTTAAATTCTTCAACTGATCACCGCCCTACATTGCTGGTACAATTATGGACTATGACCTTACACTTATTCCTATTGCATTTTCATGCTCAACTTCGAATTCCTTTATTCAAAATCACTCCCTCAGTTAATCGCTAGACGCACCTGATCTTTATCTTAAAGAGTGGATAGTGTATTGCTTACGTGTATTACAATCCGAAGATTATAATCGATTCAATAGACGTTTTGAGTTTTCTATCAAACCTTTATCCTTGTTTCCAAGTTTATCTTTCCCGAAGGACTTTCTAATCCCGAAGGAAAAGAGGAGAGCATAAGCACCCTCAAATATTTTCAATATGTCAATTTTTTTATTTGCTGTTCTACTTTTAGAACGATGCAAATGTAACAGCTTTTTTTTAACTATCAAACTTTTTTCAAAGTTTTTTTAATCTTTTTTTAAAAAGCGTGTAAGATTAAATACGATTAATTTTACAAAAAGTTACAAAAAAGTCAATTTTTTTACTATTTTTTTTAACTTGTGTTATTAAAATGTCTTTTAGACATTTCATCAAGTTGCTTTCTAATATCGCTTTCCGAATTAGATGATGATCCAAATATACCACTTCTTTTCATTTCTGCAAATTCATCTGCAACATTTATTTCATTTTTTTTCACCTTTTCTTTAGGTGGTTCACTAACTTCCTGATTAACAGGAGGTTTTACTTCCTGAATTTTTTCAGTTTTTTGAACAATTGGTGTATCATCTGCAGTTATTTGTTCTGATACCTCATCCTTTTCAGGTAATTCACCCATATTATCAGCTGCAACACGCTTCCATTCTTTACCTTCTACTTCGATTGTTGCTGTATCACCACTGATAGCTTCTTTATAGTTAACTAAGTCTCGTCCTTCTTTATTGGCATCCATGTTTCTATTCATAGCTGCAATCTTTTCACTTAACTTGTTTATTTCACCATCAGATTTTGTGATTGAGTCTGGTTCTTGGTAATCATCTTTCTTATTTCGATAAGAGTAGTCACTATCTCTCACAACAATTTCTACAGAGTTATTATCGAAAATTGCATCTTCAAACTTTTGACCATCAGCAGCAAACCTAGCTTTAAGTATCGCTATGTTAGCTAATCCTGCACGTTTTTGGTCAGGTGTCTTTGCTACAGACATTAAGAAGTGAGTCTTTTGAGCACGTTTGATACTACCACCCATTTGTGATGTATTAATAAACTCTGCTTCACTCCCATTATTGGAGTTACTACCCAATCCACTTCTATTCGCCTGTATTGCAGTCCAACATGGTATGTTATAATCAGTAGCAATTCCTTCAAAGGCTTTAATAATACCTTCGTCAGCTTTATTCTGATCAAAATACTTCTCATGTGGATCAACACAATCAATATAATCTAGTACTAATATGTCAAAACTAATTCCCCACTTTTTCTTATATCTATCCATCCACTGGCGTATTTTAGGGATAGTAGTACCCTCTTGAGGGAATTTCTTTACAATTAGTTTTCCTAAATTATCATTCTTCTGATAATCCTTAACACGTCTTCCGACAAGTTCAAGGTTATCATTCATTTCACTTAATTTAGTTTTAGACCAAATAGCATAATGCTTACGTCTAATTTCATCTTGGCTATCTTCAAAAACAATTTGAAGCACATTCTTATTGAGTGCGTGTGCTTCATTAGCTATCTTGGTTAGTGCCGTTGATTTACCCACACCTGTACCTGCAAGTATAATCCCCATTTCACCTTTACCAAGTCCACCACCCATTAGATTATCAATGGCAAGTATTCCTGTACCAATTGGTTCTCTAAAGTTTACTTGTAAGGCTCTATCAATATCTTCAAATATCTCAATACCTTCATCTTCATCACTACCAATATCACTGATCTTCTTGGTTCTCTTATCAATAGAATTATTAATCTCATCGTCAAAGCCACCTTTTTTGACTTTCGACATAATGAAATCAGCAAGATCACAATATTCACCTTGCTTAATGAAGTTGTATACTGCTTGTTGTACAGCATCACCATCATAATCAAGATTTTTATTTAAAACCCTATCATTCCAATTCTTAATGTTTTCAGCGATACCCATTAAGATTTCTTCATCTACTGGATTTGCAGATTGCTTATATCGAGTGATTGCATGGAAGATACTCTTATTCTGTAGATTTGGTATTTTACCATATTCATTATAATATTCTCTTATGACTGTAAAGAATCTTCGATGATTAGGGTCATCAAAGTATTCAGTCTTAAGATATGGGAATATTTTATTACCGAAATCTGCTTCTGTTAATATCTGCCACAATACTTTTAATTGATAGCCACTGCCGAGGTAGCCATCAATAGTATGTTCTTCTATCATTCTAAATTTAATTTAATAGTTATCACTAAAAATTGGAATAAGGGTAGTCTTAGTTTCTAAAGCTACGCCTTGTGTTTTTCACAAAGTTAGAATCACTGATGTTGTCTAACATCATGTTTCTACGCTTATTAGAAAGGTCTCTGATTTGGTTTATATGTAAACCGTAAGTATAAATCAAATCATAATCATCCCACATGTGAGTAGTATCCTGATCTTTCAGTTTACTATTGATCTCTTGGGCGATATCGTCTACAGTTTCACTTAACTCAATAGAGAATCTAGATGAAGGGTTGTAACCCTCTACATAGAAATCTCTCTCAACGATAGGATTATTATTGATGTAAAGACCAAATTTAAATTGGACTCCACTATAAGTCTTCCCATTAACTGTTTGATTTGACCTCTTCTTAAGCTTTAGCTTGTCATTGAAAGACTTACCATCTAATTTAGAATGCTCAATATTTGATAGGTTTTTGTAGTAGTCAAGAAAGTCGTAACTGTTTTCACCAAACTCAATCTTATGTGATAAGTTTCTTCTTGATAATGCTTTCTGTAATCTTACGATTATCGAAAATATGTCCTCTCTGATATCTACCGAGTAACGGATAACAGGATTAAAAACGTCTGCTGAAAACAGAGTCTCAATTATTGTTTCGTCAGCTTGATATAAACCAAACTTGAACATATTTTCATGTTCTTTATTTTCCATCTTAATATATTTTTGTTATGCATTCCAAATATACCTTATATATTTTAAGAAGTCAATAAAACTAAACCAAGTTACTGATTTAATTTCAAATATTCTTTATACATCTGCTTCTCACTCATGATAACAGGGTAAAATGGTTCAATATAATTTGCAAACGTACCTCCATACACTGATAAAAACTCATCCTCTTTCATCATATTAAGTAGATTCTTGGAGTTTCTATCATCATCAGATAATGGCATCTCAATCAATTGATCTAGTTCATCTTCTGCTTCATCACTTAAAAATGGTTCAGATAGATTCATTAATCTATAATTGATCTTTAATCTTTCCACATTTGATAGTAATGTTTCAAATGCTTTTAATGGTTTTTTCTTATTCTCAACTCTTTCTTTATTTATTTCGTCAGCTCTCCTACATATTTCTCTAACAGTAATCTGCTTGAACTTCATATCTGGGAAATGCTTAAGTAGTGTTGTTGATTTTATTCCTCTAATACCAGCTAGATTATCAGATGTATCACCTTCAATTACTTTAATCGGTAATGCATTCTTGTAATGATAATCAAACTCAAAGAAGAAATTAGTCTTATTTATTGGACTCTCTATGTTACCGAATTTGATAGTTATGTCATATTCCAGCAATTGAAGGAAATCTCTATCATTAGTGTATAGTGTGATATCTTCGTCATCTGAATTCTTCATGATATAACCAGCAATCAAATCATCAGCTTCAATCTCATCAACTTCTATTTGTCTTAAGAATAATTCCTCAGCATACGCTTGAATTCTCATCTTTTGTTTTAGAAGTGATTGCTCTTTACTCTCTTCTCTTCTAATTTCAGCTTCTGATAACTCAATCTTAGCATACCACTCTTTATTAGTTCGATTTGCTTTGTAAGCTGGATCGATAATATGACGATGTAATCCACCATTTTCACCATCCCACGCAAGTATAACCTTATTAGCTTTGGTTTCCTTGATGATCTTCCTAAGCGTAGTAAGGAAAGAATACAAAGCACCAATATGTCCAAAACTATTGGTGTATGTATCCTTTGCTCCATTAAATGATCGCTTTAATAGATATGATGAATCAACTAAAAGTGTTCTAACTTTCACTCTTTATCATCATTTTTATCATTCTCAAAGTCATCCATTAAATCTTGATTGCTACGCTCTTTACCTTCTTTTAACTCATCAAGTTTCTCTTCAACATCTTCGAATGTAAATCCACCACTACCATCATCAACATACTTGGTTACAATATCTTCTGCAGATACATCCTCATCTAGAATATCTCTAAAGTACTGGATATGATCTTTCTTATATTGAGTTTTACCATCGTTTGTTGTTCCGATGAATCCATGTGGAGTTGATATTAATTTACCTTCTAATGATATACCACCGAATTCTCCATCAATATGGTTTTTCACTACAGCAATTTTTGTTTCGTTACCGAATTGAACATCTCGTTTCTTACTAGTTGCAGTAATTTTCTTGACACTTGCTGATATTACACCACCATGATGAATTATTAGTCTAGCAGCAAATGTAAATGTGTCACCACCTTTATGTTTTACAGTAGGAGCACCCATTTGGTTAGCCTGTAACCAAATTTTCTGCACCGCAACCATTGAGTTAGTATATTCACTATCAACTGATCTTGATGCTGGAATTCTATAGTTTATGATAGGTTTAAATCGCTTCTCATATACACCAGCATTCCACATGTTGTTATCACTTGTCTCATTTTCAAGTGCATTAACCGTTCTATTGCAATCAAGTGTACCTATTGAATCTATTGCAAATAATAAATCATATGGTAATTCACCAGCTTTCTGCATGTTTAGAAAGTAATTCACACATTCAGCTAAATCTTCAATAGATGCTAACTCTCTCTTAGGGTCTTTTGGTTTCCCAAATTGCTCTAATAGATAATCATTACTTATCTTAATGTAAAATCCACCTTCCCAATCAAAACCCATTTTCTTAAGTCTACTCTCACCTAAGTTATTTTCGGTATCAATTATGATTGGTAATATATTCTGCTTCTGTGCATCTACAATTGCTTCACATAGAGATGTTGACTTACCTGTGTTAGAATGACCTCTAGTTAGAGATACATATCCCACAGGAAAACCCGGTATACCTAATTCTTCTTGGAATGCTTTTGAGCATTTTAACCATCTTAATGGTTTTTCCTTCACGTTAACTGTGTTAGTTTTTTCTTTGAAATTAGCTAAAGAGAAAGGTTTTTTACCTGTTGGTTTTCTCCCAGCTTTATTTGTTGGAGTCTTAGCCATGACGTTTTTTTATTTAGTAGCTAAAAATTATTGTTAAAAAAAGGTGGAAGAAATCTCCCACCTTTATCAGTATTTTGTCCTTATTTAGAAAGGAAGATCATCGTAGTCTTGATCACCATCACCATCATCACCAGCAGTTACTTGCTCTTGCTCTCTTTGAGGCTCAGGCTGCTTAGTTGGTTCATCAGGTGTATTCTCAGGTGCTTTATCAGTACCTCCACTTAAATCAACTGCATCGTCATTATACTCTCCAACATCTTGTTTTGAAACATTGTTAATGTTTACACCATCATAAGATTTTCCAACAACATCAGATGCTTTCTCAACTTTTCTTTCGAAATTATCAGTGTTTGAACCTAGAGATGAATCTCTGTTGTTCATTTTTTCTTGTTTGTCGTAATCTCTTGGATCAGGAAAAACCCACTTTTTATTATTAGAATCAGAATCATCCCAATATGGATCAGTACCTCTTGAAACTCTATCTAAGAATTCAGTTTCAGTTAATTCAGGTGCTGATGCAGGTTTGAATACATCTCTCCAAGTTTTGCAATCACTTAACCACTGATTACGGATTAATTCATCCTCAGCCAATGGCTTAGAACCAGTTGCCATGATGTTAGATACATCTTTAAATGTTCTACTTGAACCCGGTATTTGATTATCTACTACACTGATAGTCAGGTCAGTTCCTTTGAATGGATCAGCAAAATCGACTTGTGCTTGTTCCACAAAGTTTTGTAACGCTGGCATTAATTTATCGTAGATACCTTGTTTTTTGAAATTGTGTTTGAATCTCCAGAACTTAACACCGTCACCAGTACTGTTTCTATCAATACCTTTAACAATATAGAATTTCTTAGCATCGAATCCCATTGCATCTTTATAGATTTGGTCATTCTGCTTTTTGATCTCTAATTGTTGAGCATTCATATCCTCTTTTTTGATTTTACGAATAGACTGATCTTGCTTTTTAAGTAAGTCATCTTTTTTATCGCAAATAGGGCATGGTGCTGGGATCATGAATGGTTTTCCATCCGCATCTGTAACAACATTACCGTTAGCATCAACTTTTGCTACCTCTGGATCGTTATGTTTTGGACAGTAAATTTTTCTCCACCTTTTTCCATCAGAAGAATTAGTTTTTACTGCATGAAAAAATGCAGTCTCAACGTGTCTACGACCAGCTTTTGGTGGTAAAATTCTAAAAATTTCTTTAGTTCTCCTTGGTGTGAAATACTGAGCAAGAATTTCTTCTTTACTTAGTTTCTTAGGTTTATTATCGCCTTGAGTTTCATAATCAGCAAATAAGGCTTTTGCTGCATCAAGATTACCACCTTGTGGTGCACCTGAATTTTGGTTTGTGTTTTCCATCAATAATTACACTTTATATTTAAACTTCACTTATATTCTTCTTCTTAATTCGTTATGCATTACAATACTACAAATTAAATTTTCAATTGTCAATCTTTTTTAACTTTTCACTAATATTTTTTTCACTTTTTTTTATTTCCACTTCAAATTCTCGTGTATATAAATACTCTAAATATTATTTTAAATACGAAATAAGGCATATTTTCTACCTTTTTTTTAATAAAAAAATTTAGACAATTTCAGTTGAAGTAACTGTAAAAGAAATTGGTTTTTTGACATCATACACATCATTATCTGAAATTTTTATTTCTAAATAATAGTCTTGAGGAATTAACCATGAAGTGTCTAATATAAATTCATATCCAGCTACAGTACGATCTACTTTAGTCAATGGAATTACATCGATTTGATGGTCAACATCTTGTTTTACAAATAATCTATACTCTAGATTTAAAGGTAGGTTATTGTTTTGATCAGGATATAACTCTCTTGCATCGATAACAATTCTTCTAGTGTTACCTGCTTCAATTATTTCACTGTTGGCAATACCTATAATATTAAAGAAATAATTATCAAAATTAATTCTCTTAGATAAATCGAAATTTAAGTATTGTTCTTCATTAATTAAATAGAATTGCTGTGTAACTTCTTTTGTTCTACCATTAACAGTCACGTTCCATATATCATTAAATATCACTTGGTCAGGATATATTGAAGTACTAGCTTCGTAATTAACCCTATAAACACCCTTTTTAATCTCTTGAATACTATCTCCTGTAATTACAGCAGCTTCATTTCCTTGGTAGTCATTAATGGTTACACTATTTACTATAACATCAACACTATTACCACCAGCATTTGCATATAAATAAAGATTATTACTTTTGTTCATATAAAAGTAATCTCTATCATCTATAATACGATCATTTACTATTGTTTCTACATATGGCTCATAAAAAGTAGGGGAATCTTTCACATGGAATGCTACTGCTTGTCTATGAAGTGTACTACCTGATTCAATTTCATCAATAAATTTAATCCCAAGTCCGAAACTTGTACCAGTAAAACCTGTAGACCCAGTAGCAAATATTCTTGAACTTATATAGTCAGTAATATCTAAACTAATATTTTCACTACCATCTTCAAAATAGACAGTATCTAATATAGTACTACCACTGGTAACTCCACCTTCAACAGACCAATCCACACCAGTTTTTCTTTCAAACCAGTTAGATGCTTGCTTAGGTATACTAGGAAATTGCTCATCAATATAAACAAAGTCATAGCCATTACCTTCATCCCAATCTTCTTCTACATTGAATAATTCAAGAGTAAAACTAGCTGCTCTTTGTGTTTCACAATCAGAATATCTTTTCCCAACTAATTCAGGAATGATTCTTATTGTATTAGTAAGATTTAATATGTGTTTTTCGATTAGATCAGGATTCAAAGCACCTGAATTTAGCTTATCAACGAGAGGTTGTAAGTCAACATCAAAGATAAATCGACTAACTCTACCCTCTAAAGTCCCATAAGCGATTTCACTTACAGGATTTTGAGAATTATTAGTTCTATTATCTTCAATTAATGTATTATTTTTAGAAAAGTATGACCTGTATCTACTCATTGCTATATTTTAATATAAATACGTTGAACTTAGCTTATTGATGCTCCCAAGGCAGCTACTGCTTCTTCCCAACTATCTTTTTTATCGTAGATATCTACTACACCACCATTTTGGTCTAATTGAACTAACAAATATTTTTCATTTCCACTACCCATTGGTTGTTGAACTTTTCTGATTGCAATTTTTTTATCTTCCATTCCTTGTGGAATCCAATTACCTCTACCATCATCATTAAAACTCATTTCAGTAGCATTTTCATCCATAGGTGATCTACCTGCTGCCTTATCCTTTTCTAACCATTTAGCAACTCCTTCTGGATCACCACCATATGGGTCTTTATTATTTTGTTGAGGATTTTCTTGATAGTACTTATTAATATACTGCATTTTCTTTTTATACGGCATATAAGTCCAATCTTGTCTAGAAACACCAGCCATTTTTGCCCATGTATCAGCTAATTCCTCTTCATTAATATCATCAGTCATTTCAGCTTCATCACCTAATTTTTTAGGACTATAATCATCAACCCAATGTTGTGATGGGTCTAATAATGCACTAGCGGAATCATCACCCATATCTTCTTCTGCTTCAACACCTGATTCAGATTCCATATCCTCTAATTCATCATAATAATTAGGAATTTCCATTAAGTGATCCATAGTAATTTCAAGAGCTTGTCTTGGATCATCAGTATGTTCCATTTCAATTTCCATTCCTTTCATTACTTGACGATGATCAAATTCGTTTGGGTCAGAATCGTCACCAAGTCCACCTTCAATTTCTTCGTAATCTTCACTTTCTTTTTGCATTTTCAATCTATCTAGATTGATATCTGCACTACCACCACTTTTATATGCAGTATCTAATGCATTTAAAATTACCATACCAATTTGTCTTGGTTGTAATTCTTGCTCACCAGCTTTAACTGCTTGCTCATTATATTTTACTAAATACTTACCAAATTTTTCACCAAAATTAGTTGCATATTTTTGTATCTTACCTAATTGTGAATTACCAGTATTTTTATGGTATGTTTTTTTGAGATCACCAGCATAATTTTTTACACCTTCAACACCTTTGTTGACAGTATTACTAATAGAACCACCAATATGTTTACCAACACCTTTAAGACCAGCCATTGATATTTCATCAAGCTCTTCTTCTTCGGCTAGTTTATCTAATGATTCATGATCAGTTTTAAGATCATCAATAGCAGGATAATCCACACCACCATCATATTTAGATGATTTTTGTTCCTTTTCTGCAGCATCATCACCAGTTTTATCTAGATATGCTTTATCATTAACTACTGGAATATCAAATGTTTCGTTAAGCGTAACTTTATTAACTCGCTCAAACATTTCTTTGAGTCTTTCTTTAGAACCGTTTGGATTATGTATTTTCATTATTTTCTATATTTTTTACTCTCGCCAAGATTCAGATTGAAACTCTTCGCCAATTCTTGATCGTTATGTTTAGGTAAATCATCAAAATCAGCCATATAAGTCCCATCTTCCATCTGCTTAATACCTTGGATGTTATCAACTTCTCTTCTCGCTTGAAAAGAGTTACCTTCCCACATATCGTTAAGATTATAATAAAAAGGATGTGAATCCTCTTTACGTTTCATTAGCTTCTCTACGTTTTTAGGTTCACGTACCTCTTCCACATCGGCAGATAATGTACCGATTCTACTATTAAGAGAGCCAACAGTATTTTCTAAATCATCAATAACTTTTTGCATCTTCTGCATTGCAGAAATGTTCATTTGTATGATGTCATTTTGTTTTTCCTCCACAGATGGTTCTTCTGGCATAGGTTCTTCCATACCCATTTCAGGTGACATTTCATCACCCAATGGTTCTTCTGGAACATCAACACCCATTTGACCATCATCTGCTACATTATTCATAGTATCCTCTGGTTGTTCAACTGGTGCTTCCGCAGGTGCTTCTTCACCACCTAAAGCAGGGTCTTCTAATGCAGCAGGATCATCTGCTTGTGGTTCTGTTAAATCAGGCATTTCATCATCTTCATCCATACCACCAATTAATGAATAATTAGCTTCTGAAATATTAGATAATTTTCTCATTCTCATGAGTCTTTCATTAACAGTCTCTCTAATATGTGCCATTCTCTAAATTAGTATTGCTCTCTAAGTAATTGTTTTCCGTCTTTTGTTACGTAAACTGGGTCTACTCTCTCGATAAGACCTTCTCTTTCTTTCATAACGACTTTCTTCTTGTCAACTTTACCATTCTCT